>Ga0209013_10002996_pt1 | contig 15147 bp, 11 predicted proteins | sample Cruoilmetagenom2_FD_187291 | JGI IMG/M metagenome (GOLD analysis project Ga0209013, IMG submission 187291) | Oil polluted marine microbial communities from Coal Oil Point, Santa Barbara, California, USA - Sample 2 (SPAdes) (version 2) | ecosystem: Environmental > Aquatic > Marine > Oil seeps ... | reverse complement strand
CTTAATGCTGTCATTACGAGCGCAGCGAAACTTCCGCATCCTGCTCACGCCCCTCACCTACATCCATGTAGGCAAAGTAATCTCAAGCAGATTGCCGCGTCGCTTCACTCCTCGCAATGACGGGATTCAACTTTTTTGTCAGGAAATTGATCCAAATCAACTCTTCGCTATTTAACCAAATTCTAACATACGAAACTCTCCTCAGAATCCATCCACCGCCCCCCCTCCAACGCCCCGACGAGACAGTGATTTCAGCTTTTTTTCTCCAATCATTCAGAGGAGTTGAATCACTTATAGAATGAGAATTCACAATTTACACTCCGATGTATCTATGCGAATATCTCTTCGTCATATTCCTGTCACATTTTAAAATATAATAATGAGGAGATTTGGATGAGTGTGGAAAAACGTTGCGGTCTTTTACAAACATGCCGGCTCGGACTTCCAAAAGTCTGTATCGCTCTACAAATTATCTTTGTGACAGCCTTAACCTCTTACATCGTCTACCTGTTTGTGACCCAGACAATCTCGTATTAAGAGAGTCTCTTGCAAAACTCGTAAATAGTGAGTGTTGTCATCTCGAACGAATGTGAGAGATCTTATTATAGTTGACCCCGAAAACAAGAGAGTCAGTTAAGATTTCTCCTTTCAGTCGAAATGACAGCTTTTGAGAATTTTGCAAGAACCTCAAGAGGCTGCCCTTAACGGCAGAAGTTCTCCCCGCCTTCTCTTAAAAGCAAGCCCCTGCTTTATTGCGGCATTCGATTTTCAAGATATCGCCCCTCCCCTTTGCGTCATCGGCATCCTGATTGCCCTTGGCATCTTCACCCTGTTTGTCGCTGCGGTAGTATTCGTGTTAGGTTAGGAAAGCTCTGATCAAGTCGCTCCGCACCTCGCCTGCAGGGATGTAGGTGAGGGGTGTGAGCAGGATGCGGAAGCTTCGTCCAGAGCATTCCAGCAAGTTTTTCTACGGGGGAAGGGGTTATCTACCAATGGTTTACAAAGGGCATCCGGATTGTCCTTCCCCCGAACCCCCATCCCATGGACTTATTCAGAGATTCCTTAGACGAAATTCATGGCCTGGCTGGATGATGCCGTCCTTAACAAACTCATTGGCGTGGCCAGAGAGGAGAATCTGCCATGCCGGGTTACATATCCTTGAGAGTCAGCCCCACCAAGACAGCAAAATTCATCTTTTCACAAAAGCAGGATCCAATGAAACAAAATATCTATATAACCGGCGCAGGACACGGCAGCGGCAAATCCGTCATTGTGCTCGCGATGATGGAATTCCTCTCAGGTCATGGCGACAAGGTTGGGTTTTTCAGACCGGTCATCCGCTCGGATGAGCAGTATGATCCTCTCATTCAGCTGATCGCAGAGCGCTACCAGCTCGACCTGGCGTATGAGGAGATGTACGGCTGCAGCAGCAGTGAAGCACGCGAGCTAATGACAGCAAACCGCGATGACGAGTTGTTGAAAAGAATCCTGGCGAAATACCGCAGCCTGCAGACGAAGTGCGACCGGGTGTTGTGCGCCGGTACAGACTACAGGGAGGGACATGTGGCTCTGGAATTTGATTTCAACAGCGATGTCGCCAACAACCTGGGCTGCTCTATACTGCCCGTGGTACGCGGCAGTGATCGCAGCAACAGTGAGATCATCAATGCTGCCGGCGGATTTCTGAAATCCTTGCAAGAGCGCCATTGCGACATTCTGGCAACTGTCATCAACAGCGTGCCCGGCAGCCAGCTCAAATCGCTGAAGCAACAGCTTGAAAAATCCCCGCTGGCAGGGTCACCTGTTTACCTCATACCGCAGGAACCCCTGCTCTCAAAACCGACGATCGGTGATATCGCACGTCATCTCGACATCCGGGTCATCTATGGAGAGGCGACCGGCATGAATCGTATCGTCTCCAACTACAAGGTCGCCGCCATGCAGGTGCCGGACTTTCTCGATTATGTCGAGGAGGGCAGCCTCATCATCACGCCTTCTGACCGGGCCGACATCATACTGGCCTGCTTCCTCTCCCACCCCTCAACGGCCTATCCCCGGATATCCGGTCTGCTGCTGACCGGCAGGCAAAAGCCTGAGTCTCAGGTGGCTAAGCTGCTCTCCGGACTTGGCAAACCGCCCTTCTCCATACTCAGCGTGGCCAGCGACACCTTTACCACGGCGCTGGATGTGAGCCGCATCAGCGCAGAGCTGACAGTGGACAACCAACACAAGATCGCTGCCGCACTCGGGATCGTCGAAGCCAATGTCGATCTGCAGCAGCTCCAGCAGCTGCTGGCAACCAGACGCAGCACCCGGGTGACGCCGCTGATGTTCGAGTATGAGCTGGTGCAGCGGGCCAAGGCGCAACAGCAGCACATCGTGTTGCCGGAAGGCAGCGAAGAACGCATCCTGCGCGCCGCCGAGATCCTTTCACTGCGTGGTGTGGCGCAGCTTACACTGCTCGGTAACAGCGGCGAAATCAAGCAGAAGATCCAGGCCCTGGGGCTGCGCCTGGATAAAGTCAATATCATCGACCCACTGCAATCTGAGCTTCGTCCGCAGTATGCTGAAAGTTATTTCCAGCTGCGCCGGCACAAGGGCATCTCGCTTGATATGGCTTGCGACACCATGGCTGACGTCAGCTATTTCGGCACCATGATGGTGCACCATGGCCACGCCGACGGCATGGTCTCAGGCTCCGTACACACCACGCAACATACCATCCGGCCATCGTTTGAGGTCATTAAAACCAAACCGGGCATATCCATCGTCTCCAGCGTATTCCTGATGTGCATGGCGGACCGCGTGCTGGTCTACGGCGACTGCGCGGTGAACCCGGATCCGGATGCCGAACAGCTGGCGAACATCGCCATCAGTTCGGCTGATACCGCGCAGATGTTTGGCATCGAGCCGCGCATCGCCATGCTCTCCTACTCCACCGGGGAATCCGGCAAAGGTGAAGCTGTGGACGAGGTGCGCGAGGCAACCCGGCTGGCAAAGTCGATGCGGCCGGACCTTAAAATCGAGGGCCCCATACAATACGATGCCGCGGTAGATGCGGGCGTCGCCAAAACCAAACTGCCTGGCAGCGAGGTGGCGGGCAGCGCCAGCGTGTTTATCTTTCCCGATCTCAATACCGGCAACAACACCTACAAGGCGGTGCAGCGTTCATCAGGAGCCGTGGCCATCGGACCTGTTCTGCAGGGGTTGAACAAACCCGTCAATGACCTCAGCCGCGGCTGCACCGTAACCGATATTGTCAATACCGTCGCCATCACCGCCGTTCAGGCGCAAACAGGATCACACTCAGCATGAAAGTACTGGTCATCAACTCCGGCAGCTCCTCGATCAAATATCAGCTGTTCGACATGAACGGGGCGCTGGTGCTTGCTTCCGGTCTTATAGAGCGCATCGGCGAATCACAGGCTCTGCACCGGCACACTGACAGTCAGGGCGGAGTGGATGAAACAGAGAGCAAACACGCGATACCGACTCACCGCGACGGCCTGCTGAGAATCGGCCAGGTGCTGCGTGAAAGCGGAGCCATCCGTGATTTATCTGAATTGTCCGCCATCGGACACCGCGTGGTGCACGGCGGTGAATATTTCAGAGAGCCGACGCTGATCGACAATGAGGTGGTCGGGCGTATCCGGGAGATGATCCCCCTCGCCCCGCTGCACAACCCAGCCAACCTCATGGGCATCGAGGTCGCCCTGCAGGCCGCGCCGGATATCCCCCAGGTGGCCGTATTCGACACCGCCTTTCATCAATCGATCCCGCAACATGTCTGGCGCTATGCCCTTCCTGAAAAGCTTTACTCAGAACAGCATGTGCGCCGCTACGGGTTTCACGGCACATCACATCACTACGTCGCCAAACAGGCTGCGCAGCAGCTTGGCAAATCCCTCTCCTCTCTGAACCTGATCACACTGCACCTTGGCAACGGGGCGAGCGCCGCCGCTATCAGCCAGGGAAGCAGCATAGATACCTCGATGGGCATGACCCCGCTGGAAGGTTTGATCATGGGCACCCGCTGCGGCGACATCGATCCGGCCATCCACTTCTATCTGGGGCGGGAAGCCGGCCTGAACAATGAAGATATTGAGGCCCTGCTGAACAAAGAGAGCGGACTGAAAGGAATTTGCGGATCCAACGACATGCGCGAAGTACACCGCCTCGCCGATGACGGTGATGAGCGCGCCCGGCTGGCGCTGGAGATGTACTGCTACCGTATCAAGAAATATATCGGCGCCTACTATGCAGCACTCGGCCACCTGGATGTCGTGGTTTTTACCGGAGGAATTGGCGAAAATGATGCCCGGACGCGGGCGCAAAGCTGTGCCGGCATGACTGCGCTGGGCATCGAGATCGACAGCGAAAAGAATTCACACCGGGGTGAAGGCACCTTCGCCATCAACAGTGACACAAGTGTGGTGAGTATCCTGGTAATACCCACCGATGAAGAGCTGGAGATAGCGCTGCAGACGGTTGAATGTATACAAGAGGAGTGAGGAGGTAACTTCTCAAAAAGCCCCTGCATTGTTTCATATAGGCTGTAGGGGGGGATAAGCGACAGCGCATCCACCAAGTCATTGCACGGAGTTATTGAGAGATTGCGTGAGGAGTAAGGGAAGAGTGTGATTGCAGGGTTTATCGACTAAACACAGATGCTTAAGATCTGTGTGCATCTGTGGTAAAAAAATCAGGGACTATTTGACCTGGGTTTGCCATTCCATTAAGGTCACTACGCTTCAGAGTGCCGGGCAGGAGTTACTCCTGCCTGGATAATCGGGAAGTCGGTGCAATTCCGACACTGCCCCCGCAACGGTAATCAGTGATCTGATCATATTCAGCTCATCGCTGTAAGTCCGGGGACCGGCTCTGCATGCAGGTAGTCAACCTGGAGTCTCTCCAAGCCTCCTGTTGGCTCTATTTCCCGAGTGCGGCGGGCACTCCCTAAAGGTACAACCATCATGAAATCAAGCATCCCACTGTTGCTGCTGGCAGCATCAGGCACAGCCATCTCGGCCGAAGATGAAATGGTCATCGTCATCACCGCGACAGGCAACGAAACCCCTCTTGTAGAGACAGCGCCATCAACCACGGTCATTACGCGCGACGAGATCGAGCGCCATCAATACCAGACGGTTGCCGAAGCACTGCGTCAGGTTCCCGGAGTTCATGTTGCACGCAACGGCGGCATCGGGCAGCCGACATCACTCTTTATCCGCGGCACAAACTCGAATCATGTACTGGTGATGATTGACGGCGTCAAGATCAATGACACCACGACGCCAAACGGCGCTTTTGATTTTGCCAACCTCATGACCGATGCGATCGAACGCATAGAGGTTGTGCGGGGTCCCCAGAGCACGCTCTACGGCTCCGACGCCATTGGCGGCGTCATCAACATTATCACCCGAAAAGGGAGCACTGCGGGCGGCCCCGTGAGCGGCTCGATCGAGCTTGCAGGAGGCAGTCACAACACATTCAAAGAGGCTGCGACACTCTATGGAGGGAATCAGAAAGCCACTTATATGCTCTCGCTGGCAAACATCGACACCGATGGCGAGACAGTCAGCGCACCGGATTATCAGTTCTCTCCTGTCGATGACGACGGCTATCGCAACACCACGCTGACCGCCAGCACCGAGTTCCATCCCGTTGAAAATCTGAAATTCGAGTTGAGTGGACAGTTCATCGACTCGCATACCGAGTTTGACGCCAGTGCGGATGAATCTCCGATTCCTGAAACAGATCTGGAAAGCTGGTTTATTCATACTGCCGCCGAGGCGCGCCTGCTCGACGGAAAATGGAGCAGCCGATTAGTGTTCAACCGCAGCAGCAGCACCAGAGATACCGTCTATGACTTCTTTGGTTTCCCCTCTTCCACCTATTTCGACAGCAAGCGCAATGAGGCGGAGTGGCGCAATGACTTCTACTTTCTGGACAACCACACATTGACAGCAGGGTTCAAATGGGAACAGGAGAGTGCCGCTGCCTCGTCTGATTTTTCCGCCAGCGATCACCAGGCGACCACAAAATCACTCTATCTGCAGGATCAGTTCAGTTTTTTTGAAAACCTGTTCGGCACCATCGGCGTGCGTCATGACGACCACACCGGCTTTGGCGGCGAGACCACCTGGCGCATCGCTCCCGTCTACCTGATCGAGGAGAGCAATACCAGAATCAAGGCCAGCTACGGCACGGCATTCAAAGCCCCCTCCCTGTTTCAGCTGTATGATGATTTTTCCGGGAATCCGGATCTTGAAGCCGAGAAGAGTCGCGGGGCTGAGATTGGTTTTGACCAACAGTTGCTGGACAACAGGCTCTCACTGGGAGCCACGTTTTTTTACAACAAGCTGGACAACCTGATCGATTTCAACAACACCACTTTCAAGTATTACAATGTTCCGGATGTGACGACAAAAGGCGTTGAGAGCTTTGTCAGCTACCGCTTCAACGACGCATTCAATGCCCGCCTGGACTACACCTGGACGGATACGGAAGATAGCGAGGGCGGACCGTTGCTGCGCCGCCCAAAAAACGAGGCGAGCCTGGCGCTTAACTACAACCCAACAGAGAGAATCTCTCTCTCCGGCATCATGCACTATGTTGGAAGTCGCGACGATACCATTCGCGGCTCTTTTCCCGTCACCCGCACCACCCTCGGCGGCTACACAACCATTGACCTTGCCGGCAGCTATCAATTCAATAACCGATGGCGGTTGGAGGGGAAAATCATCAATTTAACCGACAAGGAGTATCAGCCGGTTGACGGCTATGCAGGCACGGGATTCGGAGCTTTTATCGGCGTCAAGGTGAAAATCTGATCCACTCTATGCGGGTGAGCAGGGTTGGGAGCCGTAGGGGGGATAAGGCGTCTTTTTGCCGCATCCACCAATATGCCTGAATCATGGTGGATGCGCTGTCGCTTATCCCCCCTACGGCCTATTTGAAACAATGTGAAGAATCATCAAGAAGTTACGGCAAAGATCATGACCAAAAAATCACGCATCTATACTCGCACCGGCGACCAGGGAAACAGCGGGCTCGCCAATGGCGAACGCCGCTCGAAAACCGATCAGCGCATTGTGGCCATGGGCGCCGTGGATGAACTCAATGCAGTGCTTGGGATTGTCCTCTCACAGTTGAGTGATCCCATGCTGAAACAGCAGATCGAGGGCCTGCAGAAGCAGCTCTTTATCGCAGGCGCAGAGCTGGCGCTGGCGAAAAATATCGGCATCACAGAGACCCATCTCTCCACTATGGAGGAGTGGATCGATCACTACGATGCCGCATTGCCGCGCATGACGCATTTCATCCTCCCCGGAGGCTCGATTGGCGGCGCCGCACTGCATCATGCCCGCAGCGTATGCCGTCGTGTCGAGTGCGAGGCATTACACCTTGCACAGCAAGAAGAGGTAAACTCTCTGCTGTTACGTTATCTCAACCGCCTCTCTGATTTGCTGTTTGTGCTGTCCCGGCATGTCAATCAGCAACAGGGAGAACCTGAACAGAAGTGGATTCCATGAAAGCACCTGTCATTATTATCGGTATAGGCGAAATGGGCAGCACCTTTGCGCGTGGTTTTTTGCGTCTTGGCCGTCCTGTCTATCCTGCAACCCGCAACACCGACCTGACAACATTGGCGCAAAAAATCCCCTCACCGGCAGTGGTATTGATCGCTGTTGCAGAATCCGATCTTCAAGCTGTACTGAAGCAGATCCCGCACGCCTGGGAGTCACGACTGGCGCTGCTGCAGAATGAGCTGCTGCCGAGGGATTTCACTCACCTCGATGATCCGACTGTGATCTCGGTGTGGTTCGAGAAAAAACCCGGACAGGACGCCAAAGTCATTATTCCGTCGCCAGTTTTCGGACCAAATTCACAACTGCTGCACGACGCACTCGACGCAATCAACATTCCTGTCAGGCTGCTCGATAGAAGAGAGCAGCTTGAATTCGAGCTGGTGGTAAAAAACCTCTACATCCTGACAACCAATATTGCCGGCATGATCACTCACGGCACTACAGGAACACTGTGGAATCAGCATCAGCAACTGGCGCATGAAGTTGCTGCCGATGTCATTACACTGCAGCAGGCGATGACTGGTCACACCTATGATCATGATGCATTGATCAATGCCATGGTCAGGGCATTTGACGGCGACACTGAACACCAGTGCATGGGCCGCAGTGCGCCAGCCAGACTGAAGCGCGCCCTGAGACATGCCGATAACTTCAGGTTGCCTGTTCCCGCACTTCACCGCATTGTGTCACAACTCGCTCACTCGGAGCCATCATCTTGAAACTGCTGCTTGCCAATCCCAGGGGCTTCTGCGCCGGGGTGGATCGCGCCATCGAAATCGTTGAAACGGCGCTTGATCTGATCGGACCTCCTATCTATGTTCGTCATGAAGTCGTGCATAACCGCTTTGTCGTCGAAAGCCTCAGGAAACGGGGGGCCATATTTGTCGACAGCCTCGATGACATCCCGGACGGTCAAACAGTGATTTTCTCCGCTCACGGCGTATCCCAGGATGTCAAGAATGAAGCAGAGGCCCGCAAACTGCAGATTTTCGACGCCACCTGCCCACTGGTCACCAAGGTTCACATGGAAGTCGTGCGTCACTGCAAAAATGGCGACTCGGTGGTGCTTATCGGACACAAGGGACACCCCGAAGTCGAGGGCACCATGGGGCAATATCGATGCCCGCAAATGGAGGGGGAGATGGTCCTGATCGAGACCCCTGATGACGTTGCAAAGCTGAATATCGAAAATCCGCATAAAATCGGTTACGTCACCCAGACAACCCTCTCGATCGATGACACTGCAGATGTTATCACCGCACTGCGAAAACGCTTTCCGAATATCACCGGGCAAAAGAAAGATGACATCTGCTATGCCACACAAAACCGGCAGGATGCCGTCAAGGAGCTTGCCTGCGAATGCTCCCTGATTCTGGTGGTTGGTTCTCCCAACAGCTCCAACTCGAACCGGCTGCGGGAGCTGGCTGAGAAACAGGGAAGAGCCTCCTATCTGATCGACGGCCCTGACGACATCGACCCGGGATGGCTGCATGGAGTTCATGTGATCGGCGTCACTGCCGGAGCCTCGGCGCCTGAAGTCGTGGTCTCCGATGTCATCAAACGCCTGCAGTCACTTGGAGCAGAATCAGCGGAAGATAACATGGGGAGCAGGGAGGATATCGTGTTTGTACTGCCAAAAAATCTGCGTCTCATGGCAGAAAAACAAGCTTCAAAACAGACTGGATAACGCCGATGCACATCCTCGTGATAGGCGCCGGCATCAGCGGCATGATGAGCGCACGCGAACTGCTGCTCGCAGGTGCGCGGGTTACGATTATTGAACGACAGCAAAGTGGCCGCGAATCTTCATGGGCCGGCGGCGGCATCATCTCGCCCCTCTATCCATGGCGCTACGCTGACGCCGTCAACCTGCTGGCGAGCAGCAGCCAGAAAGCCTACCCCGCATTGGCGGCGCAACTCGCTGAAAATACAAGCATCGATCCTGAGTATCTGAACAGCGGGCTGCTGATTCTTGCACCTGATGAAACCAGGGCGGCAGTGAGCTGGGCGCAGCAGTGGCAGGTCGCTCTGCAGCAGCTCGACAGGCGGCAGATGCATGATATCGAAACAAACCTGAAGAGCCCGGTTGAAGAGGGACTGTGGCTGCCGCAAGTTGCACAGGTCAGGAACCCGCGTTTCATGAAAGCGCTGCATAAGGAGCTTGAAAACCTTGGGGCAAGATTCATTCTGCAGAGCCCGGTCACCGGGTTTGAACACAAAGGCGCGAACATCACCGCTGTAAAGACTACCAACCGGCACTACACTGCCGATAAAATCATTCTCTGCAGCGGCGCCTGGGCGGGTGAAATGCTGCGCGAGACCATACCGCAGCCGAAAATAGAACCGGTGCGCGGGCAGATGCTGTTGTTCAGGACAAAGCCCGGCACAGTCAAGCGCATCACCCTGTGGGACAGTCACTACACCGTACCACGCAAAGACGGCAGGGTGCTGTTTGGCAGCACCATCGAATATAGCGGATTTGTCAAGGAGACAACCCGGGAGGCAGCCGAACTGCTGCAGCAATGCGCCATCGACCTCTACCCGCAGCTGGCCGACTACCCGATAGAACACCACTGGGCAGGACTGCGTCCGGGCTCACCCGGTGGAGTACCCTATATCGGCAGGCACCCCGAATTTGACAACCTCTTCATCAATGCCGGTCACTACCGCAACGGTGTGGTGCTGGCGCCCGCATCGGCAAAACTGGTCGCAGACCTGGTGCTCGAAAGAGAGCCTGAGATCGACCCCGCACCCTATGCCTTTGATGCTGTGCGCGATTGATTCTGACTCGCAAAGAATTTTTTCAGCAGCATCCACACTTTGGTATAAACTTGATATACATTAAAAAGAGTGGGTAGCGGAAGCTGCGCCAGAGAGATTCCAACCCTGGTTGCTCACTCTATAAAAACTGCAAGTGACCAAAAGGAGACCCCATGCTGAAACCCGGTGATATCGCTCCAGACTTTGAGATACCCAATGCTGAACTCGAGATGATTCAGCTCGAAGACCTCAAAAACAAGCATAACCTGGTGCTCTATTTTTACCCCAAAGACGACACTCCGGGATGCACCATGGAGGCGCTGGAGTTTTCAGACATGAATGGTCAGTTTGAGAATCTGGATACCCTCATCTTCGGTGTCAGCAGAGACAGCTGCTACACACACGGAAACTTCCGTGACAAATATGGCCTCACCATCCACCTGCTGGCTGATATCGATGGAGTCCTGTGCAAAGCCTACGATGTGTGGCGTGAAAAAGAGGCGCATGGCGAAAAGAAAATGGGGATTCTGCGATCAACTTTCATCATCGACAAGCAAGGAATTATTCAACATGCCCTCTACGACATCAAACCCAAAGGGCATGCGACACAGATGCTTGAACTGGTTAAAGAGATGATTCAGTAGCACGAACCGCCTGCAACATGGAGATCAGAAATGCTGCAGGGGAATCTATTTCCCCGCTCCCAAACAGGGTTTGGGAGCAGGAGAACATCACTTCATGACTCAGCCGCTGTGATTTTACAGCTTCCGCATGCTGTCACTTTGCACAGAAGTCGAAAATAGACTCTCACAGTCTGCAGTTGAATCAGCGCCAGGGGCAGCAGAAGCACGAAAAAGGCCGGTGAGAGTGGCGCCACGAGACCGTTCTTCACCAATCCAAACACGATAAAGAACATTCCGAAGACGACAAAGGCCACACCCGGACAAATCAGGGAGAAACTACCCGCGTCCGCTTTCGATCCCTGGCTGTAGTCTCTGAAATAGCCGACCCTCTTCATCACCTTGTAGCCTATCAAACCAACAACGATCTGCAGCGACAGGATGATGGAGGTGATGACAAACAAACCCGGTTTGGAGAGAGTCACCTCGAAGCCATGGTGCAGCCCCATCGTCAGCCGGATCATGGTGATTCCGCCTAAAGTCAGTATCGGGATCATGATCCACAGGCTGACAGCGGATTTTTCAGCAATACCATGCTTCAGGATGGACTGAAACCCCAGCACAAGTTTGACGATAGTCAGCAAAAATGCCAGTGAGAGGAAAAACAGCGACAAGAACATGCCGATCGCATTAATCTCTTTATAATGACTCATGGCGCCAGGCGCAGCCATGCCTACTGCGATCATGACAAGCGCAAAAATCGCCAGCATCTGGCTCAAATTGTTGTTGGAGACAAAGTCAAAATCACCATTCGTCAGCAGTCGCGTAAAGTATTCACCCAGTATTTTCAGTGCATGGAATCCAATCAGGCTAAAAGCCAGCAGTGCAAGCGGAAACAGATACTCCACAAAATCCCACAAACCCGGCACAAAAACAGCGCCAAGAATAAAACTGACATTGACACTCATTGCCAGCGTCAACGGAATCACCATCAGCGACACTTCCATATTGGAGTGTTTCAATGCAGTGAACGCCTCCGTCTTGCGAAAGCGACGATATTCACTGATATTCCAGAATAGCAGCCGAAAATGCAGCAGGGAAAGCAATGCCACCGCAGCAAGCGCGGCCGACAGCCCTATTACAATGCCTGCATCTCCACCGGTAAGCAGCGGATAGAGGTGATCAAATGTCACCATCGGTGTATCCGCATGGGGAATCATAAACTGCGGATACATGAAAAAAGAGACCGCCAATCCTCCTGCACCCAGTGCGGCGAGAAAATAGAGCGGCGAATATTTTGAACCCAGTTGTTTAATTAACATACCTATATACCAACATAAATTGAATCTATAGAATGTATATTAGTGTTTTCTTATATTGATGTAAAGGGGATAATTATCAATCTGGACAATAGGAAGCTCTGATCAAGTCGCTCCGCGCCTCGACCAGAGCTTCCTTAGCAGATTCACTGCTTCCTGTAGCTGCAGGAGTTTTCACAGCCTCCCGGCATCTGCAACAGGGACGACCCAGTAGTGAATACCGCTGCCCTGGAATTTTTGTTTGAGCGCATCAATCACAACCAGGGTTTGTGATGCCTGCATATGCGTCTGGAACAAAACCTGTTTTCTGCGCCCCGTGACCTGTTCATGAATCGAAAGGGAGTGGACAGAGGTTCCATGGCCGCTGACAGGCAGGCTGGTAAAACCCGATATCTGTTCCTGTTCAAGCAACCAGTCAACGATGCTGTCTTCAATCGCAGTCGAGACGACAATGGACAACAGTGCGAGTGATTCCATCTCAGCTCTCCTGTGGGTTAGCGTCGCCAAAACGGCGGTAGAGAATCGGTAACAGGATCAGTGTCAGCAGTGTCGATGACACCAGTCCACCGATAACGACAACGGCCAATGGACGCTGAATTTCGGAACCCGGGCCACTGGCGAACAGCAGTGGAACCAGGCCAAAGGCGGCAATGGTTGCCGTCATCATGACCGGCCGGAGACGGCGTTTGGCGCCCTCCAGCACAACTTCACCGATGGGAAGGCCCAGGGCAAGCAGTTGGTTGAAATAGGTCAGCATCACCACGCCATTGAGCACGGCAATGCCCAGCAGTGCGATAAAGCCGACTGAAGCCGGTACCGACAGATACTCGCCCGTCAACCACAGAGCGATCACGCCGCCGATCAGGGCAAAGGGGATGTTGCTCAAAACCAGTAGCGCCTGTCGCACCGAACCGAAGGTGGTAAAAAGAATAAGGAAGATCAGTCCCAGTGCTACCGGCACGACAAGCGTTAGACGCTGCGCTGCACGCTGCTGGTTTTCAAACTCACCGCCCCATTCGAGATAGTTTCCTGCAGGCAGTTTGATCTGCCCGGCGACCATCGCTTTGGCCTCCTCCACAAAACCGACAAGATCGCGCTCCGAGACATTGGCGATTACCACGGCCATGCGCTTGCCGCGTTCACGATTCACAGAGACGGGGCCTTCTGTGCGTTCCATATGCACCAGATCATGCAGGTGACCACGGCTTCCATTCGGCAATACAATATGCTGGGCGGCAAAGCTCGCCGGCGAATCACGCAGGCTTTCCGGACCGCGCACCAGTAGTGGAATACGGCGGTTGCCTTTGTAGATGGTGCTCAATTGCATGCCCTCTACCTGGATGCGCAGCAGGCTCTCCAGGGTGTCGGCATCCAGCCCCAGGCGTCCAGCTGCCAGACGGTCAACTTTGAGGCTGTAATATTGCGCTCCTTCATTGCGTGGAGTGTAGACATCCTCGGCGCCATCAATGGTTTTGACTGCAGCCACAATCGCTTCAGCTGTGCGGTTGAGAGCATCCGTATCATCGCCGAATATCTTGATGGCCAGATCACCGCGCACTCCGGTCAGCATCTCATCGACGCGCATCTCGATAGGCTGGGTAAATGCATACGCCACACCGGGAAAATCGTTAGCGACTTTGCGTATTGCTTCAATCAATTCATCCTTGCTCTCTACCTTCCATTCAGATTCCGGCTTGAGCACCAGAAAGCCGTCGGTCTGGTTCAGCCCCATGGGGTCGAGGCCGAGTTCATCGGAGCCGGTGCGTGCAATGACTCCTTTTACCTCGGGAACACGCTCCATCAGCGCTTTCTGGAAACGTGTATCGATAGCAAGAGACTCCTGCAGAGTAATCGTGGGAAGCTTTTCCAACTGTACGATCAGGTCGCCCTCATCCATCGAAGGCATGAACGTTTTACCAACCTGGGTATAGAGCGCAGCAGCGACCAGCATCATGATGATTGCCACGGAAAACACCTGGCGAGTATGTGACAACGACCACTCCAGCACCGGGATATAGAGGTTCTGCAGTTTTCGAACCAGCCATGGCTCCTTATGTGAGACTTCCCCCAATAGATAGGAGGCGAGCACAGGAATCACTGTCAGCGAGAGCAGAAGAGAAGCTGACAGCGCAAAGATGATGGTCAGAGCGACGGGGATAAAGAGCTTTCCCTCCAGCCCCTGCAGTGTCAGCAGTGGCAGGAAGACGATGATAATGATCAGTATTCCCGAAGTCACAGGAACAGAGACCTCGCGCACTGCCCGGTAAATCAGATGCAGCCTCGGCAGCTTCGGATGTTTTGCCTGGCCGGCGAGGTGGCTGACCAGATTCTCAACCACTACCACCGCGGCATCAACGAGCATACCGACAGCGATGGCCAGTCCGCCGAGTGACATGAGGTTGGCTGACATACCGAAGTAATACATCAGTATGAAGGTGCTCAGCGCAGCGAGAGGCAGGATCAGGGCCACGCTCAGGGCAGCGCGAAAATCCCCTAGAAACAGAATCAGCAGCACCAGAACCAGAATAATGGCCTCACCCAGAGCCTTGCTGACAGTCCCCACAGCCTGGTCGACCAGTCGTCCACGGTCATAAAAGACATTGATCTCGACACTCTCGGGCAGACCCGGGGCAAGCTCCTCCAGCTTGTCATGCAGTGCTGCAACCAACTCCCGGGCATTTGCTCCACGCAGTGACAGCACCAGGCCTTCCACAGCCTCGCCATCGCCATTGCTGGTCACAGCCCCGTAGCGGGTCAGGGCGCCAATACGAACTGTAGCAATATCACCGACGCGTACAGGCTGTTTCGGGTCGGCACGCACCACGATAGATGCCAGATCATCGAGGTCTTCGATAC
>Ga0209013_10002995_pt1 | contig 15149 bp, 11 predicted proteins | sample Cruoilmetagenom2_FD_187291 | JGI IMG/M metagenome (GOLD analysis project Ga0209013, IMG submission 187291) | Oil polluted marine microbial communities from Coal Oil Point, Santa Barbara, California, USA - Sample 2 (SPAdes) (version 2) | ecosystem: Environmental > Aquatic > Marine > Oil seeps ... | reverse complement strand
ATCTGAATGTAAACTCCACGTTCACCTCTATCTGCTGCAGAATCTCCTCTGCATCGTCTTTCGATCCATATTCGTACTTTGATACGAGTAATTCCAGTTCATTCCTGAATTTGCCGAGTGCTTGCACACATGTCAATCGATTCAACTTCCCCTTCTTAAAATCCGACTGAAACCCTTTCATCTCATGTATGAGCGGTCTGTATGGATTTTTCTCTTCTTCGTTCACTTCTTCTTTCGCCTCTGCGACCGGTCTGCGATATATGACCTCGCCAGCCCGCGTGATCTCCTTCTCGATGTCAAACGCATTCAGCACCAGGCGGTTTGCAAAGAATGCGACCATGACAAAGACCGTGTTTGCAAGGAGGTAGTACCAGCTGAGTCTCAGAAGATCTCCGCGAGTCATCGAGAGGAAGACGTATACTTTGTTTAATTCGTCGATAATCGGGAGCTGGCTGATCGCAATAACCGCAACAAGCATGATGAATATTGAAAGTGTCAAAATCCCGGTCGTAACCGTCGCGGAGAATCGCTTGGTCGCGGAGAATTTGAGGTTTCGTGCAGTTCCTGCGAGCAGATAACACCACAGAAGCGGTATCAGCGAAGAGAGGGCGAGCGCAAGCAGCAGGATATCCGGTTTTCCACCGACATAGTCCAGATTCCGCGTCTCCATGGTGTTATATGCGATTATGGCGAACCCCATCCCTGAAAACCCGTAACCGTATCTCGGCGAGTCAACGATCGCGATCAAGACAACGATCGCGTTCGCCATCGCAAAGATCGTTACCGGAAGGAACTGGAATGAGTCGAAGATGTCCCCGGTCTGTGCGAGGTTCGTTGCAGCGCCCACAGCCCAGTATGTGGAAAACCCGAGGAAGATGTATGTGGCAAACTTGATTGCATGGCTCGGAAGCAGGTATATAACCGGAACAGCCAGTGCTGTCAGCAGCATCAGCACGAATATCGTGGCAAACCCGGTTGTTCCCTGATATATCGACGATACATAGATGTTTGTGATTCCGATCAGAACCGCACACAGAAGCGCGATGGTTGTGGTAGTAGATGTTCGATTACCCTCGATACGGTCTCCCCCTATTGTTCCCATAAATGAGTTATAGCTCGAAGGATAAATAATTTGCTGTGCTACCACGCTCACCGATGCCGTCACCACCCCTGCGCTACCCCTACCGCTACCCCTGCAGCAGGTCAGGCACCTCAATTTTACCCTGCGCAAGATCGGCATGCGTCCGATATGCAGCGATCAAGAGTCCCATCAGCATCGGCGCAAGGAAGAAACCTGCAATACCGGCAACGAATGCGCCGCCTATGAACATCAGCATCATCAACAGCGGATGGGTGTACGATGTTGCACCAACGATGTAGGGGCGGAGCACAACTTCGGTCGGTCCGTAGATTATGATCGAGGCTATAACATAGAATGTGATCGCGTTCTCGAGTCCGTATTCAAAGTATCTGCCAACCGAGATCGGCGCAAGGATCATCCAGCCGGCAAATATCGGGACAAGTGAGGCAAGAAAGACGAGCGCTGACATCGCAAGGATATGCGAGACGTCAAAGAAGTAGAAGACAAAGAGCGATGTGATGCTGGCGACGATCGCAACGTACAGATTGCCTATGAATATTCCGGAGAGTATCCGGTCGGCATGTCCGAGGAATACATCGACGATCGGAAGACCGTTTTTCGGCAGCAGGTTCTTTATGAGTTCAGCCAGTTTGACTCCGTCTTTTAAGAGGAAGAAGCAGACGAATATCGAGACTATGGCGTTGATTGCGAGAACAGTCACCCTCTTCGCATAATTAAATGCCGGAATCTGCCCGGCAATTCCGATAATTGTGTGCGTAAGATTCTCAACAGTTATCGAGATGTCCGAATATATGAAATCCGGAATTCCCAGACTCTCGATAGTGGCTATGAATTGTGTCATGATCTCTGAGTGATGTTTTACCGCCCAGATACCTTGATTTGCGATTTCAATCGCTCCTATTCCGAGTATGAATGCGATCGGCGTGACTATACAGGCTGTTGCAATGAATGGGGCAAATTGTTCGTACTTCGATAACTTATTGCTTATCGGTCTCCCTACATAAGCAAATACCACGCCGAGGATTATTCCGTCCAGAAGCGGCAGCGCTATATAGATTATCGCCAGAATGAGAACCAAGACTCCCGCTGCGGCTGCGATCGTCCATCTGTGCTCGATGAGCTTTGACACGCCGTCAGATTCCATAGTTAACTGTTAACCCCCACACCCCGGTATAGTAATTAACTACACTCTGTTGCGCACACTCTATTTAGTTTTCGTCCACTGGAACGACACGTTCCATCCGGGTTCCGCGAACGATTATGACTGAGCATGGCGCTGTTGATGCGACCTTCTCAGAGACGCTTCCGACCAGCAATTTGGAGATCATGCCTTTTCCAGTAGATCCGATCACCACCAGGTCGTTACCTTCTTCCCGTGTAATCTTCAGGATCTCGGGCGCAGGTTTACCCTCACGCACGATGATTTCCGCTTCAACTCCTTTGGAATCCGCAATTTTTCTGACCCGGTCCGCAATCTTTGTGGATTCATCGAGCATACGCTCGCGCAACTTCTTTACCGCTGATTTGGGAAGTTTCAGCACATCACCATAATGCCTGCCAGCGCCAACGCCACCGGCGGTCACTACCCTTGTCTCGTCGAGACGCATTCTATCAGCGACGTAGCATACAGAAACTTTCGCATCGAACCTCCTTGCGATGCTCAATCCGGACTGTGCTGCATACTCGGCATCCATTGAGCCGTCTGTTGCGATCAGGACATTTTTGTAGCCTTCAGCACCGCCACGCACCAGCATAAGATGGCACTCACAACTTCGGAGCACGCGGCTTGCAATCGTCCCGATGTGGGCTGAGTGTGACACTCCTGTCGCGCCCATGAAGATCACACTCGCATCGATTCGGGATGCCTCGTCAAGTATCTCCTCAAATGGAGATCCAATCACTACTTTTGCCGACTTCAGGGTTATTCCATGCCCCTTTGCAATCTCTTCTATCCTCTCGAGATATCGCTCTCCGGCGGTCTCCATGCCTTCGATGATATCCGGATCTTTGTACACGCGGGAGTCCACCACGTGAATTGCGGTAAGTTCCGCACCGTATATCGCTGTAAACCGTGCGGCATGCCCGATTGCAGCCTCTGACTGAGATGAACCATCAACAGCTACTAAATATTGAAATCTTACCATATTTAAGACACCTTTTTCGGTACTGTGTATACTCGCTCAGCACGGGCGCTCTTCACAACCATGACCGAGCATGGCGCTGTTCGCGCAACCTTCTCGGATACGCTCCCGAGCACCCATCTGGAGACAACGCCCTTTCCTGTGTATCCGATCACCGCAAGATCGACATGCTTGGCATCGATCGCTTTGAGTATCTCGACGGCGGGTTTTCCCTCCCACACCAGGGTCTCTGCCTCGATTTTCTTCTCCTTGCCGAGTGCTACAACGTCGCTTGTGATCCGCTCCGCCTCTGCCAGATCCTTCCTGCTGCCCGTGCGTATCATGGAACATGCAATCAAACCGGAGTTATATCTGCGAGCAATACTCGCACCAAAGATCGCGGCGTATCCTGCATCATCCGAGCCATCCGACGGAATCAGGATGTTTTTATAAAACTCATCGTTCTCGAGTTTGTCACGCACCAGCAGTATATGGCATCGTGCGCCACGTAGCACTCGCTCTGCGGTGCTGCCAATAGTCTCGCCGTCGGTTTTATCCGCACCGCAAGCTCCAAGGATGATCAGGCTGGCATCGATATTCCGCTGCTCCCTGATGATCTCGTTGTATGGCGATCCCGCCACAACCTTTGTCTCGAGAACTCCGATTCCGCGATCCTTGCATTGGCTACGCACAGCGTCCACGAGCGATTGCCCGGTTGCTGTCTGCTCCTTGATCTCTTCCGTATCCTTGTGCACTCTGGTATCCACAACATAGACCGGTGAAATCTCAGCGTTGTACATCTCTGCCATTCGCATGGCGTGCTTGATGGCTACCTTGGAATACTCAGAACCATCAACTGGTAATAGGAATTGAAACTTTGCCATAGGCGACACCTTGTTTTTACAAACGGACATAATAACACTTAAGTCTATTCCTGTCTACCAGTAGCCAGCAGTTCCGAACCGAACCACGTAATGGAAAAGACGGGGCTCAGCCATGTTCAGCAATTCAGATCATGCATCCGAAAAAGATTCGGTTATGCTAAAAAACCAGGTAAAGATAAGATTTTGCATTTTTCCCTAATTTTATTAGGGTTTGCTATTTATTTACCCAATCGTCGTACACATCCACTAACCTATATTCAAAACAGGCGAAAGTACTGGGTGGGCTAACAATAACAAAAACAATTTTGATATGCGGTTCGACCACATGAAACACCGAAGATCTCCCTCACCACGTGGCAACAGGTCTCAAGCAGGTGGGTGCGGAGGTCATGGTGAAGAGTGTAGCGGATGCGAGCACGGATGAGCTTGCCGGGTATGATGCGGTCGTATTCGGCTGCGCCATGCGGGGTGACTGTGAATTGCAGGATGATTTCATCGCAGGCGCAACCCACATAAGCAGCATCCGGATTGCGGTTCTCGGAACCGTGCTTGCACTCCCGCTAATCAAAGGGATCTGGATGAGATAGGTGCGCGTTTGAAGAATCTTGATGAGCATACGCATGACCTGATGGCGCATACAGAAACAATGCAGAAAGAGATCTCATAAGGTTGCGTTTCCGTAGTATCTCTCTTTTTGATGCAGGAGACTTTCAACAAGTCTTCCTGCATCTCTTTTATCTTGTGCACATCCTCCGGTGCAGAGACTCCGCGGATTGGAAGTGTTTTCGGCGAGACACCCGGTCATAGACCGAAAATTGCTGTTGATGTGAACTATAGATTTAATACCACATACGGCGATGCTTCTTGATAGAGGATTACTAGAGGATTAACAGATGCCAACGATACACAGACCAAGAAGAGGGTCACTTGCATTCACCCCAAAAGTAAGAGCGCAAAAACTGGTCGCTCGAATCAAATCGTGGCGAGCGGATGACGGAACAGAGCCAAAAATACAGGATTTTGCCGGATACAAGGCAGGAATGACACACGTGCTGATGATTGACGATCGTCCGAATAGCATCACAGCCAACATGGAGATCGCAGTGCCTGTAACAATCATCGAGACTCCGCCGATGCGCGTTGTTGCGATACGCGCTTATGCAGATAACGAATATTATGGGATGAAAACAATCTCGGAAGCGTGGGACGACAAGAGCGCTGACGGCATCGCCACAATCGAGCGCGCGCTGGAGGCAGGCACGGTGGACGAGATCAGGATAGTTGCCAAAACCATGCCTGATCAGGTCAAAGGGACGCCGAAGAAGAAGCCAGACGTCATGGAAACACTGATTACGGGCGGTAACATCGCTGCTCAGTTCGAGTATGCGAAATCAATTCTTGGAACAGAGTATCAGGCAACCGACATCTTCAGCGAAGGGGCGTTCATCGATGTTGTCGCGATAACCACGGGGAAAGGAACGCAGGGGCCTGTAAAGAGATGGGGCGTTGCGCTGCAGAAGGGTAAGCACAGCCGCACCGGAAAGCGACGACACATAGGAAACCTCGGTCCATGGACTCCGTCGTATGTGCGCAGAACTGTTCCGCTGATGGGGCAGACCGGATACCAACAGCGAACCGAGTGCAACAAGCGGATCCTGAAGATCGGAACCGATGGAAGTGAGGTGACGCCCAATGGCGGATTTGTGAACTATGGCGTCGTTGGGGACAATTACATGATGGTTCGCGGGAGCATTCCCGGACCCTCAAAGAGGCTGATTCGGATGCGGCACCCCATACGTGGCAAAGAGCCGCTGGGCGTTCCGACGATTGCTCGCATCAGCAGAAAGTCGCAACAAGGGTGATTGAAGTGAAAAGCAATGTTTTGAGTTTATCCGGAAGCCCGGTACGTGAAATTGAGCTTCCAGCAGTCTTTTCGGAAACGTACCGCCCGGACCTGATCAAAAAAGCGGTTCTTGCCGCACAGGCGAACAGAAGACAGCCGTACGGTGTAACCCGCTATGCTGGCATGAGGACCTCGGCACGATCGCTTGGATCGGGCAGGGGTCTGGCGCAGATCCCGAGACTGGTTAATTCGAGTCATGCCGCACGAGTTCCGCAGGCAAAGGGTGGCAGAAAGGCGCATCCACCAAAAGCCGAGAAGGACTGGAGCGAGAAGGTCAACAAAAAGGAGCGAAGGCTTGCAATCAGGTCAGCGATCGCTGCAACAGCCAATCCGGATGTAATTCGTGCCAGAGGGCACAGATTCGAGGCGGAGGTCCCGATCATTCTCGAGGACACGTTCGAGAGTTTGACCAAAACCAAGGACGTCTGCGACGTTTTGCAGTCGATTCACGTCTGGGACGATGTGTTGCGTGCCAAGAACGGACGAAAGATCAGAGCCGGACGAGGAAAACTCCGGGGTAGGAAGTACAAGAAGCCAAAGAGCATCCTGATCATTACCTCCGGGCATAACGGACTCGAAAAAGCTGCACGCAACATTTCTGGCGTGGATGTGGCGACATACGACCGGTTGAACGCTGAAATGCTCGCACCGGGCACGCACGCAGGCAGGCTCACGATCTGGACAGAGAGCGCGGTTGCGAAGCTGGATGCGTGAGGAACCCAGGGAGTGGGAAATGAAACAAGCAGACATAGCCAACTATCTGAAACAGGTCTATCAGAAGGAGATTACCGTAACCGGCGTCGGAAAGCTCGGCGAGACTGAGGACGGTTTGAAGGAGTTCGGATACGGAAATCCGCTTCTGCTCCGGTTCCTCGCGGACGGCGAGGAGAAGTCCGCAGTCCTCTCATCCATGCGGACAGAAGGCGGTTTCGGGCATGATCATTTCTCTGATCGGGCGCAGATTTTGATATGGCAGTATTCCACGTTCAATAACCTGCCAAAACACGTGAAGTCCATCGACGCCGGCTATTTCACGGCTGATGGCAGGCTTGAGTCGGCAGGCGATGCTACAGAGTATTTCCTTCTGATGGAGGAGGTTGCGGGCGTCGAATACTTCATGGATCTTGAGCGGATCAGCGCAGAAGGCGCAACAGAGCTGGACGAGGATCGTGCACGCGCATTATCTGATTATCTGGCAGATATCCATGCTCGCAAGTCCGATAATCAGGAACTCTATGTGCGGCGGATCCGGGACACGGTCGGACACGGAGAGTGCATCATGGGGTTGGTGGACAGCTACCCCCATGGGCTTGATTTCATAACTGACGAAGAACTCCTTGCAATCGAGAAAACGTGTATTGACTGGAGATGGAAGCTCAAAATTCAAACAGATCGGCTATGCATGGTCCACGGAGATTTTCACCCATGGAACGTGATGTTTCGGGAGGGTACTGATTTTAGCGTGCTCGACCGGAGCCGCGGAGAATGGGGCGAGGCAGCCGACGATGTCTCGAGCATGGCGATGAATTATATCTTCTACTCGCTTCAGAAGCACGGTGGACTGGAAGGCGACTTCAAGAAAGTCTACGACCGGTTCATGGATCATTATCTGACAACAACAGAGGATTGGGATCTTTTGAAGGTAATCCAGCCATTTTATGCGTTTCGCGGGCTGGTTGTGGCAAGTCCGGTCTGGTACCCGAACCTCGATTATGGAATCAGGGTAAAACTTTTTAATTTCATAAAAAACACCCTCGCAGAGGAAGAGTTCGATTACCGGAATGTGAATTCATATCTCTCTGGGTGATTCGCAGGAGACTGCATGGCGATATCACAGGCGCACAAACGATACGAATTTAAGCGACATCTCGAGGAGATGAGAAGCAAGACCGGAAAGGGCACGGAACTGATCTCGCTCTACATCCCTCCGGACAAACAGATTTCTGATGTGGTTGCACAGCTCAGAGCAGAGCATGGGCAGGCTGCGAACATCAAATCAAAGTCCACACGCACGAATGTGCAGAGCGCGCTTGAATCGGTGCTTGCACGCCTCAAGTATTATCCAAGACCTCCGGAAAACGGGTTTGTCATCTTCTGCGGTACGCTTGACCTTGACGGGCATAGGACAACGCTGGACACGATGATAATCGAGCCACACGAGCCGATCACATCCTATAAATACCACTGCGACTCGTCCTTTTATCTGGATCCTCTTGAGGAGATGCTTGTTGAAAAGAGGACGTTCGGACTCATCGCAATCGATCGGAGAGAGGCAACAATCGGGCTTTTGCGCGGCAAAGCCATAGAGTCACGCAAGCATCTGACATCCACAGTTCCCGGAAAGCAGCGTAAGGGCGGTCAGAGCGCACATAGATTCCAACAACTGCGCCTCATTGCAATTCACGACTTCTACAAGAAAATAGGCAATAGTGCGAGCGAAATATTCCTGACAATTGACCACAAAGACCTAGAGGGCGTGCTTATTGGGGGACCGTCCCCGACAAAGGAAGAATTCTTCGACGGCGAGTTCTTACACCACGAACTACAGAAAAAAATTATGGGATTGTTTGATACCGCGTATACCGATGAATCGGGTCTCTATGAACTGGTTGATGCTGCAGAGGATGCGCTGCAGGACCTGGAGGTCACCAAGCAGAAAAAGATCATGCAGCGGTTTATGCGAGAACTGGTGAGCGATAAGGGACTTGTCGCATACGGAGATTCTCAGGTGCGTGGAAACCTAGAGCTGGGTGCTGTCAGTGTTCTGTTGATATCTGAAGACCTGCGGCAGGTGCGTGTGACAATTGCATGCCAAAACTGCGATTACACTCGAAAAGATACTCTAGAAAGCGTTCCGGATTCCATCGAAGAGCGCTGTCCGTCATGTAACTCCGAGCTGAAGGTTACGGATGTTGTGGACGTTGTTGATGAGCTGACAGAGGTCTGTGATCAGATGGGGACCAGTGTTGAGTTTATATCCACTGAGTTTGAGGAGGGCGACCAGTTGATGCGGGCGTTTGGTGGGGTGGCTGCGATGTTACGGTATGATGCAGGGGTCTGAGGTCTGAGTGTCAAGCGTCAAAATGATTATAAGTTGTTAGCAAAGTATGATACTCATGCGACAACTTACAGATCGGCAGTTCATAGACCGCGGTTCGGAGACCACGTTTCTGGAGAAACGGTACGCAACAGCAGATCCGGAGTTTCTTGTTGTCTATGGCAGGCGCAGGATCGGAAAGACCAGACTTCTATCAAACTTTTTACAGAATAAGCCAGGCATCTATTTTCTCTGCACGAAAGATAGTGAACAGGCGAATATAGATCAGATGAAGAAGAAGATGTCGGTCTTTCTAAGAATGCCTACATTTGAACGGCTGGCGATCAGTAACTGGATTGAAATTTTTGAATATTTTTTTGAATTTTATAATGGGGATGAAAGGATCATTTTCATTCTTGATGAGTTCCCCTACTTAATCGAATTGAACAGAGGAATGACATCGGTTTTTCAGAAGATCTGGGATGAAAACCTCTCGAATCGGGGTGTTATGCTCATACTTACCGGTTCGAGCGTTGGAATGATGGAAACTGAAGTACTTGGGAACCGTTCCCCCCTGTATGGGCGGAGAACCGGGCAGTGGAAAGTTACTGAGATTGATTTCGAACATATAGGGAATTTCTTGCCAGGATATGAAACGCTTGACATCTGCAGAGTCTATGGTGTGGTTGGAGGTGTTCCTGCATACCTCGAAAAGTTTGATGGGAGTCTAACATTTTTTGAAAATATCATGGAACGGATGTTAAAAAAAGGCGAATTCTTAAGTCTTGAGCCGGAATTTCTCTTAAGAGATGAGTTCAGAGAGCAGAAGAATTATTTCTCAATCTTAAAAGCGATAGCTCTTGGGTATAACACTCTTGCGCAGGTTTCAACATACACAGGTCTCGAAAAGGGAAACGTCTCCAAATATCTACATGTTCTTGAAGGTACAAGGATTCTCAGGCACATTCTTCCAATCGGCAGAAGAAAGAGGGGTATTTATACAATCGAGGATCCGTTATTCGCATTCTGGTTCAGATTCGTCTATCCAAACCGGGATGATGTAGAGTCTGAAAACTACGAAGAGCTCCTTTCAAAGATCGAACACGACTTTCCGGCGTATATGGGATTTAGATTTGAGTTTCTGTGCGAAGAACTGATCAGAAAGCGTCACATCCCACTGCCTATAACCCCCACATCCATTGGGAAGTGGTGGCACAAGGAGGTAGAGATCGATATCATAGCCATGGACGAGAACGCCGATGAGATCTTTTTTTGTGAGGTGAAATGGAGCGATCTTAACAGACGCGAGGCGGAGAAACTTCTAAAATCACTGGTTGCAAAAGCAGAGTCGATGGACTGGCGTAGGGGGAATCGAACTGAGTACTATGGAATAATCGCCAGAAAGATCGCAGGCAAAGAAGAATTCAGAGATCAGGGATACTTTGTCCATGATCTGGAGGATCTGATATGAACCGAATCGAAAAAGCACTCAAAAACGTCAGAGGCGAGGTATACACCGACGCGCCTACGTTATACTGTTATTCAACCGATGCGAGCATCTACCGGATCGTGCCCTCAGCAGTCGTCTGCCCTCTCGATGCACACGATGTGCAAATCGCTGTTAAGGTGGCAGGAGTGCTTGGAATTCCGATAACAGCCCGTGCTGCAGGGACGAATCTAGCTGGAAGCTCGATTGGCACAGGAATCATTCTCGATCTCTCTAAGAATATGAACAAAATTCTCGGAATCGTGCAGGATGGGGCAGGGGATCCGGAGTTCTTTGTGGATGTTGAGCCAGGAGTCGTATTCAATGATCTCCAGGCATATTTAGGCGAGAAGGGGCTGTTTCTCCCGCCAGACCCATCGAGTTCTGAGATCTGCATGATCGGTGGCAACCTCGGAACGAAGGCGAGCGGCGCAAGATCTGTGAAATACGGAACAATTGACGATTATGTGGCTGGTGTCGAGTTTGTGACCGCTGATGGCGAGACAATCGACACCACTCTTGCAAAAACTATTCCTAATTGGATATCCGAGGGTTTGCTTGGGATTAAAGAGCGAATACTCAATGATTCCGATACAATCGCACGTCTTGAGTCAAAACGGGGCGTAAAGACTGCGAGCGGCTACAATATCAGGGCGCTCTTTGATTACGAGGAAATCGGCGATGCGATCACACATCTGATGTCAGGAAGCGTCGGAACACTCGGCATATTCACGAAAATACGACTGAAAGTCCTACCGATCACATCGGGGAGGTCTATCAGCGCGATATACTTCAAAAATGTATACGACGCCGGTGATGCTGTGCAGCACATCAGAGAACTTGGTCCTGTCAAGATCGAGATGATGGACTCAACATCCCTTGCGATCGTCGGCGCGGAATATCCGGATATGGGAGTTCCGGAGGATGCAAGTGCGCTCTTTGTTGAATTTGAAGGCGATCGTCTGGAATCAAAGATTCGCGACCTCGAAGAACTGATTGGTGCGCGGTATGATATCTATGGCGAGGTTGCTTCCGAATCAGCGGACCTGGAAGCGCAGGAAAAGGTATGGGCGGTCAGAAAAGCACTTGTTCCGATCCTGACAAACTACGATTCCGATACGAAGCCTGATGCATTCATAGATGACGTTGCTGTTGCCGTATCCGATCTTGCGCCGCTGATTGGTGACCTGCACGAGATATTCGACGAATATGGAATCGTCTCTGCGATCTACGGGCACGCGGGGTCGGGAAATCTACATATCCGTCCGATGCTGAACTTGAACGACCCGAAGAACATCGACCTGCTCCCGGAGCTGGTGAACCGCGTCTACGATGTTGTATTCAAGTACAACGGCACCATGACCGGCGAGCACGGAATGGGGCGTCTCAGGACGATGTTTCTTGAAAAGGAGTGGGGCGAGAAGATATATGGCTACATGCAGCAGATCAAGGAGCTATTCGACCCGGATTGCGTCCTGAACCCTGACGTCATGTTCAGCGACAGGAAGATAACAGACGATATAAAATATCCAACAGAATATATAAGCCAGTTCGAAAAACCGTGCGTCAACTGCGGGTACTGCAAATCAGTCTGCCCGATATCAATCACTGTGGGGGGCGAAACCGGTTCGAGGTCTTTTCTGCAACTCGCAAGGTTCAGGAAGCTTGAAAAACCGGCAGCATCAGAGTCGCGCCGCGCAGGAGACATGCTCAAAACATGTCTCGGCTGCCTCAGGTGTGCAACCAGATGCCCGAGCCACGCAAGCGTCGGAGAGATGTTATTCTCGCAGAAGACTCCGCCCGTATACATCAGGAAGGCGATGGGTATGTGGGCATACGATTCCGATCAATTCGGCAGGTATTCACGGTTCTTTGGAAGAATCGCACGTCCTGCTGCGGGGGTGGTTCTGAGACGGGATCTTCCGAAAATGAGGAAAAAACTTCCGGAATTTGAGGATTACGTACAGGATCCGGATGCGATGAACGTTGCAGTCTTTATGGGCTGTGCGTCTGCGATACTCGATGATGGCGTCCTCGATTCAATGATTCGGGTGCTGAAGAAGAGTGGATTCAATGTCACTGTTTTGGAGCATAACTGCTGCGGACTTCCGATGATCGAGGAGGGGCTTTACGATCTGGCAAAGGATGCCGCGCGAAAAGTGGTCACAGCATTCGCATCTGAATTCACATCCACATCCGCTGATCAAAGATACGACGCAATCGTCACAGCATGCGCATCCTGCACGATGATGCTCAAGCGATTCGGGGGGCTGCTTGCAGAGGACGATTGCGAGGTTCGTGATGCCGCAGTGAGGGTATCATCAATCACATACGATATTGGAGAGTTTCTGGCGAAGTTTGTGGACGAAGAGGTCTTTTCAAAAGAAAAACTGGATATCCGTGCGGTATACCACAATCCTTGCCATCTTGCTGCTGCCGGGGTTAAGGACAGCTCCCGGGTGCTGGGGTTGATAGTATCCGAGTTTGCTGAGCTTTCTGATGGATGCTGTGGCGGGGCGGGAGCGTACAGTTTCCTGCATCCGGGTAGCTCTGATAGGATATTCGACCGGAAGATTGATGAGATTCGCAGAATCGATCCGGATGTGGTTGTCACCACCTGTCCGAGCTGTGAACTCCAGTTCAGGCACGGGCTTGCAAGGAATGGTCTGAGGTGTGATGTCATGAACATCGTCGAAGTGGTGGATCGGTATTACCAGCGTGCATAAATTAATATGAACTGATCACAAGGAAGATCATCAGACAGACATACGTAAACACGTTACAAACAGGAGAGAACAAGAGATGAAGGTATGTATCCCAACAGAAGGAGACGGCGGAATTGAGGATTCCGTCGGGCAGCATTTCGGCAGAGTTCCGACGTACACCGTAGTAGATGCTGATACAGGCGACGTGGAGGTATTTCAGAATACCAGCGAGCACAGAGGCGGCGTGGGACTGCCCCCGGACATTATATCAAAGACCGGTACGCACGTCATGCTCTGTGGCGGTCTTGGACCGAAAGCGGTCCTGATGTTTGAGGAGTTCGGAATCGACGTCTTCGTCGGCGCGCAGGGCACTGTGCGTGATGCGATTGAGGCGTGGAAGCAGGGATCGCTCATGGAGGCGACTGACGAGAACGCGTGTCAGGAGCACAGGCAGCACTAACTCATATAAATTATGGTTGTGGGGGCTTTCGCGTGTGGGGTGTCTCCACACAATCGTTAGAATTGGAGTGGTGGGAGATATAAAATAGTTTTAGCGTCTGCCCCTCTCCCACCACAATACACTATGACGGTTTGAGTATATAAATGTTTGTGTTGCGTGGGACTTTGAGATGCCTGTTTGCAGACGTGAAACTTCATTGACTGAGTTGTGCGCTATATGTCTTTGAGGGTGGGATACCGCGCACGCAGAAGATCATCAGAACTGAAGAAATCTATCCGAAGACTCGGGTGGCACAGACAACATTGCAGCCCACCTTTGCAACCGCCGAATCAGCGGGATACGCTCCTGATAAAGTCCATATTCCTGACGATTCTGGCGCTGACGACCGCTCCAACGACCACATTTACGTAGTAGGTCACCCCCCTCCAGCAGATCACCACGATTCCGACGAGGTGCAGCGGTACGAATGTTGCGAGAAGCACAGTGGACGAAAGCTCTGCAACTCCTGACGCTCCCGGCGTTATCGGAACGACCATAACAATTGAGATTATCACCTGCGCTGCGAAGGCGACCGGGATCAGGGCAGTCACGTTCGGGACGTTCAGACCGCCGAGGATTAGCGGGATGAGCATGAACTCAACGATCCAGAAGAGGAGTGTAGCGCCGGATGCGAGCAACATATCCGATTTCATGCTTTGGGAGTCTCTGATGCCTCTGGTGAAGCTGTTTTTGAACTCGAGCACCTCCGCTTCGATCTTTTCGACGATCGCATCCGACATCTGCCCGAGTCCGAGGAGACTGGCAATCCACTGAGCAAAAGCGGTAACAGCCGAGATGAACCACGAGTGATTGGATATGGCAAGTAAGATTGTAGCGATTGTAAGTATCACAATCAGCGCGGCAGAAATGAGCAGGATGTCCAGTTCAAGCGACGTTCGTTTCAATGTGATCAATGCAAGTGGCAGCGCGAGAAGCAGCAGCAAGGCATCGAATAACCGTCCTGCAACAACGATTGCGGACGCTTTTCCCGGAGTTATGCCTTCCTTTGCCAGCATATACACCATAACCGGCTCTCCACCCGCACTCGACGGCGTAACCGCCATCATGAGCAGGCTCGATGTCGCAATCTCTGTGGATTTGACTACACCCACGCGCTCGCCGAGACTTCGGCAGAGAATCGATATACGGAACCCCCAGATGCCGTATGAGATTGCGTGCAGGATAATTGCAGCAAGCAGGTAGGTCGGCTGCACTGCAAGAAGGCTCGGAAGCGTCTCATCGGTTGCGGTGTATAAAAGAACGGCGACGATTGAGAGTATGCTCATGGCGGCACCGATAACAATCATCCTCTTTAGCCACTGCATGCGTATCATGCATGCGGCGATCTGATTTAACGTGTGCGCTCGAGCGCATCTTTGCGATATCCAGACAGCGCCTAAATTACCGATTTTT
>Ga0209013_10002994_pt1 | contig 15161 bp, 14 predicted proteins | sample Cruoilmetagenom2_FD_187291 | JGI IMG/M metagenome (GOLD analysis project Ga0209013, IMG submission 187291) | Oil polluted marine microbial communities from Coal Oil Point, Santa Barbara, California, USA - Sample 2 (SPAdes) (version 2) | ecosystem: Environmental > Aquatic > Marine > Oil seeps ... | reverse complement strand
GTGTGCGTGCCGCCCGGGTAAAACGGCATCGCGATCAGCGTCAGGAGCACGAACTGTAAGGAAGCGATCAGGGTGAACTGGAAGGGGCGTTTACCTGAAACCTTTATCTTGCTCATCGTATCTCTTCTCCTTTAAGTGGTCAATCGTTTTAGATAAGAACTGTACTTCTGGATTACACGCGAATGCTGTTCTATTCTCATCACTCTGGCGTTCCAAGAAACCACGCTCTTGCTACTCTATTCTCAACACCTTGGCGCCCTTGATCTTGCCCTGCTTGAGTTCGTTCAACGCCAGGTTGGCCTGCTCTAAAAAGAACTCCTGCACATCAGGCTTAATGGGAACCTCCGCCGCCAATTCCAGGAACTCGCTCACGTCGCGGCGGGTGACGTTGGCCACGCTCTTAATTTCCTTTTCCATCCACAGGTGGGTGGGATAATCCAACCGCAGCAGGTATTCCTTATCCACGTCTTCTTTGCGGATGGCGTTGATCACCAGGCGCCCACCCGGTTTCAGGTTCTTCAACGCTTCGACCACCGGTTTCCACGCCGGAGTGGTGTCGATGATCGCATCCAACTTTTGGGGAGCCTGCTCCCCGGTATCACCCGCCCACACCGCGCCCAGCGATAGCGCAAAGGCTCTCTCCTTCGGGCTGCGGGCAAACACGTACACCTTCGAGTTTGGATGGCTGTAACGCACCATCTTCAACACCAGGTGACCCGAAGCGCCAAATCCGGTCAAGCCCAGATTCCCCCCATCCGGCAGATTTGCCAGCTGCAGGGAGCGGTAGCCGATGGCCCCGGCACACAACAATGGTGCAGCTTCGATGTCTGTGAAGACCTCCGGGATCGAATGGGCGAAGTCTTCCCTTACTTTCATGTACTGGGCGTAACCACCGTTGATGTCCCTGCCGGTGGCCAAAAAGTCCGCGCACAGGTTCTCCTGACCGGACAGGCAGAACTCGCATTTCAGGCAGGCGGAGTAAATCCAGGCCACGCCGACCCGATCTCCGATGCTGAAACGCTTTGGCCCGGGACCGAGCCCTTCCACGCGTCCCACCGCCTGGTGACCGGGCACCACCGGCAGCCGGGGCGGCGGCGTCCGGCCTTCGATTTCATCCAGCTCAGTATGGCATACGGCGCAGGCGCTTACCCTCACCAGGATCTCTTTCTCCCCCGGTACGGGGATTGGCAGCTCGGCGAGCTGCAAAGGTGTCGGGTTCTGATCCAGGGCGGCAATTTGACTAAGCAGCATTGCTTTCATAAGCTTTTCTCCTTATGTGTGACCATCTACGGGTCAGCGCCAGGGGGTAATCCAAGCATATTTTCACAGGAGGGTGATGACTCGTGGTTGACAATCCGTTAAGTCGATATAGTATAGTATGCTAAAAGGTGTTTGTATATCATTAACTCTGGTGGTGCTGCTAAATGGATGTGCTGTCGTAGAGGTGAATACCGGCGCACACTTCAATGCACATCCAGCGCTGAAACATCCTGCATCCCAGCCCCGCGTAAACTCACACCCCCAAGGCGGCAGGTAAACAGCGCGTTTTTCATCGCAGTTTGGTTATAATGAACTACGTAAACCTTGCCAGAGTCGGAGAGAAGGATTCACAGTACGTCTGGCGAAGAGATTGTAAAAAAGCAGCCTATATCCAGTATTTTGAAAGGCAAGAATGCTATGGCTAACGTGGACAATATTAACTTTGTCGAGAAAGTCCGCCTAACCGTCCTGGTCGATAATAAAGCTGATCTTATCGTGGAGTCATCTGAACAGATCAAATATTTTACCGATGAACCATTATTAGCGGAGCATGGTTATTCCGTTCTGATCCAGCTGGATAATTCAGAACGGAAAATTCTATGGGATGCGGGCGTATCGAAGGTTGCCTTGATAGAAAATTTGCGGCGCATGAAGCTGGATTTTAATTCCATATCAACAATTGCCCTAAGCCATGGTCACCGAGATCACTATGCGGCAATGACCGAATTATTGAACGAGATGGACCTGTTGCCTAAAGAAAAAGAGTGGTGCGAACCGCTTGCGGTAGAGGATATCGAGTCCTGGATCGAAAGATGCCGGGTTCCAATTGTTTCTCACCCCGCCGCATTCCGAGAGCGCTGGTGGGCGAAGGATGATGGAACAATGGTGGGCCCAGTCCTTCCACCACCCGCACAAGAGTGGATAGCTGCAGGAGGGAAGATAATCCATTCCGAGCAACCTTATGAACTTGCGCATGGATGTTGGACGACGGGCTACATCCCCAGGGTGAGTTTTGAGGAGTCTGGCAGATCAACGAAGCTGCGATATCGCCAAGGCTCCGATTTTTTACCGGATGACATGGAGGACGATCAAGCCATTGTGATCAATGTAAAAGGAAAAGGATTGGTCGTGCTATCTGGTTGTGCACATTCAGGGATCGTCAATACTGTAGCTTATGCAATGGAGTTCAGTGGAATTGATTCAATCTATGCAATTATCGGAGGGTTCCACTTAGCACGTGCGAGTGATGATGAGATCAATCGCACGATCGAGTACATTAAAAGCGTAAGACCGCTGCTTGTAATCCCAAGCCATTGTTCAGGTTTCCGAGCGATTAACAAATTTGCTCAAGAAATGCCAGAAGAGTTTGTTGAAGGGATTGTTGGGGCAACATATGTACTCTGAACCATCGCCCCCATAAACTCTCGCGGAAGTGGACCTCTTAGCCCCGGGCGTTAGAACACCGGGCAGCGAACGCCCACGTTAGACTGCATTGGACCCTTAACTTAAAAGGCCTCACACGAAAAGGATAGTTATAAAATTGGAGGACGAATAACTTATTGCAGCGGCTTTCAGACTAAACGGCGGCTTGTATATGAGGCTGGGTTATTCTAAATCCTTCGATCTGCTGCCCGGTATGTTGAACCCGCAAATATCGTAGACCTCGATGATCTCATCCGGTGTGGGGAACCATTGACCACACTTGCGTGAGATGTGCTCGGTCCAGGAGTAATCATCGAGGGTGTAAGTCTCCTCGCGATCTACCTCCAGCGGGATCATGGCTTTCCTGCTGCGGTAGTAATCCTGGGCAAGGTAGCCTTCATCCATAACATGCATGGCGTCCTGGACTGTTTGCTCGCCGAAAGCCGGGTACTCGTCCTCGAAGAGGGCGAAGTCGATCGGGTAGCGCGGGCGAGGCGGTGGGTCTTCAGCCGGGAAGCCCATGCTCAAACCAACCAGGGGAAAGACGCGTTTTGGCAGTTTGTACTGCTCGATAATCTGCTCTGCCCGGTATGGGATACCCCCCAGGAAGCAGCTTCCAAGCCCGAGGCTCTCGGCAGCGATCACCATATTCTCAGCCAGAAGCGCAGCGTCCTGGATACCGAACAGCATCAGAGACAGGTCATTATTGACCATCTGCCAGCCTCGTTTGGACATCACAACCTCCATGCGGTGTGAATCGACGCACACGATGAACAGCAGTGGGGCTTTGAACGGATTATGCTCCCGGTCTCGCGACAGCAGCAGGCTGCCCATCTGGTAGGCAAAAGGAGCCTGCTGCCCTGCTCGAACGATGGCCTGCACCATTTCATCCGATGGCGTTTCGGGCGTGTATTTACGGATCGATTTGCGGTTCAGCATGGTCTCGATGATAGGGTTTGTGATCATTGGTCATCTCCCTTACTAAGGTGAAACTGTTATTCCGAATAACCACCCAGCGCTCCAGGTTTCACAGACAGACCCGGCTTAATATTCAGCTATCCTTGACACGATTTTTTTACAAAGATAGCGTACGCGGGTGAGAATTATGCCTGCTGCACCTTTGGACGTGCGGCTTTAACTGCACGATCCAATACCGATATGAGTTACGCAGTAAGAGGAATCGGTCGCAGATAAACGCTGATTATTCAATAAAATATTTTTAGATCTGCGATTATTGTATTCGTCAACAGAAAGTTGAACATAGCTGCTATTTGCCAGTCATTGCGAGGAATGGAATGACAAAGCAATCTTCATCTTATCTTGTGGGAGATTGCTTCGACAGAAAAACGCCCTCTCGCAATGGCACCTGTTCAAGGTATTCTTGATGATTACAAAAATCTGCGTTTATCCGCGAAAATCTGCGTCCAAATTTTTTTAAGTTGTTAGCAACTGCGTAGCTCCTGACTGAAATTATTTTCAAGATGCAGATAGATATTGTCCAGGTTGTTATGATCAGCTATAATTTACCACACGCACCACCTTTCAAGTGTCACGATGCAAATTCAGTCTTCACCATCACCCAACGAGGCAAAAACACCATGAAAAAACGTCTCATACTCGTCGCCGGAAATATCGGAGCCGGCAAGACATCGCTCACGGAACGGTTGGGCGCGCGCCTGGGCTGGAAGACGGCCTTCGAGTCTGTGACAGATAACCCATACCTGGCTGACTTTTACTCCGATATGCGAACGTGGTCGTTCCACCTGCAGGTATTCTTCCTGGGGCACCGTGCACAGCAGCACCTGGACATGACCGCACTGCCGCAATCAACCATCATGGATCGCAGCATCTACGAAGACGTCTACATATTTGCCCGCGCTCTGCACCATATGAGCAACCTGAACGAGCGTGATTACCTGGCTTACCGGCGCGTTTTCGAACTCGTGGTCGACAACCTTCCGCCCCCAGACTTACTGATCTACCTCAAAGCACCGGTCTCTGTGTTGATCGATCGTATCCAGCACCGGGCGCGGGATATTGAAAGCGGGATCACCGCCGAGTACCTCTCCCTGCTGGAAACCTTCTACGATGAATGGCTGGATACCTTTGACGTGTGCCCGGTACTCACAATCCGCACCGATGACCTGGATTTCGTCCACGAAACCCGCCATCTGGACATCGTCGTAGGCCGTATTCAGGACAAACTCGCCGGCCGCGAGGAAGTCATCTTCCCGAAATAAAACGCAGCCTACCTGGTTTCCTTCAACAAATCACGTATCTCGGTCAGCAGCACCACTTCGGGGGATGGTTCCGGGGGCGTTTCTGGCTTTTCCTGCTCTTCTTTCTGTAATTTATTGTAGCTGCGTACGACCAGGAACATGGCGAAAGAGATCACCAGGAAATTGACGATCGCCTGGATGAAATTGCCGTACAAAATGACCGCGTTACCGGCATAGAAGGAGAGACTGGTAAAGTCGATACCTCCCAGGATTATCCCAATAAACGGCATGATGATATCATCGATCATTGAGTTCACGATGGCGCCGAATGCGCCTCCGATGATGACGGCAACCGCAAGATCGAGCACGTTCCCGCGTGCGATAAATTCACGAAATTCCTTAAACACGGCTCCCTCCTAAAGGATAAATCTAACCAGCACGGCGTTGATAATTATTCCCAGCAAGTAAAACAACCCAAATTCGCGGTTGTGCACAAACGCACCCCCGACGAAATAGTTCGGCCACACGTCCGGGTAGTCGGCCGGTTTCTCTTCTGGTTTGGGGTTAAGAAACATGGGCAAAACCTGAAAAAATTTCCTCAGCGCCAGGAAGACAATCAGCAGCACGAGGGTGTAATAACCAGCAACGATCAGGTAGACCACCAGTACGTACTGCAGCACCAGCATAGCGAGCACGGTGTAGCGTGAGAGACCTTCTCCCAGTAATACAGGCAAGGTGTGAATGCCGCGGCTTTTATCTTCTTCGATTTTATCAATGTGCTTTCCGAAAATAACAGCGGTCACACCCAGCACATAGGGCAAACTGGCGATGACCACGTTCCACTCCCACACACCGCTAACCACGTAATAACCGCCCCCGATCATCAGCGGACCCCAGACGATCAGCACCGCGATCTCACCCAGTGCGATGTATTTCAGGGGGAAGGTGTAGAAAAGAACGAAAAAGGCGCCCAATCCCATCAGCAGCAGCGTGTATCCACCCCTGGTAAAGATCAGGATGGCACCACAAACAATCGCGATCAGGCCGGTGACGATGGCGTAGCGAAGCAGCTGCTTTTTGGTCATCAGTCCATGCACGAGAGGCTGCGGGCCGTACTGCGCCCGGTAATAATTATCATCATCCACACCTCTGACGTAATCGGTGTAATCGTTGAGCAAGTTATTGGTCGCGTGAGCCATGATCAAGCCGATGGTCATCACCAGCCACAACCAGAAGTTGAACATCCCGTCCTGGAAAGCCAGGATGCCCGCAATAGCAGCCGAGATGAAGGTCATGATCAGGACCGCAGCGCGTGTCGAGATCAACCATTTTGATATCACGTCCAGGCGATCCCATTCATCTTTGTCAATCCGTGGAATGACTCTCAGAGCCTTCCCCCACATAGAAAAGTTCATCGTTCCTCCATTTACAAGCAAGTGTTTAATCGCTCGACCACCCTTTCAGGGAGGCGCGGTACAGCGCTCGCGCGTAGTAATCACCATCAGGAGAGAGACCATCGTAACTCAGCCTGAGTAAAGTCTCTACCAGCGGCCAGAACTGTTCCGCATAGTGCTTCATACAGGCCCTGGGATGAATTCCGGGCCACGAATAACATGTCACCGCGCTGCGCCTATGATCGGAAGGGATACCCTGCGGCACAGAAGCGTCCCACAACGGGTCCTGGGGATGAAAAATGTAATGATCCAGATTCCCGTGCGGCATTCCTTCGATGCCTTTGACGCTGCTCGGCGGGGCGCTGCGGTCATACGGATCCACCGATAGATCCAGCAGCACGGCGTGCTCCGGCATCACGCCGATCCAGGCGTTGGGTATGACCAGTTTGCTTGGGTCCGGTCGTTGGGTTGCATCCACCAGGATGTCTGTTCGGGTTAAGATATCCAGCATGAGCGTCTCATTAGCGGTGGTGTCGTAATCGATTACCCTGACCTGTACCCCGGGAACACCCTTCTTTGCCATCGAAGCCCACACACCCGTGTCGGCGTAGCGGATGGCTGCCGGCACGACCTGCATACCCACCGCCCCCGATCCTATCAGGGTTACATAAATAGGCTCCCTATCCGGGCTATCAAAACCAGGCGACGGATAATTATCCCGCAGAGCCTGAAAGGCCACTTCCAGACCGTTCCAGGCAACAGCGGGCATATTTTCGACCAGCCGTTTGCCAGAATCGTCTGCGATCGAATCCAACGACACGGCACCCACACCCAACGAACGGACAAACTCCGTGCGGCGCGGGTTTGTAGGATAGTGCAGCATAGAAATCAAACATGCACCCGGCTTGAGTCTGTTCAAATCCGAGTCACTGGGACAGCGTAAGACGAGCACGTAATCTTGCTGATATACTTCTTCGTGTTCGGCGAAGCTCACACCAGGAGCAAGTTCGCTGTAGTGCGCTTCGCTGAATCCCATCCCTGAGCCGTATCCATGTTCAAGGATCACCTGGACGCCGTACTCCTCCAACTTGCCAACAAAGTCAGGTAAAAAGGCGCGCCTTTCACCCACCTCAACGTGCATGCGGGGTAAACCTATCGTTACAGAATTGTTCTTCACTTCGTTTTATCCATGGTCTGTTATTCTGCTTAACACATAGATTATTAAGAAGGCAGAGTGTTTAACATCATCTCTGAGAATTCCGTGGTCTGTGTGATTAATTTCCTAAGCGGCTGCTTCGTGCAGCACCTCTGATAATGCACAACACACCTGGTCAACTTGCCCCTCCGTCATCACTCCGGAAAATGGCAGCGCCAGACCACGCTTCCCCAAATCCTCGGTGACTGGGTAGTCGCCTGACCTGTACCCAAAACGCTCCACCATATAAGGCTGCAGGTGGATGGGCAGGAAGTACGGTCGAGCGGGAATGCCCCGTTCACCCAATTTTTGCGCTGCCGCGTCGCGATCAATTCCCTGCATAAAACGCACCACATAAACAAACCAGCTCATGCGCGAGGTTGTGGGTGCAACCGATAGGGTCTCTACACCAGGAATACCGGCCAGGCGTCCTGCGTACCAATTGGCCACCTGCTGGCGCCTGTCGAGCAGTTCCTCCAACCGCCCCATCTGCACCCGGCCGAGGGCGGCGCTCATCTCATCCAGGCGGTAGTTGTAGCCCAACAGGGTATGCTGCAGCCAGGTATCCCCTGGAGCGCGTCCCTGGTTGCGCAGGGAGCGCATTAAATCAGCGGCGTGATCATCATCCGTCACTATGACCGCGCCTTCCCCGGTGGTTATCTGCTTGTTGGGGTAGAACGCGTACACGCCGTAATCTCCCAACGTACCGGCTTTCCCGCCCATGTACTCGGCGCCCAGCGCCTCGCAGGAATCCTCGATCACTTGCAGGTCGAAGTCCTTTGCGATTTCGAGGATGGGCGACATATCGGCCGGTTGACCAAACACGTCCACGGGAAGAACGGCTTTGAGGAGTGCACCCGTATCGACAAGTTGTCCCTTTCCGCCTGCTAGAGCTGCCCCACCGCTGCGTTGATCTTCAGCCGCCAAACCCTTGCGCGGCAGCCACTTCAGAGCCGCCTCCTGCCCTTCCACCAGGTCAACGGCTGCCTGGTGGACGAGTGTTGGATCGATATTGCCTGTCAGCGGGTCCACGTCGACAAACACCGGCAGCGCGCTCTCGAAAAGCAGCACGTTTGCAGAAGACACAAAAGAGAAGGGTGTGGTGATCACCAGATCACCGGGTCCAATGCCGGCTGCTCGCACACACAGGTGCAGACCGGCAGTTCCGGAGCTGACCGCGATGGCGTGCTGGCTGCCGGCGTAATCACGCACGGCAGCTTCAAATGCGCCAATCTCAGCGCCCATGCTCAAAAATGGGGTCTGCAGGACAGCCGCAACGGCGTCACGTTCTGCATCGGTGATATCCGGCGATGACATCGGAACGGCGGGAGTTCTGGATTGCGGATTCTGGATCGTAGATTTGGGTTCGTTAGCTGTCATGGGGTTTGTTATCGGGAGTTATATGTAATTGTTGATACGAGACAATATAAAATGATGAGTTATGGGTAATCCGCCAGGCGTTCTCCATACCACCTGGCAAGATTTATACAATCGCTTAAGCGAGGCCAGTTTTCCAAAAGCCACGCCCTGCATAGAAACGCACAATAGCCGCGGTTCTTATTCTGGCCAGACCGCCCCGGCGCGCACGATGGCATTTTCGGGCACATCCTCCTTAACCGTCGCACCGTTGCCGATGCGCGCGCCCGCACCGATGCTGACATGCAGGTTGACCGTGACGCCCATACCAATAAGAGCGGCATTACCAACCTGTACGCCGCCCGCTAAAAGCGCTCCTGGTGAGACATTCGTATAATCTCCTAAAACACACTCATGAGAAACAACGGCACTGGTGTTGACGATGCTTCCGAAGCCGACCTGCACTTCGCTGCCGATGTAAGCGAGGGGGAAAACCTGCACACCGGGAGCGAGGCTGGCGCCAGGCTCTACAACTGCCGAGGGGTGCACGACTCCCGGACAAACGAAACCCGCACCCGCTAACCACTGAAAGACGTCAACTCGGACAGCTATATCCCCAACCCCTCCTACAGCGTTAACTGCCCGGCGTACTCCTTGATTGTAAAGATCCTTTAAAACTTCCCGCCCGCCCAATACCGGCACTCCCATGATCGTCTCGCCCGGCGGAATCCCATCATCCAGAACACCTTTGAGGCTGTAGGTGTTCAAGGCTCTCAGCAGGTCGATCAGGGATTTGCCATGCCCGCCACCCCCGTATATGATGAGCGCGTCGGCATCAAAATCCGCTTCGGGGGCCGAAGGAGACAAACCTTTACCCCCTGCCAGGTAGGTTTTTAGAGTCCGTTCGGTTACCAATGGACCGGTAGGAAGCAGATCCAGGTCGAGACCTGTCTCACGCGCTGACTGCAGGGCCGGTTGGGTAATGCGTAATCCATGCGGGATCGCTCCGGTATCCCGATCGCCAGGGTCAACAGCGCTTTCCTGCGGTGGGGACCAATCTGGCGAATCGGCCAGATAACAGAACAGCTCCCCAGCACGCACACTTTGTCCCTGTGCATAACGCAGCCCGACGACATACCCCTCATCTTCTGCGGTCAATTCCGCAGTCGATTTGGTCGTTTCAAGCGTGCAGAGGATGTCCCCAACCTGGACGAATTGACCATCGCTAATGGATAAGCTCGCCAGCAGCGCCTCAGGCTCATTCGTATTCAACAGAGGTACCCGAATCTGGATTGACATGTGACCAGTTATACCATTTCTCCCGCAATTTGAACAATATCATCCACACCCGGCAGGACGGCCTGCTCGAGAACACCGGAAGCCGGAATGGGAAGATCCAATGCCGCCAGGCGCCTCACCTTTCGCAGGTGAGCGCCCAACTGCTCGGCGGTACGGGCAGCCACTTCGGCCCCCCACCCCAGGGTCAGGCCACCCTCTTCAACCACCAGCAGTTTGCCTGTACGGCGGACCGATTTGAATACACTCGATAACTCAACAGGCGCCAGTTGAGTTGGCACGAGCAACTCTACAAAGACCTCCAGTTCAAAAGCCAGCCTGAGGGCGGCTTGCCGGGCCAGCTCTGCCATGTACCCGTAAGCGACAACGGTCAGCACGGGCGCCGGGGCTCCACGAACGGTCAGCCTGAAGGTCGGGGAATAATTCTCGCCGAGCATGCCCTGAGGGAGTGATCCGGTCTCCGGGAGGAATGAATCAAGCGTAAAATCATCCAATGATTCCGCATCTTGAATGGGAGACGAGTACAAGAGCTTATTTTCGATGAATAGCACGGGGTCATCGTCGCGCAAAATGGCATGCTTTAGCAAACTGCCCGGATCGCTAATTCCAGACTGGGACAATGCACACACAGCCAGTACACGCAATCCAGGCACACCCAGGAAGAGTTTTTCGAGCGTCTGGCTGTGAGTTGGGCCGTACCCGCGCCGCCCCCCCATCGGGGTGCGGATCACAATGGGCACCCACACCTGATCGTTGTACATCCAGCGGAATTTACTCAGGTGATTGATGACCTGGTCGGCAGCCAGGGTGAGGAAATCACCGAACATGATCTCGACGACCGGGCGTTGTCCGCGCATGGCCATCCCGGCTGCCAGACCAACGATGCCCGCTTCAGAGATAGGCGTGCTGATCACCCGCTGCGGATAGGCGCTGGATAAGCCGCGTGCAACCTTAAAAGCGCCTCCGTACGGATCCAGCACGTCCTCGCCGAGCAGGTAAACACGCTCATCTTCGGCGAAGGCACGGTGGAGGGAAACGTTGAGTGAGTCCAGGACGGTAGGCATAAAATTCAAGGGATAGGGTTCAGCGGATAGACGGGATAGATTTTTGATTTGAGAACCTGGATTTTAGATCGATAACTTCTGGCAGGGGATCCTGCAGGGCCAGCTGGAACGCTTCCGCGATATGTTGATCCACTTCGGCTTCCACTTCTTCTTTCAGTGAGGGGTCCAGGCGTGCTGCCTGGATTCGCAGGGGGTCACGGTTTTCCTTAATGCTCCCAACCAGGTCCGCCGGGCGGGTATCGTCGCCCTTGGAGTGCGGGCCGAACCGGTGAGTGTGCAAAACAAGGGCACGCGCTGCGGATCGAGTGCGTACCTGCTGCAGCAATCTTTCTGCCACCGGTAATATCTCCAGCACGTCGCTGGTGTCCAATTCTTCTGCCGGGATGCCAAACGCGCTGAACCGCGAAACGATCTCCCCGGACACGGCACGCTCTACAGGTGTGGTCTGGGCGATGCGGTTGTTCTCCAGGACGTATAATATTGGCGCAGACCACAAGGAGGCCATATTTAAAGACTCGTAGATCACCCCTTCACCCAGGGTGCCGTCCCCCAGGAAGGCGATCACCACACAGCCGCTGTTCTTCTGTTTCTCGGCCAACGCCATGCCGGTAGCGACAGGCACGATCCCCCCTTGCACTCCGTTGGAGTAGAAATCCTTCCAATGCAGGTGCTGCGATCCCCCCCGTCCCGCACACACCCCGCTGTCTTTACCCATTAATTCGGCGAACAGGGCGCGCACGTCACCCCCGTACGCCAGGAAATGTCCGTGACCGCGGTGGTTGCTGAACACCACATCTCCCGTTTGAATGTGCGCCAGCACCCCCACGGCGTTTGCCTCTTGACCCAGATAAGTGTGCGTGGTGCCGAAGAATACCCCCTTCGAGAAGTTGTCCAACACGGTCTCCTCGAAGCGGCGGATGCGGTACATGCTGACGTAAAGCTCTTTTTGCTCTGGCATTTATGCTGACTATTATAGTCGTTTTCGACGTTCTCCTCCATAGAACCTCCCAAAAGGGAGCATTCAAAAAGTGTAGAAAAGTGAATCCAGCCTCATTCCTGGCAATTATGCGCTCATCTCGCCTGCGGCTCAAGGTGACAACTTGCGTTATTCCAGGTGAAACGAGACATTCAGCCAACCGCAGATATTCATTTAAGCCACTTGATTCTACAATAAATGAATACACCCCATTCAATCCCCACGACCAACGCGGTTGGTCTACTACCCGGTGGGTGCACTAAAATGATGTTGAAATATGAATTCAGCAGCATTCCTGCAGGGGGGGCTTACTGATCGTTGCATAAGTTACTAAATGTCTCTTGCGTTGTTTGATCGCTGATTGGGTTTCTCCTTCAATGCAAGAATCAGTAGGATGTATAATCAACATGATGTCATGGACGCCTGGAACTGCTGTCCAGATTGTGATAATTGGCGGCCGCCAACCAGCGTCCACCAACCGGCACTCAAATCGTATGCGTGGAGAAAAACAACCCTATGATCGACCGAACTATCCTGACACCCTATTACCTGGATGATTTTTTACCTGGTCTGGAAAACCTGCAACAAGCGGATTGGAAGCTAAATGCGCCCACCTTACCCGAAGGTGATCGCCAGGAGCGCATGGCGACCTTGTATGAAGGTTTAGCCGTTTTGGTTGAGGAGACTATACGCAATAAAGAACGCCCGGTGAGCATTGCCGGTGATTGCTGCACCACGATCGGCGTGTTGGCAGGCCTGCAGCGCGCCGGATTAGATCCGTACTTGATCTGGTTCGACGCACACGGTGATTTCAACACCTGGGAGACCACTCCCAGCGGGTTCCTGGGCGGTATGCCGCTCGCCATGCTGGTCGGTCTCGGTGAGCAGAGGATGCCCCAGAGAGTCGGCCTGCGGAACCTGCCCGAAGAGCTGGTCATCCTGACGGACGCCCGCGATCTTGATCCCGGGGAGAAAGTGCTCTTATTTGGCTCGAATGTACAGCATCTGTCCGAGGTAAAGGATGTGCTCGACTTTACTCTGCCTGACCGGCCGCTGTACGTCCACTTCGACACCGACGTGATCGATCCGGTCGACGCACCGGCGATGAATTATCTCGCATCTGGTGGGCCGCGAGCAGACGAACTAAAAGTCGTTTTTCAGCACCTGGCGAAGAGCGGGCAGGTTGCCGCCGTATCGCTGTCGTCCTGGAATCCTGACCTGGACGAGGGCAGCCGTACGCAAAACGTATGCATGGAGGCGCTGATAAGCCTGTTGGTAATAAAAGAATGATGAATGTTGATGATGTGCTAAATAAACTGATGGAGCGAGCCAAGCCAGACCAAATCGAGGGCATGGCAAAGTTCGGTATCACGAAGGACAGACGGCTGGGTGTATCCGTGCCGGATATGAGCAAGTTAGCGAAGGAATGCGGGAAGGATCACGAACTCGCCCTGGAGCTGTGGCAGACGGGCATCCCAGAAGCGATGATCGTCGCCAGCATGGTGGACGTACCGGAACAGGTCACCGATCAGCAGATGGACGACTGGGTGGTGGACTTCAACTCATGGGACGTCTGCGACCAGGTATGCGCGAACCTTTTCGAAAAAACGCCCCTGGCATGGGTAAAGATCCTCGACTGGTCGACGCGCGAAGCAGAGTTTGAGAAGCGCGCTGCTTACGCCCTCATCGCCTGCCTGGCGTGGCACGATAAATGTGCGACCGACGAAGACTTCATCAGGCAGATCCCGGTCATCATGGACGGGGCCGATGACGGGCGCAACTACGTCAAGAAAGGCGTGAGCTGGGCGCTGAGGAACATCGGCAAGCGTAATGTCAACCTCAACCAGGCAGCCTTGCAGGCTGCAGCTGAGTTGGGCGAGATGGACTCAAAAACCGCCCGGTTGATCGCCCGGGACACGATCCGTGATCTATCCAGCGAAGCCACTCGTAAGAGGTTGAAAAAACAGCAGAGCAAATAACAAGTATTCGAGTATTCCCCACCCACTGCTGTCTGAGCCGCCCAGGTAAATCTGGGCCATGCTCATGCTAGTGTCCTTCCAGCACAAAAACCAAAACTAGGAGCATCCAATGAAGCAATACTTGATTACACCATCGATGGGAAAACGGTTGATTGGAAAGGCTTGCGCGGGACACCCCCAGATCCAGGAAGTGCTCTCGTCAGGCACACTGGTCATCATCGCGGGCACAACCAACGGCTACGCAGCCGAAGAAATCTTCAAATCCATTGGGCAGTCCGAGAGCTTTTCACGGGTGGGATTTCGACGCGGGCTGGTCACTCCCCCGGGAAGCAAGGTGCCGGAGATCGATTTTACAGGGGACATCGTCATCCGGCGCGGCGAGTGGATACAGGGGAAAACCATATTTGAAATTGTGGACGATTTAGATACCGGAGACATCGTGCTGAAGGGCGCCAACGTTTTTGATAGTCGGGGTCAGGCAGCCGTGCACATTGGTGGCTCTAAAGGCGGAACGATCTTAACCGCACTCACCGCCATCATCGGGCGGCGCGTGCAGCTGATCGTGCCGGTGGGGTTAGAAAAGCGTGCATTTGAAGACGTGAACGTGATCGCGCAGCGCTGCAACGCTCGCGATGCGGACGGTCCACGGTTGATGCCGATGCCCGGAGAGATCTTAACGGAGATTGAAGCCCTCAAGCTGCTTGCCGGTGTGGAGGCGCACCTGATCTCAGCCGGCGGTGTGTATGGCGCGGAAGGAGCCGTTCGGCTTGGCATCAACGGCAGCCAGGCGCAGATGGAAACTGCCGGCGTCCTGATCGAGTCCCTGGCGAATGAACCTCCCTGCAGGGCTTAGGTGCCAAGATGGGGTGAGACCAGCTACACTAAAAACAGGATCGCCACCCCACCAATCGCCACCAGCGTACCGAGAACCACCTGCCAGCCGAATCGTTCCTCGAAAACGAAGTAGCTCACCGGCAGCAATATTATCGGCGGGAGTGCC
>Ga0209013_10002993_pt1 | contig 15171 bp, 11 predicted proteins | sample Cruoilmetagenom2_FD_187291 | JGI IMG/M metagenome (GOLD analysis project Ga0209013, IMG submission 187291) | Oil polluted marine microbial communities from Coal Oil Point, Santa Barbara, California, USA - Sample 2 (SPAdes) (version 2) | ecosystem: Environmental > Aquatic > Marine > Oil seeps ... | reverse complement strand
TATTAAAGATAAATAAATAGTTAAATGAACTCTATTGCCGTTGTGAACTATGCTCCGGAAAAAGGTAGTGTAGAAATCAGAGAAATAAACAGGCCTGCTATCAGTGATGACGAAGTTCTCCTTGAAGTGGCTAATGTAGGGGTTTGCGGGAGTGATTTGCACCAGTGGACAGCAGATCACAGCTGGCCTGTAAATTACCCTGTTGTTCTTGGACATGAATTTGGAGGCCATATTGTTGAAATTGGCAAAGGTATCAAGGATTGGAAAGAAGGTGATGCCGTAGTGAGTGAAACTGCTGCAGTTATAAATGCCCAAAGTCCACTGTCCAGACAGGGGCTCTACAATCTGGACCCAGATCGAAAGGGGTTTGGGTACGGAGTCAACGGGGCAATGACCAAATTTGTTAAGGTTCCAGCAAGATGTCTTCATAGCGTACCTGAAAATCTATCTTTTGAACAGGCTTGTTTAACTGAGCCCTGCTCAGTTGCCTATAATGCTGTAATAACCAATTCAAAAATACGTCCCGGCGACCGTGTTATTGTTTTGGGCCCCGGGACAATAGGAATATTGTGTGCGGCTATGGCTCAATTATGTGGAGCCCATGTGGCTTTGGTTGGTCTGAAAAAAGACGCTGAGAGATTATCAATTGCCAAGCAATACGGTTTTGATATAATTGTGGGTGATGCTACTCAATGGGCACTTGAACGTGATGGCCTTGGGGTGGATTGTGTTATTGATGCAGCAGGGGTAAGCGAAACCCTGAATTTGGCGCTAAAATGGGTAAGGCCTAATGGGCATATCACTAAAGTTGGTTGGGGGCCCCAACCTTTTAATTACTCGCTTGATCCCCTTGTACAAAAAAATGTGACTTTGCAAGGCAGTTTTAGCCATAACTGGCCCATATGGGAGAAGGTACTTTCCTTAATGGCAACAGGTCGATTGGATGTAAAACCAATAATTGGCGGCATATGGCCTTTGGAGCAATGGAATGAAGCCTTTGAAGCCATGCATTCCGGAAAAGTGGTAAAGAGTATTTTGAAACCTAATTAAAAAAGTATGCGTTTAAAGAACAAAGTTATTCTAATTACCGGAGGTTATACCGGCATTGGGCGAGCCATTGCAAGGGCATGCGTGAAAGAAGGTGCTCAAGTCCTTTTAAATGGATTACGCAATGAAAAGGGCCAGGAATTGGTGGAGGAATTAGGCATTAACAGTGCCGTTGCAATTACCATGGATATAACAAAAGAGGATACTCCACAAATTTTGGTAAATGAGGCTGTTAAGAAGTTTGGCAAACTGGATGCTGTGGTCAATAATGCTGCAATGATCGTTTCTTCAAATATTAATACTACAGATCTTTCTTTTATGAGAAAGATGCTGGCCATAAATACCCTGGCGCCATTTGCAATAATTCAGGCTGCTTTACCACACCTTGAGGAAACCAATGGCTGTGTGCTAAATATTGGATCTATAAACGCCTGGAGCGGAGAACCTAATTTATTGGCATATAGCATATCTAAAGGTGCTTTGATGACCCTAAGTCGAAATCTTGGGGATAGTTTGTTTCGTGATCACGGGGTACGTGTGAATCAAATTAATCCGGGATGGGTGTTGACAGAAAACGAAAAAATAAACCAGAAGCAACAGGGAATGAATGATGATTGGTATAAAGAATTACCAAACCTGTTTGCGCCAGCCCAACGTATTTTTGAGCCACAAGAGATAGCATCCGGAGCTATTTATTTATTATCCGATGAATGCGGCCCTGTTAGTGGTCAGGTACTAGAGCTGGAACAATTCCCTATGATAGGCCGCAATCTACCAAAGAATTGGAGCGGATTTCGCAATAAATAGCATCATAAATAAAACAAAAAGTGCCGAAATTAGCCGTATTCCCTAAAGCCTATATGCAAGATCTTTGTAAAACAGGTGCTATGAAAGTAGCGGAGTGGATTGATTTAGCTGCGTCTTTGGAGGTCGATGGTTTGGAATGGTATGCGGGTTTCCTGGAAATGGCAGATAACTCTAATTGGGAATTATTCCGAAAAAGAGTGGAAGAAAAGGGAAAAGAGATTCCAATGCTCTGTTGTTCGCCAGATTTTACTCACCCTGATAAATCTTTCCGGCAAAACGAAATCAAAAAGCAAAAAAACTGGATTGCAATGTCACACGCCCTGGGCGCATCTTATTGTCGGGTCCTTTCTGGCCAAAAACGTCCGGAGTTATCTATGGAAAAAGGAATAAAGTTGGCTGCAGAAAGTATTGAAGCCTGTTTACCCTATGCCAGCGAACTAGGAATTACTTTAATTTTAGAAAACCACTACAAAGATGATTTTTGGGAGTATCCTGAATTTGCACAGAAAATGGAGGTTTTTTGTAAGCTTGTGTCTTATCTAGACCATCCTAATTTTGGGGTTAATTATGATCCCAGTAATGCCTTTCTGGCAGGGGAAGACCCTATGGAATTATTGAAAAGAGTTTCCTCCAGAGTAGTAACCATGCATGCAAGTGATCGCTATCTTCTTGAAGGAACCTTAGATGATCTCCGAAATGAGGAAGACGGTGTTTTGGGTTATGCTAAAAGACTTCGTCATGGAGAAATTGGCAAAGGTTTAAATGACTATGACGCCATTTTCACAGAGTTGAAAAGAGTAAATTTTGATGGGTGGATCAGCATAGAAGACGGCGTGGACGGAATGGATCAGTTAGTGCGAAGTGTAGCTTTTCTAAGAAAAAAGATCGCGGTGTACTGGCCTGAATTCGAATAAGTAAACATCTTAACAATGGGGCATTACCGGCTATTATAAATAACGGTATGTAAAAAGGGCGTTTTATTGCCCTTTATACAATGTTATGGATAGTTTTATTTCTTTGGTTGATATGGGTCAGTAGTTCCTGCTCTAATAGGTGGTTCTTTCGCAAAGGTTGCTAGATGTTTTACCAACACATCTCCGGCAGGCCAACGTATCCAGCCATTGTGATACCATTGAGAGTTCAAAGGATTTTCTTCTTTTGGGTCAACGTGCAAATCGTAAATTAATGGAACTCCATAGCTTCTGGTTGGGTCAGCAAAGGCTTTATCTATTTCTTTGCTCATCATTTTGTAGTTTCTCCATTTAACTCCATATAATTCATTTCCCACATAAACTATCACGGATTCTCTGTTTGAAGTATCTTGCTTCCCCATGAAAAAATCAGTTTGGTCAATACCATCTATAATTCTGTCTTCGGGTAATTGGTGATTAATGATATTTGAAAACGTAGGCATTAAATCCATTTCGTGGACAATTTCATTAGATGAACTCCCTGCTTGAATTTTTCCTGGCCACCTGATGATGAATGGAACTCTTAGGGATCCCTCTTTTCCAGTAAAGTAAGAACCACTCCAAGGACCAGAAAAACTCGAATGTGGCGTTGTTGGGTCAGGACCATTATCAGATGTAAAAATGAAAATTGTATTCTCTTTAATTCCTAAGTTTTCAACCTTTTTCATTAATTGGCCAACGTAATTGTCTGTTTGCACAAGCACATCGGCAAAATCACCATTAGTAGAGATGCCCCTGAATTCATCAGAAGGGATCACAGGCATGTGCGTTTGAGTGTAAGGAATGAAAACGAAGAAAGGCTCTTTAGCTTTAGCTTTTCTTTCCATAAAATCAAGAGATTTTTGTGTTATTACACCATCAATAGATTTGCGTGCTTCAGTATTGTATTTTTTAATTTTTTTAGGTTGTTCTCCTTTTTTTCCTTCCATTATGTGTTCAGAAACAGCAAATGGATGAACTCCATCTCTAAATCTAGTGTCATCCGGCCAAGCGCTTTCATCGCTAGAATTTGGAATACCGTACCATTCATCAAATCCTTGGTCAGTTGGGTATCTTCCTTCTGTATGTCCGAGATGCCACTTGCCAAACATCCCTGTTGAATAACCTGCATCAGAAAATAACTCTGCCATTGTATATTCCCACTGTGTTAGTCCATATACAGGAGTTTCTATGGGAATACTTGCATTCCCTGTTCGAATAGCATAGCGTCCTGTAAGAATAGCGGCACGACTTGGAGTACACTGCGCCTCAACGTTAAAGTTAAGTAGTTTCATTCCCTGGTCTGCAAGTTTGTCAATGTTAGGTGAAGGTGCTCCCCTTAGTATTCCTCCACCATAGCAACCAGGTTCTCCCCAACCATAGTTGTCCATAAAAATTAGCACAACATTTGGCTTTTCTTGAGCCAACAGGATATTGCTAATAACAAGCAGCATTATCAAGAATAATAGTTCAATTTTTTTCATGTCGAGATTTTTTTAATTCTCTACAACAGCTCGTACCTTTTCTTGCTTAAATAATTTCTTCAGGTATTCATTATATACCAAAAATTAGCTTCGCCTTTTACTTAATCAAATTACGGGTGGCTACCCATTCCTTAAGCTTCTCCCGGGCATCTGCAGCGGGATAGCCCAATACAGTTTTGCCGGCCGGTACGTCTGCCAAAACTCCAGAACCTGCACCTACTGTCGCACCGGAATGAATGGTAGTATGATCTTTTATCGATGCACTACCGCCAATAACTACTCCATCTCCCAGGGTCACAGATCCGGCTAATCCACTGGCACCTGCCATGATACAAGAACGCCCTAAAATACAATTATGTGCAATCTGAACCTGGTTATCAATCTTACAACCGTCGCCTAATATAGTGGAACTGAATTTTGCACGGTCAACCGATGAATTTGCTCCAATTTCCACGTCATTCCCAATAACCACATTCCCGATATGTGGAATTTTTACCAGCCCTCGTCCATCTTCCCTCGGACGATATCCAAAGCCATCACCACCAATACTAACGTTATTTTGAAAAATGCAGTAAGCACCTATCTCAGTCCGTTCCCTAATAACTGTACCAGACCATATAACTGTATGAGCACCAATTGTAGTTTCATCCAGAATAGTAACATTAGGATATATAATAACCGCTGCTCCCAAAACAACATCTTTTCCTATATAACACCCTGCTCCTATTTTACTTCCTTCACCTATTATGGCTGTTTCATGAATTACAGCAGTAGGATGTATATCAACATCAAAATGCGGTGTTTCCTTAATAAAAACTTCCAATAACTTCGCCATTGCTAAATCGGCATTTTTGACTTTAATCAGCGCCTTGTTTTCTCGAGGCTCAGCTTTGAGTCCTTCATTAATAATTGCCGCTGCTGCCTTGGAATTTTCCCATTTTTGAGCATATTTTCTACTCCCAATGAAAGTGATTTGCGAATTTCCTGCTTTATCAATTTCTTCTAAACCTAATATCTTTTGATCTGTATTTCCCACAAGTTCTCCTTCGAGAATCGCATTAATTTCCTGAATTGTAAATGATTTCATATGTTATGGCAGTTAGCTTTTTATGTGACAATATATCGGATTTGACAAAGATAGAATTTATATTGAGAGGATTTATTTTAATGGACTTAACAAATGCACGCCAAACTATATTAAAAAGAATTGACTACTGTAATTCCTGATGTACTATTTTGATGCATCTTTGGTAAGTGAAAAGGTACTTCTTGCAGGGAAATAGTTTTCGTAATCATATTACCCAAAATAATTCCGGTTGTACTAATAAAATTAAACATTTCCGGATATTTATGGGCCTGCATCCCGTGACTTCCCAGGATCTCCAATTCGTTTGCCACAACTAGGGGCATTGGTATTGGAAGTGCAGCATGTGATTCTGTCATTAACCCTATCTGGATATGTTTCCCTCGCTTCCGAAGTCCGTTGATAGAATTTAAGCAGGTTGTACTATGACCTAAGGCATCCATAGAGACATGCACACCTCCTTTGCTTAATTCTTTTATGGCCTGTACTACATCCGTTGTAGTCGCATTAATGATAAAGTCGGCACCAAGTTCCCTGGCCAGCTTACATTTTTCATCACTTATATCGATAGCAATGACCCTTGCTCCAATACCTTTCGCAATTTGAATTGCAGAAAGTCCTACCCCACCACATCCATGAACTGCAATAGTTTGATCTGAGGTTAATTTACCCTGCTCCCTAACACCGCGGTATGCGGTAATAAACCTACAGCCCAATCCTGCAGCTTCAAGGAAATTCATCTCATCGGGTAACTCTACCAGGTTTACATCCGCATAATCAATCGCAACATATTCCGCAAAAGAGCCCCAGGCTGTAAACCCCGGTTGAAACTGAAAGTCACAAACCTGTTGATTACCTTCGAGGCAATAAGTACAGGATCCACATCCACCAACGAAGGGGACAGTGACTCGTTGACCTTCAGACCAATTTTTGACATTCCTGCCTACCTCAATTATGGTACCAGACAACTCATGCCCCGGAACATGCGGCAATACAATGTCCGGGTCGTGTCCCATCCAGCCATGCCAGTCACTAAGGCATAAACCGCAGGCTTCTACTTTAATAACCACACCAAACTCTGAAGGGTTTGGATCACTGACATTTGCTATTGAAATTGGCCCCTGAAATTCGTTGTATATAGCAACTTTCATAATTGAAAATATAAGCAAAACCAAAGAACTTAATTCATGGTTTTACAGCCTTTTACAACCTAAAATAGTGATTTTTACCAATTATAAAGAATGGAATTCTGAATTTGAAGTAAACGCTTAGTTAGGTGTTTCTAATAAAAAAGGCGGAATATCACTATTCCGCCTTTCGGACTTAACCACTGTTCCTTATGGCACAGGAACCAAATCAAAGTCTTGAATTATTTTATTCCCAGCCACAATAGTTACTTCTTCCACAATTTGTGATTCATACCCTTCGAGTTCTACCATCACGTCATATGAACCTGCATTAAGCCCCATTACGGTATAATTACCATTCTCATCTGTAGGAGCGGTCATAATAGGATCAACTGTAGTGCCTGTTTCAAATACAGATACCGTAGCATTCTCTAACCCAATTATCTCGCCTTCCATCATAGTTGAAACCAATCCTGTTAGAGTACCTGCAAAAGACAGATTACTTGCTTTGATAACAGGTTTAAAGTTAAACCCATTAATACCAGAAATGTTTTTGATATTTCCCTTTGGTATAAAAGATCTGCCTACGTCAAAGTCTAAAAGTAAATCTGAACTTAATTCCCCACTTACTACAATTGAAGGTTTAATAAATACCTTAATACCAGTTTGTTCCCCGCTGGGCACTTTTAAATCATATTTAGATTCGTCTTTAAGGACAACATTAACCCCTTTGACATAAATTCGGATAAGATCATATGAACCTGCAGGAACATCAATATCTGCTAATGTCTCAGTAATTCCATTAGTTAGGCTTAACAGATTAAAGTCCCTTTCTTCTTCCATTAAAACTATAAAAGAATTACCATCATCTTCAGTATTCTCATCACCTTCCATCGAATCGCCTTTATAACGTGCTTCTACCTTAAAAATAGTAACATTAGCCTCTGCGATTAGATCATAGGGAAATGGAGCATCCGTTAAATGCACTGTAAGTCTGCCCATGTTTTCCTCCGTGCTCAAGTCTTCAGAGCAACCTAAAAAAAACAGTGACGCCAGAACGATAAAAGTGGATAAAAGTTTAATTTTCATAAGGGGATATTATTTTGTATGAGAAGTATTATTAAATAATTATTTTCTATTAATCCATACCATTTTAAAGTGCTAATTTCCTTATTTTTAATGTAAGAATTCCATTTTTCCTTATTTTTTCGATGTAATACATGACGTGTCAAGCATATTCAATGCAATTTTTATAAGGTTGTGTCTAATGTATAAAATACTGGTTATAAGTATTTTATAATTTAAAATTGAATAGATTTTTTTACGTTTTTACCTTCAGGAGTACAGAAATCAAAAAAGAGCGCATATAGCGCTCTTTTAAGGGTTTTTTAGGTAGGTTAATTTACTTTGCCTCGAGAACCTTGGTACTTATATATGAACTAGATCTGACAATCTTACCGTCTTCATCGAAGTCGTGAATATATAAGGCAGGGAGAATTATTTTTTTGCCGTCAGCTTTTCTTGTCATTCTAAATTTCCACCAGGATTGGACTGCTCTTGCGTCACGCAGATCGTATTCAAGATAGTCCGGATAGCCAACAACGTCTATACTGGTTATCTCAAAATCTTCCATGATTTTACTATTGCGTTCTTTTACTTCTTCAAGGCTCATGGTTTCTCCATCCGGCAACTCTAAAGAATTAAAGCGGGCATCCTCCTTAAAAAAGCTATATGCAGTCTCAAGGTCCATATTTTCAAAAGCGTTCATCATCTTCCGAACTGAATTGATATTGTCATGATGGTTGTATATAGTGCCATTTTTTCTGTCTTCAAAGCTTTGTCTTATTTCCGAGAAAACACGTTCATTAAAATAATTGATCATGGTTTCTATTTTATTGTCATCATTCAACTTAAACAACCGGTGGGTTGGCATATCAATTTTTACTCCGGTTGTATTATGCATGGCCTTTAAATGATTCCAAGTCTGAACCCAGATTCCACCATCTTTATATTCAATAGCGTCAGGATAGGCACCACTAGTGGGTTTAAACGAAATATAGGAAAGGTTTTCCTTCCAAAATTTAGATTGGCCCACAAACTGCTTCTTAGAGTTACCTTTGTTATCTTTATTAATGCCTGTACCGTTATAAGATTTAAAATCTTCTGCCAGGTATGAGGCCACTTTAGCGGTATCCCCCGCAAAGAATGCTTCAAGCATACCATTGACTATATCAATAGCCGGATGTTCATTAAATACTTTGCCGTTGTTTTTTTGAGAAAAACCCATAGCTACAAAAAGCATTAGGGCAACAAGTAATACATTTTTCATATTTGAAATTTAAATGGTTATGGCTGCGAATAAAAATAATCCGTTAAGAAGTACCAACACCAAAAGGACGAACATAGCGAATAACTGTCCGAATATCGCTGTTTACTGATCGAAAGAAAATATCAATCTTTGTTTTGAAACTTATAGTTTGTATTCTGCCTTATAAAATTTATCCATAATTGGTGCATAATTGTTATCTTCTGCACAAATTATGAATTACTTATTGTACTATGGAAACACAACCAACCAACGGTAAGAAATTTGGGACATTTGCAGGTGTATTCACCCCCACTCTTTTAACTATTCTTGGTGTAATAATGTACCTGAGAATGGGTTGGGTTGTTGGTAATGCAGGACTTCTGGGGGCCTGGTTAATAATTATTGTTTCATTTCTTATTACCTTGACTACGGCCTTATCCATGTCAGCGATTACAACCAATATTCGTATCGGTGCGGGTGGTGCTTATGCTATAATTTCGCAGGCACTGGGACTGGAAGTGGGTGGAAGCCTTGGTATTCCGCGTTATGTTTCCCAGGGCCTGGCTGTTACCATGTATATCTTTGGTTTTAGAGAAGGCTGGCTTGGTATTTTTCCACATCATATCCCTTTTTTGATTGATATAATTGTGTTTGGAATTTTACTAACCATAGCATACATAAGTGCAGACCTCGCAATTAAAACTCAATTCTTTATAATGGGTATTATTATTCTTTCGCTCATATCTATAGTTATGGCTGCATATTATGGATCCATGACCATTCCAACGGAAGATGCTATCAGATGGGGAACATTTCAGGGCTCACCCGAAAATGATTTTAGTGGCAGTACTTTCTGGATTGTGTTTGCCGTGTTTTTTCCGGCTTCAACCGGTATTATGGCCGGAGCCAATATGTCTGGTGAGTTAAAACATCCCAATAAGAGTATTCCTTTGGGCACTTTATGGGCAATTGGGATAAGCTTTGTAATCTATATGGTTTTAGCCTTTTGGTTAGCTCGATCTGCTACCGAACAGGAATTAATCTCTAACTATAATATTATAATTGACAAGGCTTATTTTGGACCCTTAATAATTGCAGGTATCCTTGGTGCCACCTTCTCTTCTGCCCTGGCCTCTCTTGTTGGCTCCTCTCGTATCCTTTTTGCTATGGGGGAACACCGGGTATTGCCCTATGGTAAATTTCTTGCAGGGCAAAGTGCAAACGGTCAGCCCAGAAACGCAATGATAGTAACCGGTATAATGATTTTTATTACCATGTTACTTCGCGACCTTAATGCAGTGGCACCTCTAGTAACGCTATTCTTTCTTATTACTTATGCAATGATAAATGTTGTTGTAATTATTGAACAAAATTTGGGGTTAATAAGTTACAGGCCGCTGTTTAAGATAAATAAATGGGTTCCCTGGATAGGTTTAGCATCCTCGGTATTAGCAATGTTTATTATTAACCCAACGATTAGTCTTATATCCATCAGTATTGTTTTCGTGGTCTATTGGTTTTTATCCCGACAAAACATTGAAACGCCTTTTGAAGATGTTAGGTCGGGGCTCTTTGTTTCCTTTGCAGAATGGGCGGCCAAGCATACCTGGGGCATGAAAACCATGCAGCAAAGGGCATGGAAACCAAACCTGATGGTCCCGGTAAGAGATGTGGTAGGTGCAAAAGGGAATTTTCAGTTTTTAAGGAATATTGCCAGACCCAAAGGATCTATAAAGCTCTTGGGAATAGAGCCAAACGAGGCAGATAGTAAGTTGGACAAAGAACTTTCTTCTCTTTCAGAAGCCTTTAGAATTAAAGATGTTTTTTCTTCATGGACAGTAATTAAAACTGATGATTTTGCAAAAGGGGTTAATTATGGTAATCAGGCTTTAAAAGGAGCTTTCTTTAGACCAAATGTTGTTTTTTTGAATCTACAGCAGCATGACAATTATGAAACGGAGATTAGACCAGTTATTAAAGAATCTATCCGTCTGGAAATTGGGGTTTTATTATACTCATCGCACCCTACGGCATTATTAGGTAGAAGAAACATGATTAACGTCTGGGTCAGTGACCGGACTAACAACTGGGATATGGGATGGGATATTGGTAATTTAGACTTGTCTGTCTTAATTGCGTATAAACTTAAAAAAAATTGGGAGGCAAAAATTCGATTGATTATTGTTATAAAAAACGAAGAAGAAAGAGAGAATGCCCAGAAGTTTCTGAAATTGTTGATTAACCTGGCCCGTTTACCCGAAACACTTACTGAAGTTAGAGTCGGAAATTTTAAGGATACGGTGGCAAACGCACCTTCGGCGGACCTTAATATTTTTGGGATGGACGAAAATCTAAGATTTGAATTTGTTAAGGAAATGACCTTAAGCACCAACAGTTCCTGTCTTTTTGTTAAAGACTCCGGTCATGAAAGCATACTTGCCTAAATACTCTTATCTAATTTCCATCAGAACTTTTCATTAATTCATATCCCTGGTTTACCCCTTTTTCTATTGCCGGGACTCCTCGATCCATCCATACGGGCAATTCAGCGCCTTTTAAATAATGATCGAAAAACTGGGCCATTCTAATATTAAAATCTTTGCGGTTTTGTAATTTTAGCGGCCAGTGTGGTTCTCCGTTATAATTGAGGAACCAGGATGGCTTACCCAATCGTCTTAAACTTACAAAGAACTCAATACCCTGATACCATGGTACATGACCATCCGCGTCATTGTGCATAATTAAAAGAGGAGTATTAATTTTATCAATATTAAAGATGGGTGAGTTCTCCATATATCTGATCGGATATTCCCATGGTGTCCCTCCTATCCTACTCTGCGTATGTTCATATTGAAACTGTCTGCTTAAGCCGGTCCACCATCGGATTCCACCATAGGCACTAATCATATTTGGTACTGGAGCTCCTGCTTCAGCTGCTTTAAAAATATCAGTTTTTGTCACCAGATAGGCTATTTGATATCCTCCCCAACTGTGACCTTGTACACCAATATTATCCTTATCCACAAAACCTTTTTCTATTAAGGATGTAATTCCGGGTATTACACAGTTATATGCACTTTCTCCCGGATAACCTATGCGGTAGTTCACATCCGGATTAAAAATAAGATATCCTCTGCTGGCGTAAAAACTATAGTTTATAGTGGAACGTCCCGGGTTTGGCGCCCTGTGATAATTTAACCTGTCAGTACTCTTTTCATAAAAATTTACGATCATTGGGTATTTCTTTGTTGGGTCAAAATTTTCGGGTTTTACCAACATCCCTGTTAATTCATCCCCATCCAAAGAGGTCCAGTTAACTAATTCTACAGTACCCCAATTATAATTATTTTGCTGGGGATTTGCATCGGAAATAATCTTTACGTTTTTAAAGCTGAGATCAGAGAAACGAATATCAGGAAACTCTTTAAAAGACTCTCTGGTATAAATAAGCGCATCATCTAATTGAGCTTTTATTGGATTTCTATAACGAAAAGGCCCTTTTAGTAAAGTTTTTAAGGTTTTATCTTTGGGGCTAAATTCGGTATATCCGCCACTCTTATCGGTTTCTTTAAAAGTAGTAAACAACCATTTTTTATTGGTGTCCATATACCTTACTTCTTTGTCTAGTGATACATAACGATACCTGGTCACAGTTTCCCTGCCATTTGTTAATCGATCAGCTAAACCAGAGTTAGGATCAAATTTCCATATATCAAAACGATCATACAGAAGTAAAGCTTGATCATTTTCAGTCCAACCAGCAGCACCATAAGGTTCAGGGGGACTGGGGGAATCATGTAGTTCATCATAAAAAACTTTGCCTTTGGTCAAATCCAAATAAGCGTCTCTTTCAATGTTGTAAACAAACCAGGTTTCCGTCATAGAATTATAACCATAAATAAATTTACCTCCCGGGCTTAAGTTTACTTCTCCCGAAACTTTGGTAAGTACCTCTTTAGACTTACCCGTTAAAGTATTTATAATAGTGTAATCACGTGCCCTTCTTCCAGTCCATTGCCTTTCCAGGTCATAAGGCTCTGATCTCTTTATCAATGCAAACTTCGCATTTCCTTCATCTCCTAGCTCGACTTCTGGAAATGATTCTGAACCCAGTTGGACAATTCTGAAATCATCTTTTAGGAGTACTACCGACTTGAATGACTGGATAGTATCTTTTTTAAGTTGCAATTCTTGCACAGTATATAGCCTGGGCTCATTATATGTCCATACTTCAACATTTACAATTTCGTCTTCTGTAAGCATTGTATCCTTAATAATTTGTGGTTTCGACAAGCCAAAAAACAATTTCGACTCATCTTTCGAAAATAAAAGCTCTGCGTTAGAAGAGGGATGGTATGCGTTCGGAGTCAAAGAGGCTTCGGCTATTCTTTGGGCCTTATCCTGCCCTTTACGCCATAGATATAACTCAGTTGGTCTTTCCTGTACTTTGGTAGTATCATTGTCAACAATAAAACCCAGATTATTACCAGATTCGCTAAAATTTAACTGATAGTACTTTGCTTTTTTAGCAGTATGAACTTGTGCCAGGCTGGGTATTTCAAAATCTAGTATATAAACGCTGGAGCTATCTTTTTTATCTTCTCCAGTAGAGGTAAAAGCTAATCGCTTACCCTCTTTTGCAAATACATAATCTGTAACAAATTTAAAGGTATCCTTTTGCGCTGTTTGTATATTCTGAACCAGCAAGTGATAGCCATTCTTTTTCCCAACCTTTTTCTTTTTATCATTAACATCCTTTTCCTTTTCTTCTGTAGTGTCCTTTTCTTTCTTTATTTCCTCCAATTGAATAGCTAAATAGCCATCCCATTTTTCAGGTATCTTGTACGATTTTACATTGCCTATTTTGATGAGCAAATTATTTTTTAGATCTAATATACCCAGGCTGTCCTTCGGCAAATCTTTCTTTTTTATTTTGCGTTTTTTCATCGCCAGCACACTATCTCTCCAGGCATTAATGGTAAAAACGGCATAGTTAGAATCATAGGTAAACCGACCTTTTGAACCTCGGTCATATTGAAACACAATATTTGCCTTACTGTCCTTTATTTTCAAATACTGATCCGCTTCTCCCATTTCAAGGGAATACATAATATAATTACCATCCGGGGAAATAGATTTGTTTTTTATAGAATTCCAGATTTCAAAATCTGAATGCTCCAAAACCTTCTTTTGAGCTAGAATTACAGAACAGGATAATACTAATAAAATAGTGAGAATTGATTTCATAATCTGGTTTAAGTTCGAAGCTTAAATATACTAGGAAAATTCTTTTATTTATTGGTAGATCAAGTTTTCCTGTGTCTCTGCTTAAATGCTTAAAAATTGTTTATGGAAAACGAGACAATATCTTATTACATCCGAAAACTATCCAATTAGACTAATAATATGATCAGTACTCTTTGAAGTAGGATTGTTTTAATATCTTTAATTCTCAGAATTTAAGAGGTTTATTATTTAATGGTAGAGCACAAAGTGTTATAATAGCAATATAAAATGAAAGCGACTCTTTCAACATCAAGTACTTTAGAAGCTTATTTTCAACCTTTTAGAAAACAGGTTGTTGGCATAGATCAAAGTTTTGAATCTCCTTTTGGAATTAAAAAAATCATTTACGCAGATTGGATTGCAAGTGGAAGGCTATACCGTCCAATTGAAGAAAAGTTACTTAATCAAATTGGACCATTTGTAGCCAATACTCACACGGAAACCTCTGTTACCGGGTCGGCTATGACTCTGGCTTATAAAGATGCCCGTACCATTATTAAAGAGCATGTAAACGCTTCAGAAGAAGATGTTCTAATAACGGTTGGGACGGGAATGACTGGAGCGATAAATAAATTTCAAAGAATTTTAGGATTGAAGGTTACAGAAAATCTCAAAGAACATACAAAGGTACCTGATGCTATTAAACCGATAGTTTTTATTTCACACATGGAACACCATTCTAATCAAACTTCTTGGTTAGAAACTATAGCTAAGGTAGAGGTAATACCATGTAATTCTGAAGGTCTTATTTGTTTAGATAGTTTTCAGGAACTTCTTTTGAAATATGAGCAGCATCCAATAAAAATAGCATCTGTTACAGCCTGCTCAAATGTTACTGGTATTATTACGGATTACTATGAAGTTGCTAAGCTTATTCATAGTTATAATGGGTTATGTTTTGTCGACTTCGCTTGCTCTGCGCCCTATGTGCCAATTGATATGCACCCAAAGGAGAAAGATGCTTATTTGGACGCTATTTTCTTTTCTCCACATAAATTTCTTGGCGGACCTGGAGCTTCAGGGGTTCTAATTTTTAATAAAAAATTGTATAAAAATTTGGTTCCGGATAATCCCGGAG
>Ga0209013_10002992_pt1 | contig 15171 bp, 19 predicted proteins | sample Cruoilmetagenom2_FD_187291 | JGI IMG/M metagenome (GOLD analysis project Ga0209013, IMG submission 187291) | Oil polluted marine microbial communities from Coal Oil Point, Santa Barbara, California, USA - Sample 2 (SPAdes) (version 2) | ecosystem: Environmental > Aquatic > Marine > Oil seeps ... | reverse complement strand
ATGGAGCAAAACAGCGAAGACTCCTGCGGGAAAGCGAGACAGCCGAGACCGCGGCTCGGCGCTCGCCCGCGGAAAGCGCAGCTGTTTTGCGGAATATCACTCGCTTGCAGTATGCTTCTTTCAGACTCTACACTTCGTTATCGCACTTTTGCGCCCCGCGGAAAGCGTCCGCCTGGAACGGAAATCAATTAAATAATTCACTCCACTTTTGCAAGCATTTTCTGATTGCGTTCCACAACCCTCGTTAAATAGTACATATACAAATCGGTTTCCGAAGGTTGCAGCGATTGCATATGTACATTGTGCATGATATGGTTCATTAACCGCTGGACATGGATGACAGTGTCTTGGACCGTCACGTGTTCTCCGATGATTTCGCTAACGGAAGCCATAACTTCTGGCTTGATTACCGGGTAAACGAATTTCGTTTCTTCGCCTTGCAATCCTGCTTCATAAAAATCACGAATTAAGGCTGCACGCTCTTCTCCACTACCTTCGATACACAAGTAAATCTGGACGGCAATCCCATGTCGTAAGCGTCTTTGTGAAATCCCTGCAAATTTCTTTCCGTCTACACTTAAATCATACGAGCCCGGACAGTAGGAGCCGACAATTTCATACGCTTCGATACGGTCCGCAATTTGCGGGAAAAGGTGCCGAACGAATTCGACCATGATGTCGTAGCCTGCATGAATATCAATGGCACTGTTTTGTTCGGATACCACGATGGAAAGATTCAAAACGCCACCGTCCAAAACGACGGCAAGTCCACCAGAATTTCGTACGATTGATTGATAGCCATGTGCTTCGATGACGTTTCGCCCTGCAGCAATATGCGGAAGTCGATGATCCTGTATCCCCAGGACAACAGTATCTTCGTGCACCCATGTACGAATTGTTGGAAGCGACTCCCCTTTTCCGACCAACTCACACAACATATCATCTGCGGCAAAAGATTCAAGAGCGGATCTCGTCCTGCCACTCATCGATTGATCCCAAAATCGCCATTCTTTATTCATAAATAATTCATTAAAACCAGACATTGTTATTCTCCTGCCATTACGCTTTTCTATTAGCATACACGATTTTGCCACACTTCGTCATATCGTAGTGGTGCCATTGTGGGTTTCTAAACTTGGGTATGCTAAACTTAAGTGAAGTATTTTTAATACGAAGGAGTGTCTTATATATGATAGAAGCAGCGCAAACTTTAGATGGTTGGTACGTTTTACACGATTTCCGCTCAATGGATTGGACGTCTTGGAAACAAGTATCAGCTGAAGAACGTACAACTGCGGTAAACGAATTCTTGACATTCTTGGAAGACTTAAATGGTGCACATGAAGCCAAAACTGGAAGCCACGCTTTCTATACCATTCTTGGCCAAAAAGCGGATTTCATGTTGATGACATTGCGTCCAACTATGGAAGAATTACAACAAATCGAAGCGAAATTCAACAAATTGACGATTGCGGAATACACGGTTCCAATGTATTCATATGTATCAGTTGTTGAGCTTTCAAATTACTTGGCAGGAGATTCAACTGAAGATCCTTACCAAAACCCACATGTAAGAAGTCGTCTGTACCCAGAACTTCCGCGTTCACAATATGTTTGTTTCTACCCAATGGACAAGCGTCGCGATGGCGAAGATAACTGGTATATGCTTGAAATGGATGAACGCAAATCCATGATGCGCAGTCACGGCATGATTGGTCGCGGATATGCAGGAAAAGTGAAACAAATTATCAGTGGATCAATCGGCTTCGACGACTACGAATGGGGCGTTACATTGTTCTCCGATGACGTGCTTCAATTCAAAAAACTAGTGTACGAAATGCGCTTTGATGAAGTAAGTGCCCGCTTCGGCGAGTTCGGTTCATTCTTCGTTGGTACATTATTGGATCCAGAGAAAACAACGGAATTTCTTTCAATTTAATAAGAAACTGAAGGCTGCGCAGTCCATGCGCAGTCTTTTTTTGTTCTATTTCATGTGCGTGGACATATATTTATTTCGTGGAGGTTGTGCGATAGCGGTTATCAAAGCAACTGAAAAAGATGTATAAGCGTTGGTCCAGCAAGCCGTTCATTATGGTTTTTTCGAACCTCCAGGGGGTTGCCCTGCCACATGGTATAACCAACCGAATACCGGCCGTTTCAAATCTCATTGTTTTCTCACCAAGTGCAGCAAACTGCCCAAGAATTTAAATTTGAAAGGATGATTATATGGTTCAATATTATTGGAATCCAGCCTACGCACAACAAATGCAACAACCTTTTCAAGGACAACACCCTTTTCAGCCACAACAGCAACAACCACCGGCGGCACCAGTCGCTCCAAGACCTCGGCAACCCATGGGAGAAGAGGAATCATACATTGAAAACATCCTACGTTTCAACAAAGGAAAAGTAGGAACCTTTTACTTAACTTTCCCAGATAATCGGGAGTGGAATGCCAAAGTAGTCAAAGGAATTGTGGAAGCAGCGGGTAAAGATCACGTGATCGTGAGTGAGAATGGTGGAAAACGTTACTTGCTGCTCATGATTTATTTGGATTATGTAACGTTCGATGAAGAGATTGCTTATTTCAATGGCACACCAACCCCTTGAGCTTCAAGGGGTTTTTTCGTTTGATTGTCGTGTATTATTCCATAAAAAAACGCCCTCAACTAGAGGACGTTACACTTAATTCAAATGTTTGACAACCGCAACAATCACTAGAACCCACGCTGCTAGGAACAAAACGCCGCCGATTGGAGTAATCGCTCCTAAGACGCCAATTCCACTTAAACTTAGGACGTACAATGAACCTGAGAAAATCACGATACCAGCTAGCATCAAATAACCTGCCCAGTTTAACTGAGACACATTCCCAATGATGCTTGCAGACATCAAAATTCCGATCACAATTAATCCAATCGCATGATACATCTGGTATTGAACCGCGGTTTCCCAAATGGCTAAATATTTTTCGGATAATTTTTCTTTAAGTGCATGTGCACCGAAAGCTCCGAAAGCTACGGCTAAAAATGCGTTAATCGCACCTGCAATGATAAAAAATGGCATCTCTAAATTCCTTCTTTCCTATAAATCATTCAAACTACATTAAAAATCAAATAACGAATCCCCGTTAGCATCGTCCTCTTTCATTCGTTCGCCTGCAGAAATAGACGGAATAGTTGAGGCAGGTTGTGCAACACGGACGGGCTCTACCTGTCTTGTTTCTACTTGTTCGCCAAGTGCGACATTGCATAATGCACGAATCGCCACAAGTGACTCACGTATACTGGACTCATCGTCACGAAGTCTAGCAGCAGACACTTGCTTTTCTATTTCAGCCACAACTCTACTGAGTGGGATCATGACTTGCCAGCCTCCTTTTGTTTTGCCTGAAAGTGCAGACATTCCATACCAGATGATCGTTTGACCACGATGGATGGCACTTCTTTTGACTTGAATTGATAGGCACGACAGCCTCTAGGATGGCGCGTGTCCCAAGTGACATGAAAATGGCGGCACTGATAACAATTCACGCTCAAATCGATGTCACTCTCCTTTTTCTCTTAACACTTTACCATGAATCTTAACTTAAGCAAAAATCAATTGGATTTTGCCCAAAGTTTACGAGATGTGCATTGATCGTTGAATATGGTTTGCTTCCGAAGAAACCACGATGCGCACTGAGTGGGCTAGGGTGAGGAGATTCCACGATTGCGTGACGCGTGGTATCGATCAGTTCACGTTTCATTTGAGCCGGTCGTCCCCAAAGCACGAAGACGATGGGCTTGTCCCTGGCAGATAGCTTCTGTATCACTTTATCCGTGAACGTTTCCCAGCCCTGCCCTTTATGGGAATGAGCTTTACCTGCACGAACAGTCAGGACGGTGTTCAAAAGCAAGACACCCTGCTTTGCCCATTTAGTTAAATTCCCGTTCGCCGGGATGCCGCAACCTAAATCCTCATGCAGTTCTTTTAACATATTGCGCAAACTTGGCGGGATTTTGACGCCTTCCTTGACCGAAAAACTCATGCCGTGTGCTTGACCTGGTCCGTGATACGGGTCTTGTCCTACAATGACGACTTTGACATCCTCAAAGGCTGTCTCGTGAAATGCACTCCATAAATCTTCCATTGCAGGATAGACGGTTTCGTTGGCGTATTCTTCTTTTAGGAATTCACGCAACCGCTTGTAATATGGTTTTTCGAATTCATCGGCAAGGACATGCTGCCAATTGTTCTTGAATATTTTATTTCCCACTGCAATCACTCCTCAAATTCAACAGTGACATCATAATCGACCAGGGAAAACATGTCTGACACGGAGCGGGCTGCATTTTCTTCAGCAAGTTCCAGTACTCCCTGTCCAGTCGTTTCTTCCATCATCAGCTTTTCCGCTTCCGCCGCTAGTTCGTAAGCTTCTGCAATGTCCGCTTTCTCTCGGAACAAGCCTTCATATGAAAATACCTCAACTTGATCGAACAGAATTTCGGGACCCCCTAAAAATTCGGCTTTCGGAAGGGTAAGTGTAGCTGTCTTCGCTTTTTCATCAAGCATGATGTCGCCCTCGTCCACTTTCGAAAAATCGATTCCTGCTTTAACGGATCCAGGAATCATCACTAATAGTTGTCGTTTCGTTCCAGGTAAATCAAGCCCGATTTCCTGTCCAAATAATGCGTTATCTTGTCGTTCAATCATTACTTTCGTATAGGCTTGTGCGGTCGAAAGTTCATTCAAAGATTGGATTTGCTCAAGGAAGGCTCCTTTATTTTCGGTAAAGGTACTTCCTTTTATCATCCAAAAAGAAACAAAGGGAATCGCAATGATCAGCACAAGCAATCCTGCAATCATCCAAATGAACTTGCCTCTCCAAATCGAGACAAATAATGAGCCGACGCGCCAAAAACCAGAAGATTGGGGTTGCACACTTTCAACCGTGACAGCTACTTCATCCTGGGCTTTCAATTCTTCTAGCAATTTTTCTATATCTTTTTTACGCTGAATTTTTGACATCGTTCTCCCCCATTCTATCAATTTCGCTATCTTTTAGTACGTTTACGATAAAGGAAAGTTTCAGTTTGTACAACTTTCAAGCGGATGATAGGATATTTAGTGGGGTGATGAAAAATGGCGGATTATCAGTGGCGGGAAAAAATGCGCAAAGTGGAACATTCTATTAAGGAAGAAAGCCATGTACCGGAGCGAGCGAAAACACTGGGATTTGGTTGTTTTTCGGTAGGCATGATCGTAGTCGTTTTGTTATTCGCCTTTATTAGTATCGGGCTAATCGTACAGTCTTATTGGATTGCCGGAAGCATCTTACTGATTTTCACACTTGGGTTGACCTTTATCACCATCCAACTCATGCGAGCGGATAAACTTCCATGATTGTATTTTTCTGAATTTTTGCTACCATAATAATGTATACATAAACTGAGTGAAATGAGGGTTCAACCATGTCATTGAAAAAAACATTAACCATCGCTGGTTCTGATACTTCAGGCGGCGCTGGTATTCAAGCGGATTTAAAAACTTTCCAGGAACATGGAACATATGGCATGAATGCCTTGACTGTTATCGTGACGATGGATCCTGAAAATGGCTGGAGCCACGGCATCCACCCGATTCCAGTTGAAACATTGGAGGCACAATTGAAGACGGCTCTTTCAACTGAAGTAGATGCAATCAAAACGGGCATGCTCCCAACAGTTGAAATTATCGAAGCAGCAGCTGCTGCAATCGATCGTTCAGGTCTAGAGAACGTTGTCATTGACCCCGTGCTCGTATGTAAAGGTGAAGACGAGGCGTTATTCCCTGAAAACGTTGATGCAATGGTGAAGATGTTACTCCCTCGCGCATTGGTTGTGACACCGAACTTGTTTGAAGCGGGTCAACTTTCTGGACTTGGTACGTTGACGACAATTGACGACATGAAACGTGCTGCTGTGAAAATTCATGAAGCAGGCGTAAAAAACGTGGTTATCAAAGGCGGCAAACAATTGCAACATGATAAAGCTGTCGATTTATTCTATGATGGGACAACCTTCACATTGTTGGAATCCGAAAAAACGGACACTAGTTACAATCACGGTGCCGGCTGTACTTTCGCAGCGGCAGTCACAGCGAACTTAGCAAATGGACTGGCTGTAAAAGAAGCTGTACTTGAAGCGAAGAAATTCGTTGCAGCAGCCATCGCAAACGGCTGGAAGCTGAATCAATACGTTGGACCAGTTATGCACGGAGCAAAAAACCGCTTCGGCGCACCAGAAGTTACAACAACGGAAGTATAAGCAAGTAGATTTAGCACCCAATCTTTAGCGATTGGGTGTTTTTTCGTGCCAATGAATCACTTTGAAGTCAATTCTTAGCGGTGAACCGCCGCTTTTCTTAACTTTATACCCGTTTGCTATTTTTCTTTTTTCAGTAAAGCCATTTTCTCTTTGAGTTGTTGTTGGTTCCATTCGATGGTTTCGTCTGAGAAGAAGGCCATTTTTTTGCGTTTCGGCATTTTCACTTGTCCGTTTGTTGCTCGTGTATAGCCTTCGATCATGGCGGCAATCGCCAAGATGACGAGAGCGAAACTAATGGCTGGTCCGAGTGGTAGCCATGGTGCGCCTTGCAGGTAGCGGAACGAGTTCCCGAATAGACCTGCCCATTCATATGCAATCGATCTAGGTGGATCGGCAAACATCGGGTCATAATCTACATCGGTTCCCCCTAGGAATAGTTCGACTAAACCTAGATGGGCAAATACAATCAATGTTTCAACGATTTGCTGTCCGTATAGCACGAACATTTTTTCACGCATCTGCGGGAACAGATGACGCACAATAATCCGTCTACGGCTGGCACCTAATGTACGCGCCGCCAAAATGTATTCATTATGGTAAAGAAGATTTGCCTCGTTTCCAATTAAAGCCGCGACAATCGGCACCGTCATGAGTGCCATGATGACAACTTGTATCGCCACCCGCTCCGTGATGGACGTTGAGAATCCTTCCTGCGGCATCCAAAGTACAGGCGTCAATAATAGGATCGCGAAAATGGTCATCGGTACGTAATGAATTGGATCGATTAATCCATTAATCCATGACCGGTGACGCTGTAAATATGTACCGAGCGCAAACCCTAAAGGCACCGCAATGAGCATACGCAACGCGGCAACTGCCATAGCTGCAATGATAGTGAATTTCGCACCAAGCATGATTTTCGCCAACATATCATAACCAAATTGGTCGGTTCCGAGGGGGTGTGACCAATTCGGGGAAATCGGGGGCGCTTCAACGGCACGTCCGTTTTCTTCAATGAAGAATGTTTGCTTTGGCTCATTCCCGAACATCCACTCAAATACAAAGCTTCCCACTAAAAAGAACGTGATGATGCCAAAACCTATGAGAAATAAAGGTTGTCTCCAAACAGACTTCACAGTGCAGCACCTCCCCGCTTCATTCGACGCACGAAGACCCATTCACCGATGCTATACAATAAGAAAACCGGCAGGAAGAAGCTCAAGACAGTAATCAAAAACAGTTCCCCGCTCAGGTTTTGAGACATGAAGTACATGATGCCTGGGATGTTGAACATGAATTCCAGAATGAAAAGGTTAGATAGCATAAACCACATTGTTTTCTTCGATTGAAAAAAGACACTGATAATGGCATTTCTAAAGATGTGCGAAAATAAGATGACCACTTTACCAAAACCAAGTGACCTTGCCAGTTCTACGTACATTTGACGTTCTTCCGATTCAAATGTCAGCATACTTAAGCGATACAGTTGGATCATCGGCAAAATCATCAAACAGAAAACTGGCAGCCAGTAGATGCGTTCATCCCCAATGACGGCAATTTTTGATACCAATACACCGGTTTGTTTGTAAATGATAACAATGACTAACTGCGCCAAAAGAATAATGAGGATATCTGGCAATGATTCCAGGAAGTAAAACACCATTTTCACTCGTTGTCGTGCACGCTCTTTTAACAGCATCGTGAAAAACGTCCCGAGTAAAGAGAAAAACACCGCAGCTGCGAGCGCCAGAAATAACAGTTGCAAAGAATACTCAATGTATTCAGCCAGGTTCGGGAACAATGGAAGCTGTTTAACATTCCATCCCACATAGTACTCGACAGCAAAATCATGTATCGGAAATAAGGAATCTACGAGTCTTTTCAAAGTTTCTATGTATTCTCCCCATAAAAACTGTCCTTTTTGAAAACCGGAAATCAACAACGGTACACCACTTATTAACCATATCCCTAAAAGCGCCACACCCAGTTGAAGCAGCCATTTGGCAAAACCTTTCATACAAAAATCCACCTGCTGTCCTAAAATTCTGATAGTTCGATAATAGCATAGATTCAAGAACCAGCCTGCACCTAAGCTTGGGGCAACAGGATGTTGGTCATGAAGGCGTTGCGACAGGAAGTCGTGTTCTTAGCCTTCCTTCATTTTCCTCATCCGAAAGCAGGCTTTCGAATTCGGTTCTTCCAGCGCCGGTGCAGGCTTGAATGGCGCTTTCCGCTTTTCTTTCTGTCCAGCTACAAGCGCCAGCCTGCACCTAAGCTTCAGACCCTCATCCGAAAGCAGGCTTTCGAATTCGGTTCTTCCAGCGCCGGTGCAGGCTTGAATGGCGCTTTCCGCTTTTCTTTAAGTCATGCGAATCGCTTTCGTCATGTTTTTTTACTATACTTATGAATAGAAGTTTTAAACGTTAATTGGGGGCAGAAATAATGGAACAAGTTCAGGTTGGGAAGTTGCAGGTATTGTTGGACTCCTTTGCAAATAAGGATGTTTTTCTTCATCTTGAAACGACGAATGGTGCGTATGCATCTCATTTTGATGAAACGGTCTTCAACGCGGGTGCGTTCATTCGCAATATCGTCGTGAAGTATGAGCTTGGAAAAGTGGCTGGTGACAGTCCTCATCGTGTTGGGTTGAAATTGCCGCATGGTTGGGTGTATGCACAAGGCATCACGCATTTCGAAATGGACGAACATGGTCGCCTGTTGATGGCGGGTCATGATCAAACTGGAAAACTAGCGGTGGCGCTTCAAATCAGCGAAACGCCATTTACGTATTAATAGGAGGAAATGAAATGAATTTACCACAAGAAAGACATGTACTCGTCGTATTTCCTCACCCTGATGATGAAGCATTCGGTGTTTCAGGAACAATCTCGATGTATATAAAGCAAGGTATTCCGGTTACTTATGCCTGTTTGACACTCGGTGAAATGGGTCGTAATTTAGGAAACCCACCTTTTGCAACACGTGAATCTTTGCCACATATCCGCAAACAAGAGTTGATTGCATCGGCTGAAGCGATGGGATTGACAGACCTTCGAATGATGGGCTTACGCGATAAAACAGTGGAATTTGAAGATGATGAAGAAATGGTTGAGATGATGACGAAACTGATCGAGGAAACGAATCCGTCACTGATTATAACTTTCTATCCAGAATACGCAGTGCATCCCGATCATGAAGCAACGGCACGTGCAGTCGTGAGAGCTGTTCGTCGAATGGACGAAACACTTCGTCCGAAGCTATATGGTCTTGCATTTGCGAATAATACAGCGGCAGAACTAGGTGAGGCTGACGTCATTCACGATATCCAGTCAGTACGCGAGCAAAAAATGGGTGCGATGCGTGCACACATTTCTCAGACTGCTTGGATGTTGGCTGAAATGGATAAGCGTTTAGCTGCAGGAGAACCTGAGGCTGAAAACTGGTTTACTTTCGAACGTTTTTACACGTATCGTTGGCATGAAGACTTCGAAAAATTATTTTAAGTAGAACGAGAGTGATTCAAAAGCTTAATTTTGGGTCACTCTTTTTGTATTTTTATTAATGATTCCGATATCCTCGGATGGATCCATTACTCTAAGAAAGAACCACTTATCTCTCGAATAATTCTCTTCTAATAACCGAATATTCCCGTACAATTGGTTCCACCCAAAATGTAAGGGTTTCCAACAACACTCTTCTGTGTACTATTTAGAATATTCCGCATTTTTAGTAAACACTGGACATCCATTCCCTTGCCTAGTAAAATGTATGAGAGTATTAAATAATGCATAATTATTCACTGGAAACGAGGTTATTCAAATGAAAAAATTCTCCATGTCTACATGGTTATTATTCTTAATTCCGTCAATTATCGGAATATTTTTATTCATGATTCCATTCAAAAGCTCTGGTGAGTGGAAGATTCCTGTGGCCATTCTCGCAAACATGGTTGCAGGCTTGGTTGAACCTATCATGCCTTGGACGGTAACAATCGTAATGATTCTTGCTGCACTAGGTTCGATTGTTTATCAATTTATTAAAGATTCAAATCCTGAAGAACAATCATTTTTCGAAAAGTTATTCAAAGTAAATTGGTTCTGGACAATTGTACGAGTAATTGGTGCCGTTTTTGCCGTAATGGTCGTTGCCAATGTGGGACCTGAAATCGTACGAAGCGGAGATACTGGTGGATTATTGCTTTCATCAACTGGATTATTGTCATTCCTGTTCACGATTTTCCTTTTTGCTGGGCTTCTATTACCACTTCTACTTAACTTCGGTTTACTGGAGTTCTTTGGAACCATGATGGTTAAAGTCATGCGTCCATTATTTAAATTACCAGGCCGTTCATCGATTGATGCTCTTGCATCTTGGATTGGTGACGGAACCATCGGGGTTTTATTGACAAGCAAGCAGTACGAAGAAGGCTTTTACACGAAAAAAGAAGCGGCGGTTATCGGGACAACTTTCTCGGTCGTATCGATTACGTTCTCGATTGTCGTGATTGAAGAATTGGGCCTAGGCAGCTATTTCCTTCCGTTCTATGCAACGGTCACTGCAGCCGGGATTGTTCTCGCATTGATTATGCCTCGTATTTATCCTTTGTCACGTAAAGCGGATGAATATATTGATGGGCGTCCATTTGATGAAAATGCAGAAACATTGCCTGAAGGATATAACGTTGTGACGCACGGTTTGGAAAACGCTTTGGCAACAGCAGATAAAAATCGTTCTTTCAATAAATTCATGTCAGATGGTTTGAAAAATGTTCTAGATATGTGGATGGGTGTAGCACCTGTCGTTATGGCGTTTGGTACGATTGCGTTAATTCTAGCGACTTATACGGATGTGTTTGTGTGGTTGGGTAAACCGTTTGAGCCCTACTTGATGCTTCTAGGAATTCCCGAAGCTGCAGATGCCGCACAAACGATGGTTGTTGGTTTTGCGGATATGTTCCTGCCTGCAATTTTAGGTGGGGGAATCGAATCTGAAATGACACGCTTTGTGATTGCTGCTACTTCTGTTACGCAGTTAATCTACATGTCTGAAGTCGGTGGTTTGTTACTCGGTTCTAAAATCCCGGTCAATATCCTGGATTTGATTGTCATTTTCGTAATACGTACAGTCATTGCGCTGCCGATTATCGCAGGTGTCGCTCACTTACTATTCTAATAAAAAATGAAACAAGCTGTCTCTATTGCCACAAATGAAGTGGGTGTAGAGACAGCTTGTTTTGATTTCTTGTTATGAAAGTCGGACATTCTCGAAGTGTTCTACTGTTGGAAATGGGTCGTAGAAATGATGGAGTTGCTCTTTCCATTTTAGATACTCACTCGATTGCCTAAATCCAACGGTATGGTCTTCTAAGCTTTCCCACTGAACGAGTAATACATATTTCCCCTCCACTTCCATGCAGCGCTGTAATTCGTGAGAGATGTATCCTTTCATGGAAGAAATGATTTTAGAAGCCTCACGAAACGCATCTTCATATTCCTCTTCTTTTCCTTGCTTAACCTGTAGCATAGCAGCTTCCAATACCATAAGTTTCCTCCCTCTTTAACTACTTTTACTTGTCAAAGAAACAACGATTTCCTTGTTTGGCCAATGAGGATGCATATTCAATTCTCCCGGTTTCATGATGGGAGTTAAGCAAAAATCTGTTTCCAAGGAAATTTTCAGCCATGTTTCCCAAGTTTGGGAGGCAAAATAATGACACACCTCTTCATGTACGTCACTTCCAATACGTTCATCATGTAGCACTATCCAGTCTGGACGCTGTGCAAACATGCAGAAATCCGCCCAAAATTTCATTTCAAGCGCGGCTAACGCAATGTAGCGACCATCTTTCGTCTCATATAAATTGTAGCAAACGTATGATCCATCGATTTCTGGAATGCCATTTTCGGAAATACCAGAAGCCGCGTATTCAAGATTCGTTCCTTGGAAAGTTGCCAATGCATCCGTAATGGACACATGAACCAGTGACCCTTCCCCCGTTCGAAAACGTCGAACGAGTGCAGCTAGTATCGCTTCACTTACCGCAAACCCACCTGCATAATCAGCCAGCGTGTTTTTGGGAATAATGGGTTTTCCGTCTTTGTCTTCTATTTGAGAAAGAACTCCTGACAAGGCAAGAAAGTTCAAGTCGTGACTTCCGAATTTTGAAAGCGGGCTATCCGCTCCATATCCTGACAATGAACAATACACAATCGTTGGATTAAGTTTTTTCACTTCTTCATAACCGAATCCTAAACGTTCCATTACACCCGGTCTGAAAGATTGCACTAAGACATCTGCTTGCCGGATATGTTCTTCCAGCTCCACTTTTCCTTGAGCGCTTTTCAAATCCAGATGGAGTATTTTCTTCCCTCGATTATTCGCTCGATGAATAGCACCACCACTCATCGTTAGCGCTGGATCTCCATTAGGAGGCTCAATTTTCACTACTTCTGCTCCCATTTCGGCAAGACGCATCGTTGAAAAAGGCCCTGGCAAATAATATGTCAAATCCAAAACCTTTATGTTTTCCAATGGCTTCATGTTGCTTCCCCCAGTCTTCGTCCTCATATGAATTCAGATGACTTAACGCCTTTTCTGAATTGAGTGACTTTTCGTATAATTATATTGTACAGAAAAGGAATTGGAAGCGCCATGGAAATTTTATTGAACGCAAAAAAGCTGACGCCTCCCCATATGAGGTGCGTCAGCTTTTAGAAACATTTATTTTTTTGCTAGTTTTTCAAGCATATCAGCCGTCATTGCGTCCAAATCATATTGTGCCTTGAAATTCCACTCTTTTTTCGCAGCAGTCGCGTCAATCGAATCCGGCCAGCTGTTGGCGATTTCTTGGCGGACTGGATCCACATCGTAAGACATTTCAAACGTTGGAATATGCTTGCGAATAGATGCTGCAATCTGTTCCGGCCCGAAACTCATCGCCGTCACATTGAAGGCATTGCGGTGTTCAAGTTTCGAACCATCCGCTTCCATCAAGTCAATGATAGCTTGCAATGCATCCGGCATATACATCATGTCCATATACGTGCCTTCCGCTATGTAAGAAGTGTATTTTCCTTCTTCCAATGCTTTGTAGTAAATATCAACCGCATAATCCGTTGTTCCGCCACCCGGTACCGTCACATATGAAATGAGACCTGGGAAACGAACGCCACGCGTGTCCACTCCAAACTTCTGGAAGTAGTAATCGCATAACAATTCACCCGCTACTTTGTTTACGCCATACATGGTTGTCGGGCGTTGCAGTGTGTCTTGTGGAGTGTTTTCTTTTGGAGTTGAAGGACCGAATGCACCAATTGAACTTGGTGTAAAGAATTGAAGTCCCAGTTCACGTGACGTTTCCAGAGCGTTCATCAAGCCGCCCATATTCAAGTTCCACGCCAGTAATGGTTTTGCTTCTGCCGTTGCCGACAGCAATGCAGCCATATGCATCATCGTATCTGCACCAAAATCTTTCGCAAGTGTGTGCATTCTCTCTTTGTCCATAACATCCAGTATTTCAAATGGACCATTTTCAGTTACAGGTGACTCCACTTTTCGGATATCTGTCGCCAAAACATTGTCCGCTCCATATATTTCACGTAATTTCACGATGAGTTCAGATCCTATTTGACCTAAAGCGCCTGTGACCATAATTTTTTTCAAATTCATTTCCTCCCAATTAAACAATTGTACTTTCCAAAAACACAAAACCTGTTAATTAAACATTGATATATATGACTTTATCTGGTACTTATTATAGTGTGTTCATTGTAAAAGTACAATACGAAAACGAATAATCCGTTATTTCAAAAGCAGGCGATAAAGGAGTTCATGCTACCTTTATTCCAGTTAGCATTCAGTTTCGAGTTGTATTTATACATGAAATTAATCCGCTCTTTATCATGAAATAGAATCTTTTTCACAAGTCTGACATTTTGATGTTTATTTTTTGTTATACTGAAGAAAAAAAGGACTAATTTCATTATGAATTTCTTTCGTCTCAGCGTTACTTTTGTTGCAGGCTTCATCCTAGCAACCTTTTTGTTTTTCCTGCAATTCCCGCTATTGGTTATTATTTCAACGATGTTTATCTTTTTCCTAGCTTTCATTGTTTTGCCACAAGTGTTTACTCTTTACCGATCAAATAACTTAAAAGCCATTGAGCAGTATCTTGAAGCAAACAAGAAGAAACCCCTATTTGCGTATCCACTTGCATTGGCTCAAGGAAACGATGTGGAGGTGGAAGAAAGTATTCGCGCCATTATCGTGAAGCATAAACAACCTTACATGCAAAATGTATATTCTACCCTGCTCGCCTTGCATTTGGATAATATCGATGCCGCACATACATACGCAAACGAAATTGACAGCGAACCTTTGAAATCATATTACGCTGCCTATATTGCAGCCAAAAAAGGTGACTTTAAGGAAGCTGCCCGTCATGAGGAAAATATTAGTGTGGAGTGGATGCTTCATTCATTACATGCCCTGTATGCACATGAAAAAGGCAATCACGAAGCGTTTGAGGTTGAATCAAAAAAAGCGATTGCCGACTCAAGAGGCATCCAAAAGTATATTTTGCATCATTCATTCCGAAATATGTAATAGGAGATATGGGTAGTTGATCAGGTCAGCGCTATTGTGGCTCCATTCGCTTAACTCAGATCCCTCGTTTCCTCTAAAAAAACCTCGACGCTTTATTTCGCGTCGAGGTCTATTTGTCTCTAAACATTGTTCCTTACTTGATAATACCAAGTTCTTTCCCGACTTTCGCATAAATAGCGATTGCTTCATCTAGCATTTCTTTTGTATGTGCTGCTGATGGCATATTGCGTACACGGCCTGTCCCTTTTGCGACTGTAGGGAATACGATTGATTTGGCATA
>Ga0209013_10002991_pt1 | contig 15172 bp, 12 predicted proteins | sample Cruoilmetagenom2_FD_187291 | JGI IMG/M metagenome (GOLD analysis project Ga0209013, IMG submission 187291) | Oil polluted marine microbial communities from Coal Oil Point, Santa Barbara, California, USA - Sample 2 (SPAdes) (version 2) | ecosystem: Environmental > Aquatic > Marine > Oil seeps ... | reverse complement strand
TTCCGGATAGTGTCCCTCCTTCGGGGCAAATCGATATTGAGTCAGGCATTATATGTAGACGGCACGGGATGTCAAGTTTTATTTAATAAAGGGGGGACGTCCGTAACTAAGTAAATAACTTTAATTTCATCATTTTACCAAGTTATTTACTTAGTTACGGACGTCCCCCCTTTCTTGACCGTTTTTTGCTTTTATGGTACATTTTTCCTTCCTGCATTTTGTTGCTGCATCTGCAGGCGGACTAAATTTCGCCCGCACTTGAAAGATAAAACCTGAAAGAGGAAATAAACCGTGAGAATTCTCCTTGTCAATCCCCTCTGGACGCTGGAAAACATCGTGGGCCTCAGCCTCCCGGAGCTGGCCGCCTGCGTGCGCCAGGAAGGTTTCGAGGATATCAGAATTCTTGATATGAACCATGATCTTTTCCTCTGCCCTCTCCCTCTGTATCTCCCCAGAGCCATGGAAATAATCCAGGACGAAAATCCGGATATCATCGGCATCCATTGCAATAATGTACATGTCCCCTGGGTCGTCATGCTCTGCAGGGAAATTAAAAAAACCATGGATGTGCCTGTGGTCCTGGGAGGGAACCATCCCACCTTCCGGCCGGAAGAGATGCTAAACTTGAGCGGCTCGGACTTTGTCGTGCGGGCGGAAGGGGAAGTGACCTTCACCGAGCTTCTAAAAGCTTTAAAAAACGGGGCGCCCCTTTCCTCCATTGACGGGCTATCTTACCGCATAAACGGCGAAATCCACCACAATCCGGACAGACCGGTCATCAAAGACCTTTCGATCCTCCCCCCCATCGCCTTTGATCTGATCGATCGCTATCTTGTTTCCTCCTGTCAGCGTCCCCAGCAGAGCATAGAAATCACGGCGAGCCGGGGATGTCCATACCGGTGCATATTCTGCTCCGCCCGCCTGATGTGGCCACACCAGAGGCGCAAACCCGTGGACCGGGTTATCGGGGAAATCCGCCATTTAAAAGAAAGATACAACATCCCTGAAATCTCGATCGGGGATGAATGCCTGACCGTGCACAAAGCATGGCTCTCAGAACTGCTCGAAGGCATAAAAGACATCGGTATCCAGTGGAACTGCTCCACCCGTATCGACCAGGTGAATCTGGACGTGATCCGGCAGATGGCCGAATCCGGCTGCATTTCAGTCCTCCACGGCCTGGAATCGGGAAGCGAAAGGATGCGGAATTTTATCTCTAAAAATTATCCCCATGGCATGGACAACGGGGACATTCTGGAATTGATCCGTCTTGAGCTTTCACACGGCATCAAGCCGGTCTGCTCATTCATCACAGGGATTCCTGAAGAAACGAAAAAAGACATGGAAGAAACCATTGAATTCGCCATCCAGCTCTCCCGGCTCGGATGTGAGATGCAGTACTGGATCATGACGCCCTATTTCGGGTCGCCGGCCCGTGATCGCCACGCAGATCGGATCTTCTGTATGAGGCGCTGGAAACTGTTCGGCCAGTGGGATATTTTTAAACCCCTGCAGTTTGTCATATATCACGATTACTTCGAAGAATTCAACGAGGAAAATCCAGACCTCCTCATGTACCTGCCGGACATCAAACTGGATGAATTCATCCGTCTTTACACGGAAGGCAGAAAGCGGATCGGCCTGAAGGACACCTTCCCGCCCGGAAGCCATGTCTATCACTACATCCTTGAAAGAGGCGGCGGAAAATACTTTTTCGATTTTGTGAGGGAAGTCCCTTTGAAAGACCTGGATTCGGCAGAACCAGGTGACACCCTGTACCTGGTCGTGCATCTTATGAGAGACAACATCGAAGCGATTTATGAAAAAGTCGTGCAGGCCAGGCCGGCAAAATGCCTCCTTTCCCTGCGCCTTGAAAAGTCGGAGGTCTGCCGCGAGGCAGGAGCGCGGGCGGAGAGCTTCCTGGAGAGACTGGAAAAAGAAAACGTCAAATTCCAGGTGTTGCGGGCACTGCCCGAAGAGATATTCGGAGATCGGGCAGAGTCTGTTATGCAACAATACGAAATTCCGAAATACTGCAGTAAATGCCTGGAAATTTTTTCGATCACTCCGAAAGAAAGAATTAAATTCTGCTATGGAAGGGTCACCTTCAGACTGGAATATGCGGCAAACCGGAAGCAGATGACAAGACTTTTCGAACTCCTGAAGGAAGAACTGGAGCCCCATAGTTACCGGTGCGCCTGCTTTGCTGACCCCGATTCCTGGAGCGACCGGCAGACGCCGTTGCAGACTGCGTAATTCTCCTCGTAAAAAATAGCGCTGTCCGGTATAGCCAGACTGGAGTAGAATAATGGGATCTATGAAATATCGCGTGTTTTTAAAAAGCGGGTTATTAAAAATATGCTCTCCCCTCTTTATCCTGCTCGCCCTCCCCGCCTGCTTATTTGACGACTCGTCAGAGCAGGAAGTCATATCTCCCGAGACTCTGGCTCTGGTCCTGGATATGGAAGACAGCAGAAGTGTCTCCCGGGAACTGCCGGACATTCTGGAATCCGGCAATAACATCGAAAAAGCGCATGTTCTGAGAGCGCTGGGAAGAATCGGAAGAGGACAGGATATTGAGATCATCGCAGAATTCCTGCACGACCAGGATGAAGCGATCCGTAAAGAGGCGGTTTTTGCCCTGGGAGAAATCGGGACAAGCCACGCGGGCAAAAGAGTGGCCTTTTCATTAAAGGATACGAGTCCTGTTGTGCGGGGGCTGGCGGCTGAAGCGGTGGCAAAGAGCGGGGAACAGGAGCTGGTGGAAAGGCTGCTCCCTCTTCTGGATGACCCGGACCCGCGGACCGTCGGTATAACCCTTCTTTCTCTCCGCAGACTCCCTTCTCCTGCTTTTCTGGAAAAAGTGCTGGAACTGTGTGATTCCGAAGACCCGGACCTGCGATGGAAAGCCGCCTATTGCCTGCACAAGCTGCTGGAAACCCTGCAGGAGGAAATTTCTCCGGTCCGGGATGAAGAAATCGAAAAAAAATTCAGGGACCTGGCCAGAGACGAATCCCCCCTGGTGAGAGCAGAAGCCGCCGCCGGCCTCGCTCACTTCAAGACCAAAAGTGCGGGGGAAACCCTCCTTACCATGGTGCATGACCGGGAGGATTATGTAAAAACCGCAGTGCTCAGATCGCTCCAGACCAGAGACCTGGCTTTTCCCGCTGTCTATGTAGAAGATCTCTGGAAAACCGGCGACCCGCACCTGACGGTGCTGCTATTAAAAACGCTTCCCCTTGTTCAGGAAAAATGGATGGCCCGTGAGTTTCTCTCAAAGAAGCTCCAGTCGAGAACAGAGATGATAGAAGAGCTCGCCTGGGAAGTGCTCCCTTATTTCGAAGGAAATGATTATTTGAATCGCGTATCCGGAAAATTGCAGGGGGAAACGGCCTGGACGTTGCGCGCCGCCATGGCCCGGGGTGTGGCCGCCATGGAAGGAAGCAGGGCACAGGAATTCCTGTTGGAAATGGCTTCGAGCGAGACCGACCCGCGCGCGCTCGCCCACATGATCTCTGTTCTTCCGCAGATCCGGACTTCCGAACAGGAGGAAAGGCTTCGCCTCAGAAGAAAAAGCCTTGAGTATGTCCTGCAGATGCTGAGCCATCAGGATCCGGCGGTCAGAAGCACGGCCGTCACCACGGCCGTGGCCCTTCTGAAGGCTCTCACTGAAGATGAATATGAGGAAGAAGACCTCCATATCATGTTCTGGAACGCCCTTCGACCCGCTTACTTCCGCTCCCTGAACCTCAGGGATCCCGTGCCCGACGTAAGAATCGAGATCCTCAAGGCCCTGGAGGCGTTTCCCGGTTTACTTTCAGGGAAGGAACTCGTTCTGGCCGCGCTGAAAGACCCGGATTTCATTGTGCAGAAGAAGGCCAGGTCGATGGCGAAGGATTTCCTCCCGAATCGGGATTTACCGGAGGACAAAGGGATCGACACCGGCAAAACGCCTGCATTCTACCTGGAAACGGCCGGGATGGCGGAAAACGATTACCGCGTTTTTATTAAAACACACGGCGGGATCATCGAAATAGTACTTTTCATGCGGGAAGCGCCGCTGACGGCGAGAAACTTCATCGACCTCGCCAAAAGCAAATTTTATGACGGATTGACCTGGCACAGAGTCGTTCCGGGATTCGTGATCCAGGGCGGTTGCCCGCGGGGAGACGGATGGGGAGAACCCGGTTGGACCATCCGGTGCGAGATCAACCCCCTCCGGTATGAAACGGGCATGGTGGGAATGGCCCTATCGGGCAAGGATACCGGAGGGAGCCAGTTCTTTATCACCCTGGGGCCCCAGCCCCACCTGGACGGCGAATATACTATCTTCGGCCGGGTGGTGAAAGGCATGGACACGGCCGAGCAAGTTGTCCGGGGGGATATCATTGAATCGGTCCGAATCGTGTCCGCCCGGAAAAAACCATGACCATTCAGATCACGCCTCCTGACCCGTCCAGGAAAAAGATAGATTTTACAAAATACCGGCAAAGAACATTCTGGATTCGCTCCAAAAGACTGTCACCGCTCCAGTGGGGCCTCATGGTCCTTGCGGTGCTTCTCGCCCTGGGTGTCCATTACACCTTGAAACGGCTTGCGGGAAGAACCGCCCCTGTCCCGCCGAAGAACGTGCTCCTCATCACCCTGCACGCTACGAGACAGGACCGGCTTGGCTGTTACGGATACCGCCGGATCGAAACATCCCGGATCGACCGCCTCGCTGAAGAGGGCGCCCTGTTCCTGAACGCTTTTTCAACGGCACCCCTCACGTTGCCCTCGCATGCATCGATCATGACAGGCAGGTATCCTGCATCTCACGGCATACGGTTGAATGGTGTCATGACCCTGCCGGAAGAAGCTTTGACCGTCGCTGAAATACTGGGAGACCGCGGATACTTCACCGGCGCGGTGATCAATTCCTTTGCATTGCATTCCGTCTTCGGCCTGAACCAGGGATTTTCGGTATACGATGACCGTCTTCCCCGCTCCCCGGAGGGAAGCCGGCTGCCTTTTCGCAGCGCTGTGGATGGCACGGAAGCAATGAAGTCTCTGCTTTCGAACCGGGGAGAGAAACCTTTTTTTCTGTGGATGCATTTTGCAGAGCCCTGCATGAAATACGATCTCCCGGCACCCTTTGCCGAGGCATATGCAGAGCGGCCTTATGACGGAGAAATCGCTTACATGGACCGGGCGGTTGAAGAAATTGTCCAGTTCCTGATGCAGGAAAACCTTCTGAAGGAAACGCTTATCATTCTGACCGCCGACCACGGAGAGGGGCTCGGGGATCACGGGGAAACATCACACGGGCTGTTCATCTATAACACGACGATCCGGGTGCCCCTGATTGTCCACCATCCCCTGTCCATTCGGGAAGGTCAGCGGATCAGCCATCATGCAGCCCTTGTGGACATGGTTCCCACAATGCTCGAGGCGTTGGATATTCCCGTACCACAGGATGTCGAAGGGAGGAGCCTCCTTCCCCTGGTGAACGGCCAGGCCCCGGGGGAGGCCGGCCGGGATATCCCGATTGAAAATCAGGCGCCGATGAAACAGTATGGTTGGAGCCCCCAGGCGGGCATCATCCGGGGGCACTGGAAATACATTCTGGCTCCGGACCCGGAGTTGTACCATCTGGCAGAGGATCCGGATGAGAAGAGCAATCTTTTCTCTTCCAGACGGGAAGAAGCAGAAAGCCTTCACGCGCTCCTGCAGACGCGCCTCGAGGCGTTCCGGGAAAAAGCCCTCCCTGATGAAGGGGGGGAGGCTGCCGGGACTGTTTCACCGGACCGGGGAAAAGATCCGAAAACCATGCTGCCCGTGAAAAAGCAACTGGATCAGGCCGCAGTCCGGCTGGAATCCGGTGATCCCGGAAGTGCAGTGGAAACACTCCGGGAAGTTACAGCCGTTGACCCGGCAAACATGACCGCGCTCACGCTTCTGGGTATCGCCCTTCTTCAGGCGGAAGAACCGGAAAAGGCGGCGGACGTACTGGAAGCGGCCGTGACCCTGGATCCGGTATTGGGTGATGCGCATTTCCATGCGGGACTGGCTTATGAACGCCTCGGGGATACCATTGCGGCACTCAGCCATTTTCAGCATGTGGACCACTTCAACATACATTACATCCGGGCCCTGAACCGGATGGGCCGGATTTTTGCAGGCATTGGAGACATGGAAAGAGCCATTGAGACCTGGCAACAGGCCCTGGCTGTTGACGCAGACGATTCCATGATCCGTTTTAATCTGGGCAAGGGTTACTTCAGCCAGGGTAAATTTTCCCATGCCGAAGCAGAGTACCGGAAAGTCCTGGAGCAGGATCCGGAATCCTGGGAAATCTTACTCGAACTCGGAAAAATCTATCTTTTGACAGGGGAAAAGGAAGAGGCCGCAAAGATATTCCGGAAGGTCCTTTCCCTGAATCCCCGGTCCCGGAGGGCGGAAGAACTTCTGAAAAGAACCGAAGTCAACTGGTAGGGGGAGAAGATTGTCTGTTAAACAGACCTTTCCATGAGGGGAGCGCTTTAATCATGCATGTGGAAGGAAAGTCGCAATGAAAAACAACAAACTGCGCCGTGATCTGAAGAAAACCGCCTATAAAACGATCCTTGATAGCATCGCAGACGGGGTCTTTACGGTGGATAAGGATTGGAGAATCACCTCCTGGAACAGGGCAGCCGAACATATTACCGGTTTTTCAAAGGAAGAAGCCATCGATCACAATTGCTACGACGTGTTTAGAACCAATGTCTGTCAGACAGCGTGTGTGCTTAGAAAGACAATGGAGACCGGGAAGAAACTGATTAATGTCCCTATCAACATATTGACCAGGGAAGGAGAGGAAAAGCCCATCAGCGTTTCCACAGCCCTGCTCTGTGACACCGCCGGCAATATCATCGGTGGCGTGGAGACCTTCCGCGATTTGACGGCTATCGAAAATCTTCGCAAAGCGCTCACCAAAAAATATTCATTCCAGGACATCATCAGCAAAAGTCACCTGATACAGGAACTTTTTCATATTCTCCCCGACATCGCCCGGAGCGATAGCACCGTTTTAATCCAGGGGCCGAGCGGTTCGGGCAAGGAACTGTTCGCCAGGGCTATTCACAATCTGAGCCCCCGCAGAATTGAGCCGTTTATCACGGTCAACTGTGCGGCATTGCCGGACACCCTGCTGGAATCGGAACTGTTCGGATATAAGAAAGGCGCCTTTACCGATGCCAGACGGGATAAACCCGGAAGATTTGATCTTGCAACCGGAGGAACGATTTTCCTGGACGAGATCGGCGATATTTCTTTAGCACTTCAGGTGAAGCTCCTCCGTGTTCTCCAGGAAAAAACTTTTGAACCCCTGGGCGGCACGCGCTCCGTGCATGCGGATGTGCGCATTATCACCGCCACAAATAAAGACCTCCGGGAACAGATGGCCCTGGGACGCTTCCGGGATGACCTCTACTACCGGCTCAACGTGATCCGCCTGGATATCCCCCCCCTGGCCGAACGCAAGGAAGACATTCCGCTACTGGTGGATCATTTCTTATCGCAATTCAATGCTGAAAAAGGGAAAAATATTACGGGCGTTACGCCTGACGCCCTCTCGGTGTTAATGGATTATGATTACCCGGGAAATGTCCGTGAGCTGGAGAACATCATCGAGCGCGCATTCATCCTGTGCAAGAGTAATTTAATCGATACGCCCTGTTTGCCTCCCGAACTCACGCCGCAGGGAATGAGAGCATCTGTAGAAATACCTGAAAAGGAAAACCCCCTGAAAGCTGCAGAGGCCGCGGCAATCCTCCAGGCACTGGCCCGGCATGACGGACACCGCGAAAAGACTGCAAAAGCCCTGGGCATCCATAAAACGACCCTGATCCGCAAAATGAAAAAGCTCGGCATCACCTATCCCTAGCCCGGATTTCTCACCAGCTATCTGCTGCAACACCGGATCTGAGGCAGTTGACCTCACAGGCCTCCCTTTTCGCTTCGCGGGTCGCATTTATTTAAAAAGTTCGGGGAAAAGAGGAGACGTCAACTAAGCCGCCGGGAAAAAGGGGGACGTCCGTAAATAAGTAAATAACTTGTTAAGATAAAAAATATTAAGAATTGAGTTTGCATACCAAAATGCACAAGCTTCAAAACCTTCCTACCTGAAATAAACAGACCAATGCATAGTTTCTGTTATAGATTGAGTTAGTTACTTATTTACGGACGTCCCCCTTCGTGGGTAGCACATTTGCTACCAATCCTTCCTCTTATGGTAGCAAATGTGCTATCAGCGGTTACAGTATGCCCTTGCAACAAAACCATAACTTACTGGAATAAAGTAAGTTATCTTTTTATATGCGAATGGCACATTAATTGCTTATTCAATAGCAGGGAGAAGCAAAATGCGATTAGCCCTTCCAAAATTCGGTCAGAGGATATCACCGCGATTCGATTGCGCAGCCAGGCTTCTCATCGTCGAAGTTCAGGGCGGAGCAATCCAGAGCCGCCGCGAAGAGTCCATGGAGGATCTCCACCGGCGGTATCGCATCGGGCTTCTCCTGAAGCGAAAAGTGGATGTATTGCTCTGCGGAGGAATCCGGCGGTGTGATTACTTCTCCTTCGTGAATGCCGGGATTGACGTGTATACCGGGTTGATGGGCGAAGCAGAAGATATCCTCGAAGCTTTTCTGAAAGGGAGAATCCCCGGGATCAACTCCGGAGGCAGCTTGACGATGTTACATCCAAAAAGGGGGAAAGGATGGGGACGCCGCAGGGGTCGTCCCCCGGAATGAGAGAAATAAGGAGGCGATGAAAATGCCAGGATTTGACAGAACAGGACCAGCAGGTATGGGATCGAGAACAGGCGGTGGTTTTGGACTTTGTGCTCCAGGCCGGAATCCGGCGTCTTTGCAAGGCTTTGGTAACTTTTTACGCGGAGCCGGAAGGGGATTCCGGCCCTGGGGCGGTGGTCGCGGTCGCGCCTGGGGTGGCGGCCGTGGCCGCAGATGGGATGGTGTCTATGGAGGACCGTGGTATGGTTCCCGGGAGTTCCCGGGGATGGGATACCCTTCTCCTGCTTTTGAAAGCGTGACACCGGAACAGGAGCTCCAGGATCTCCGGAATTATGCCGGGTCCATTGAGCAGGAGCTGAAGGCAATCCATAAAAGCATTGCCGAACTGGAATCTGAATCCGGGAAATCTGATCCTGAAAAATAACACGACGGATGAAGGTCCCGGTGGATGAAATCCGGGGCCTCATCCCCGAATAAAAAGAGGATGAATCATGCCAGGTAAAGATGGAACAGGGCCGGGGAGAGGTCAGGGTAACAACCGCTCCGGGAACATGAAACAGGGCGGTTTCGGCAGCGGACAGGGTTCAGGGCGCAGGAGTGCGGGCGGTTCCCAGCGCGGCCAGGGCAGAGGATTTGGCGGAGGCGCCGGTCTGGGCCCGGGCGGGCAATGCGTCTGCCCGAAATGCGGAGAAAAACAGCCCCACAAGCAGGGCATGCCCTGCATAGACATGAAATGCCCTAAATGTGGCACCATGATGACCCGGGGCGCCTGATATCATGTTGAAGATCGGCATTGCCAGCGGCAAAGGAGGCACGGGCAAAACAACGGTGGCTACCAACCTGGCCAGGGTCGGCAGGGAGCGGGTCTGCTATGTTGATTGTGATGTAGAGGAACCGAACGGGCATCTCTTTCTGAAGCCGGAAATTTCTGAAACGTTGCATGTCACCGTGCCGGTACCCAGAATCGATATCCCCCGCTGCAATTTCTGCGGTATGTGCCGGGACGTATGCAGGTTCAATGCACTCGCAGTGCTTTTCAAAAGCGTCCTCGTATTCGATGAGCTCTGCCACAGCTGCGGCGGCTGCGCCCTCGTCTGCCCGTTCGGGGCGATTCAGGAAGAGCCCAGGGAAATCGGTATCGTTGAAAAGGGAAAAAGCAATGGCATTTTTTTTCTCGGCGGGCGGTTAAATGTGGGGGAAGCCATGGCCCCACCGCTTATCCGGGCTGTCAAGCGGGAGATACCCCGGAAAGAGCTCGTCCTGATCGACGCTTCGCCCGGTACGTCCTGTCCTGTGATTACAGCACTGCAGGAGGTGGACTATTGCCTCCTTGTGACCGAGCCCACGCCTTTTGGTTTGCACGATCTCAGGCTGGCTGTGGAAATGGTTCGAAAGATCAGCATCCCCTTTGGTGTGGTCATCAACCGGGATGGTATCGGGAATGCGGATACGGAACATTATTGCAGTGCAGAAAATATTCCCGTATTGATGCGCATTCCTGATGACCGGCGTATCGCCGAGGCTTACTCCCGCGGGGAGATGATTGTGGATACGCTTCCGGAGATAAAAAGTAAATTCACAGATTTGCTCGGGAAACTGCTCGACTGCAAAGAATCCCTTTCCCCGGTGTCCGGCCCGGAACGAGGTTTGTATCAAAGATGACAAAATACAAAAAAGAACTGACGATTATCAGCGGCAAAGGCGGCACCGGCAAGACCACGCTTGCCGCAGCCTTTGCTTCCCTGGCGGAGAGGGCCGTGATCGCGGACTGCGATGTGGACGCTGCCAACCTGCATCTCATCCTGCGCCCGGAAATCATAGAGGAGCATGCATACGAAGGGGGATTCACGGCTGAAATCGATACCGAGCGCTGCACCTTATGTGGTCAGTGCCAGAGCCTGTGCCGGTTTTCAGCCATCTCAGACGATATGCGCATAGACCCCCTGCTCTGTGAAGGGTGTGGCGTCTGCATGGACCGGTGCCCTGAAAATGCGATTCGGATGACACGGGAAATCTGCGGCCGGTGGTTCCTCTCAAACACGCGATTCGGGCCTTTCGTGCATGCCCGTCTCGGGATTGCTCAGGATAACTCGGGAAAGCTCGTCTCCCAGGTGCGGCGCAGGGCGAATGAAATCGCAGAAGAACAGGATCTGGAGCTTGTTCTCGTGGACGGCGCTCCCGGGATCGGCTGCCCTGTGATTTCATCGGTTGCCGGTACGGACCTTGTTCTGGTGGTTACAGAGCCCACGCAATCGGGCCGTCACGATCTCGAGCGGGTCCTGGAGCTGGCCCGTCATTTCAAAATCAAAACCGCTGTCTGCGTGAATAAGTCTGATCTGAACGAGGACATGACGGCAAAAATCAAAACCGTCTGCAGGGAAAAAGGCGCTATCTTTGCCGGGACCATACCGTATGATCCGGCAGTGACGGAAGCGATGGTGGCGCAAAAGAGCCTGGTTGAAAACGGCGAGAGTCCCGGAGCCGTGGCCATAAAAAATATCTGGAGGACTGTATTAAAAATTCTTCAATAACCGGTAAGGAGTGTACCCGATGAAAATTGTTATTACTTCCAGAGGAGAAGACCTGAACGCCGAAGTGGATCCGCGTTTCGGCCGTGCACAGTATTTCATTCTTTTTGAAACCGATGATGACAGCTTCTCGGTTCTGGATAACAAGCAGAATCTCAATGCACAACAGGGCGTGGGCATTCAAGCAGCGCAGCAAATTATTAACGCGGGAGCCGCCGGACTGATTACAGGAAATTGCGGGCCAAAGGCATTCCAGGTGCTCAGCGCGGCCAGCATCCCGGTATACCTGGAAGGAAAGGGCACTGTGAAAGAAACGATCGAGGCCTTCAAAGCGGGCACCATGTCGCCCTCCAATGCGGCCAACAAGGATGGTCACTGGGTGTAATTATTCACAAGGACATACAGGGGGGGTTGATCGATAATGAAAAAAGAAAATATGTCGAAACAGGAAGAGATGGAACAGCAGGACCGGATCATCCGGCAAACACTGAATAAAGTAAAACACAAGATCCTCATTCTCAGTGGCAAAGGCGGCGTCGGCAAGAGTACCGTGGCAGCCAATCTTTCAGCAGCCCTCGCAGATGCGGGGTACAGGGTCGGGCTTATGGATGTGGATCTTCATGGGCCGAGCATACCGAGACTGCTCGGGCTGAACGAACAGAGGGCTGAATTTTCAGACGGCCGCATCCTTCCTGTTTCCTATTCGCCTAATCTCCAGGTCGTATCGATCGAAAATCTTCTTGGCGAACATGACAGCGCAATCATCTGGCGGGGGCCCATGAAAATCGGAGCGATACGCCAGTTCATCGCGGATGTGGCCTGGGAGGCCCTGGACTTTCTGATTATTGATTCACCCCCCGGCACAGGGGATGAGCCGCTCACGATTGCGCAGACCATTCCGGGTATCAGGGCTATTATAGTGACGACACCTCAGGAAATATCCCTTGCCGATGTGCGGAAGTCCATCAATTTTTGCCACACGGTGAACCTGCCGGTTATCGGATTAATAGAGAATATGAGCGGATATATCTGCCCGGAATGCGGCCACCGGGAGGATATCTTCGGCTCCGGGGGAGGCGAACGGACGGCTGCAGAAACCGGACTCGCCTTGCTGAGTAAAATCCCGATAGATCCGCGGATCGTAATGACCGGAGACAGGGGACAACCAGCTCTATCCCAGGAGAACAACGAACCCGCAAACAATGCGTTCCGCCAGACAGTGAACGCCGTCGTTGCTGCATGCAACGGCGAGTCCCCTGACGTCGGCCAACCACCTGTTTCGAAGGGAGGTGCGGAAATGGAACATGAAGGCGACTCGAAGCAAGTGAAAATTGCCGTGCCCAGCGCTAAAGGCCTTCTTGCGAATCATTTCGGCCATTGCGAACAGTTCATACTTTTTGATGTCGAAGAATCCCGGATCGTCAGCCGGAAAACGCTGCCCCCGCCGCCTCACGAACCGGGCGTTCTGCCACAGTGGCTGAGCGAGCAGGGAGCCAGTGTCATTATTGCAGGAGGCATGGGCAGCCGTGCCCGGGGATTTTTCAGCGAGTACGGCATTGAGGTCGTGATCGGAGCGCCTGTTTTAGCGCCTGAAAAGATCGTCCTTCAATATCTTGCAGGCACGCTGGAAAGCGGACAGAACATCTGTGACCACTGAAATTTATTAGCGGGTCACCGGGGAATACGCCATGCCGATTTATGAATACAAATGCACGGACTGCGGAAGAGTTTGTGAAATTCTCACACGAATGAGATCCAGAGACGAAATCATCACATGTAAACATTGTGGAGGTGATCATCTGGAAAGGATTTTATCCGCCTCCTTTGTCTCGGTGAAAGGGGAAATCGCTGAAAGAGGAAATACATGCTGCGGTCGAGATGAAAGATGTGCAACGCCTCCCTGTTCGACAAACGGTGTTTGCAGGAACGACTAGACAGTGATGAATGGATGGCGTTGAAGCATCTTCCTCAGATAAGAAAGGATTTATTTATGGAGACGGTCGACATCTTCCAGCAAAATTTTGGGGGCAGATGGACAGGGATAAAGTTCTTTTTTGATGCCCCGCCGGATGGAGAACACTTTTTCACAGAAGACACCCGGTTTTGTGAGGCCATCAGCCGGTCATGGTCATCCAATCACTTCCTGACGAGGGAATCTGTCAATTGCCCGGGTGCTAATTACGTTTTTAGATGGGAGGATCATATCGAGGAGAAATTGATCGACAATCTTCACAGTGAAAAGAATATTCCCATGGATAACGCAGTTTCCATTGTTCATGGTCTTCCGAGAATGATGGCCGCGCCTGCGGCTATCGGATTAAATTGCGGGGAAACACCCGATTTGTTAGTGGCCTATGTACAGCCGGCACAGATCATGAATCTAATATATAAGTATCAAAAAAATTTTGGCAAAGAACTGACGGTTGCGCTGAACAGCTTTGCGAGTGTATGTGCCAATGTGGCTGTAAAGACTTATCTATACAAAAAGATTTGCATTTCTTTCGGCTGTGAGGATGCCAGAATGTATGGCGGTATTTCCAGAGACAGACTGGTTGCTGGTATTCCTTATACTCTGGCTCAGAGATTGGCTTGAGGATTCTATAGAAAACAGGGACAGCGACCTTTTTTAGAAGGGGTAGGGAATCCCCCCCCGCCCAGATGAAAAAAAAGGTCGCTGTCCCCCTTTAAATCAATAGCGGGCAACTCAAATGTAGATCTCCCTGAAGAAAAAAATTATTATCAGCTTTATTATCGTGGTCTTTCTCACCGGCCTCATCGCTACCTGCATTGGACTGCATCTGATCGGAAGCGGCATCGTACGTGAGGTACAGAAAAGAGTGGAAATGAACCTCAATGTCGCCGGGGAAATCTATACAAAGGAAACCAATAAGATTTACCTGCTGATTCGGCTGACAGCGGATCGCTTTTTTATCCGGAACGATCTGCAGGCCGGTGACCTTGCCGCCATCACCGGCAAATTGGACAATATCAGGAAAAAAGAGAACCTGGATATTCTCGCGCTCACGGACAGTACCGGGAGAGTGATCGTCCGAACAGGAGACGCAGTATCAACAGGAGATAGTCAGGCAAACGATACGCTGGTGAAAACGGTCCTTGAAGATAAAGAAGCGGTTGCGGCAACACAGATTTTGACCGGAGAAAAACTCCTGAATGAAGGAGCAAGACTGGCAGAGCGGGCGTCTATCGAAATTATTTCTCATCCGGCCGGACCGGCGCCGAAAAAAAGCCATGAAACATCGGGCATGGTCATGAAGGCCGCAGCGCCTGTTCTGGACAGGAACGGTACCATGCTCGGGGTGCTGTATGGCGGAAAATTGCTCAACCATAACCATGAAATTATCGACGGGGTATCGGATATCATCTTTAAAGGAGAAATGTACAGGGGCAGGCATCTCGGATCGGTGACGATTTTTCAGCAGGATCTGCGGATTGCGACCGATGTGCGGACCGGGTCCGGTGAGAGGGCCATCGGCACCCGTGTGTCCGAGGAGGTGAAAGAGCAGGTTCTGGAAAACGGAAAGCCCTGGATCGCCCGCGCTCCAATACTGGGCGAGTGGTATCTGACAGCCTACAGGCCTATTCTGGATGCAAATGGTGAGGTTGCAGGCATGCTCGGCGTGGGAATTATCGAAGAAAAATATGCCGATTTAAAAAAGCGCAGCCTGCTGATTTTTTCCGGCATTACGCTGGCCGGCGTGGCAGCGGCCCTGATCATCGCCTATCTCCTGTCAAACAGGATCACAAGGCCCATCCATGCCCTTGTTTCCGCATCCAGACAGGTTGCGGGGGGAAGCCTGGATCTCCAGGTTGCCGTGCAGAGCAGGGATGAAATCGGCGAACTGGCAAGTG
>Ga0209013_10002990_pt1 | contig 15174 bp, 14 predicted proteins | sample Cruoilmetagenom2_FD_187291 | JGI IMG/M metagenome (GOLD analysis project Ga0209013, IMG submission 187291) | Oil polluted marine microbial communities from Coal Oil Point, Santa Barbara, California, USA - Sample 2 (SPAdes) (version 2) | ecosystem: Environmental > Aquatic > Marine > Oil seeps ... | reverse complement strand
CACCGAGGCACTCGCCTGCACGGCGTGCCGCCTCTCCGAGGGGCGTACACAGGTCGTGTTCGGCGACGGAGACCCGGAAGCCGACGTGGTGTTCGTTGGTGAGGCGCCCGGGCAGCGTGAGGATGAGCAGGGTGTGCCGTTCGTCGGCCGATCCGGTCAACTTCTTGACCAACTGCTCGGAGAGGTAGGACTCGACCGAGGGGATGTGTACATCGCCAACGTTGTGAAGTGCCGCCCTCCGAACAATCGGGATCCACGGTCCGACGAGATCGAAGCATGCAAGGGGTACCTCAGTGAGCAACTGCAACTGATCGATCCGAAGGTCGTGGTCACTCTCGGGAACTTCTCTTCGAAACTCCTCCTCAAGACCGAGACAGGAATCACGCGTGTGCGGGGCACGGCCTACGAGTGGTGGGGGCGACATCTCGTGCCGACGTTCCACCCGGCAGCGGCCTTGCGAGGATCAGCCCAGGTGCTCGAGGACATGAGGTACGACTTCAGTCTCATCCGCAACGCTGTGGACGGTAACCTCGGCACCAAGCCTGACGACCCCGGAATCGGAGAGCCAGCCAAGCCCGACGTGGACCCGGAACAACTCGGTCTGTTCAGCGGCTGAGAAGAGCATGATCACCACACGAACCGAATCTCCTGAAGAAACACTGGCCCTTGGTAGACGCCTCGCGTCGGTCCTTGGACCCGGCGATGTCGTGTTGCTCAGCGGTCGACTCGGCACGGGCAAGACACTCCTCACTTCCGGTATCGCGGAGGGCCTCGGCGTGCCCGACCAGGTCGCCAGTCCGACATTCGTCATCGCCCGGGTCTATCGCGACGGTTTGGTTCCGCTTGTTCACGCAGACGTCTACCGCCTGGGTTCGGTTCTCGAGTTCGAAGACCTTGATCTCGAGGAAACGGCAGCGGATGGCGTGTTGGTTATCGAGTGGGGAGAGGCGATCGAGGAAGCGGTCTCGATGGATCGGCTCGTGGTCGAGATCGAGATCGATGGCGAAACCGGTCGCCGGTTCCGGATCATCCCCTTCGGCTCGTGGCTGGATCGGTCGCTGGAGGAAGTCGCATGAAGATCCTTGCTATCGAGACCGCAACGCCCGCATCGTCCGTCGCTCTTGGCGACGGTGGAACTCTCGCCGCCATGAGCGTTCGCGTGGATCGCCGCGGTCACGTCGGCTTCCTTGTTCCGGCTATCGACTTCTGTTTCGAACAAGCAGGGTGGGATCGACATGACATCGATGCCGTGGCCGTCGACGTCGGACCGGGTCCGTTCACGGGTATCAGGGCTGGAATCGCAACCGCTCAGGCATTCGCCGCCGGCGTTGGGGCACCCATCGTTGCCGTGTCATCGCTGACCGTCCAAGCGCTCCGCGCGGCAACCGGGCATCGGCGGATTTGGTCGGTCGTGGACGTGAGAAGAGGGCAGGTCGCCGCCGCTCCCTATCGGCCGCTCCCGGGAGGCGTCGCCCCCGACGGACCGGCCGAAGTTCTGGGCGCTGAGGAGTTCCGAGCGATTCTCGACACCGATGAAGCCGACACGCTCGTCGTAGGTGATTGGCAGGCCCTACCGGAGACGATGTGGGGCGGTCTTCACCGCGTCCGCCGCGGTCGTCCGCGCTATCCATCGGCCGACGTGATGCTCGAGATCGCCGCCATCCGGGCCGCTCACGGCGAGTTTGTTGCATCTGAGGACTTGCGACCCGACTACATGCGTGAACCTGATGTGCAGATCAATTGGAAAACGTTTCGTTCTGAGGGGATCTGGCCGTGACGATCAGGACCATGTCCCGCAGCGACGTTCCGGCGGTTGCCATGTTGGAACGCGAGATCTACCCGGAGCCGTGGTCGGCGAGGATCTTCTTCGACGAACTGGCCCAGAGCAATCGCACGTACATCGTGGTGATGAATGATGGGGAGATTCTCGGATACGGCGGTGTGATGCTGATCGAGGACGACGCCCACATCACGACGCTCGCCGTCGTTCCGGGGTTCAGACGCATGCGGCTCGGGACGCGCATTCTGCTCGCCCTCGTTGAGAAAGCCCTCGCGGGCGGCGCACGCCATCTCACGCTCGAAGTTCGAGCCACGAACACCGACGCCCAGAAGCTCTATGAACGCTTCGGTTTCGGCCCGGTCGGGAAGAGGAAGGGTTACTACGCAGGGGAGGACGCGATCGTCATGTGGGCGCTCGACGTCGACGCCGAGGAATACGCCGTTCTCCTTGAAGAGATTCGCCTCAGCTTGGGGAGAGAGGCAGCATGACCGACCCACTCATTCTCGGGATTGAGAGCAGCTGTGACGAGACCGGTGTCGCGGTTCTGGAAGGCTTCAACGTCAGATCATTCGTGCTGGCTTCTCAGACAGAGGAACACGCCCGTTTCGGCGGTGTCGTCCCGGAAGTCGCGGCCAGGGCACACGTTGAGGCGATCAGGCCATTGGCCCACCAAGCGCTTGCGAGCGCCGGTGTTCATCCCGATCAACTCGACGCGATTGCCGCCACCCGGGGCCCCGGTCTGATCGGTGCCCTCATGGTCGGCTACGCATTCGGGAAGTCGCTGGCCTGGACACTGGAGAAGCCGCTCTACGGCATCGACCACATGGAGGGTCACCTCTATGCGCCTCGTCTCGAGTTCGAATCCTATGAGCCTCCAGCCATCGTGTTGCTGGCGTCCGGCGGACACAGCCAGATCATCCACGTTCGCGAGTGGGGCAACTACGAGACGCTCGGGACGACGATCGATGATGCCGCAGGAGAGGCATTCGACAAGCTCGCGCGGTTCCTCGGTTTGGGGTACCCCGGGGGGCCGGTCATCGATGCCGAATCCGAGCACGGTGATCCGAAAGCGATCAGATTCCCGCGGGCATTGCGAGATCGCCCGTTCGACTTTTCCTTCTCAGGGCTCAAGACGTCAGTAGTGACGTATCTGGAGAAGGCCAAACTTGACGGAACGCTCCCTCCGAGGGCGGATGTGGCCGCTTCTATCCAGGAAGCGATCGTGGATGTGCTCGTGGAGAAGACGTTCAACGCAGTCGAGGAGACCGGCGTCCGGGCCGTCGGTGGCGGTGGCGGTGTGCTTGCGAACCGGAGACTCCGTGCCCGACTCCGGGAGGAAGCCGATCGACGTAACGTCGATCTGTTCATCCCGTCCATTCAGATGTGCACCGACAACGGGGCGATGGTGGCCGCCGTCGCAGTCGACCGAGTGCGCAGCGGTGCGACGCCGGATGCGTGGGACGCCGACGTCGATCCGAGTATGCGGCTCGGTTCGTGAATCGGGGCATTCGTCTCGGTCGGGTCCGCGGTGTCGAGATCGTGGCTGATCTGTCTGTTTTCGTCATCGCCGCAGCGATGGTGTGGGTGCTGTATGTCGACATCGGCGTCGTGTACCCGCAGACGGATTCCGCATTCGCAACGACGATCGCGGTCGTCGCCGGGGCACTCTTCATTCTTTCGGTCCTTCTGCACGAAGGCAGCCACGCCGTGCTTGCGAAGCGTCGGGGTCTTGAGGTGCACCGAATCCAACTCCTCGCGTTCGGCGGATATACGAAGATCGAGGGGAAGGAGGAACGCCCCTCGGACGAGTTCGCGATCTCGATCGCTGGTCCGATTACGTCTCTCGCGGTGGCAGGAATCTTCTCGCTGGTTGCAGCGATCCCAGGGGTCGCACCGGAGGTGCAGTCCTCGATCCGCTTCCTTGCGTTCGCCAATCTCTTCATCGCCGTGTTCAACATCCTCCCCGGATTCCCACTCGACGGAGGACGTGTGCTCCGTGCCACCGTTTGGCACTTCACCGGAGATCGCGTGAAGGCGACCAACGTCGCTGTCGCCTCTGGCAGGATCTTCGGTTGGGGCGTGATCGGCGTGGCGACCGTGGTTGCGTTGACCGGGTTCGATCCATGGGCCGTGCTGTGGATTCTCTTGGGGTGGTATCTGCTTCGCAGCGCGGGCGTGGCGGGTCGACGAGAACGGATCCTTGCCCAGGTTGATGGACTCGTTGCGGGCGACGTGATGCGCAAGACCCCGGATCCGGTCCCGGGGGAGATGATTGTTGGGACCGTCGTCGATCTCTTTCAGATCGGTGCTCGCCTCCGATCCCTCCCTGTCGAAGTCGATGGCAGGATCCGGGGTGTGCTGGGTGAAGCGGAGCTCGATCAGCTCTCGCCGGCTCGACGGATCTCGATCCGTGCGTCGGCAGCGATGTCGAAGATCGGCCCAGGGGACGTGATCGACATCCGCATGCCTCTCGAAGCGATGGCGGTTCGCCCCGCTGGGAAGACGGGCAGGTTCGTCGTTGTGCAGAATGGGCACGCGGTCGGGATCATCGAAGGAGCCGACCTGGAGTCAGTAGTGAATTGACCCGGCTTCGTCGGGTGTATCGAGTACTCAGTACCCAGTACTCAGTACCCAGTACTTCTCTGGCAGTCTTCGTTCCAGAGTGCCAGAACCGTGTTACTCTTGGCACTCGCACTGACCGACTGCCAGCTACCAAGGAGGAGTCGGATGAATTTGAAGCCTCTCGGCGATCGCATCGTCGTGAAGCCACAGGATGAAGAGGAATCTCGCACAGCGAGCGGCCTCGTGATCCCGGATACGGCCAAAGAGAAACCGCAACTCGGCGAAGTACTCGCCGTTGGCCCGGGTGAGTTCAAAGATGGGGAGCGGATTCCCATGGACGTCAATATCGGAGACGTCGTCTTCTACTCGAAGTACGGCGGCACCGAAGTGAAGGTCGAAGGCGAGGACTATCTGATTCTCTCCGCCCGCGACATTCTCGCTGTTCTCGCCTAGGAGGGTTCACTCAATGGCAGCAAAGGAACTTCGTTTCAACGAGGAGGCCCGACGGAGCCTCCAGGCGGGCGTCGATAAGCTCGCAGATACCGTCAAGGTGACACTTGGGCCCAAGGGCCGCAACGTCGTGCTCGAGAAGAAGTGGGGTTCGCCCACGATCACGAACGACGGTGTGACGATCGCTAAGGAGATCGAGCTCGAGGACGCCTTCGAGAACATGGGCGCTCAGCTCGCCAAGGAAGTCGCCGACAAGACCAACGACGTGGCCGGTGACGGTACGACGACGGCAACGGTGCTCGCCCAGGCGATGGTTCAGGACGGTCTCCGTCTTGTCGCCGCCGGGACGAATCCGATGGAGATGAAGCGCGGCATCGAAGAGGCCGTCGCCAAGGTCGTCGAAGGCATCGCCGAAGCAGCAGTGCCGGTATCGAGCACCGACAAGGGTGCCATCGCATACGTCGCAGCGAACTCCGCCGCCGACAAGGTCATCGGTGATCGCATCGCCGACGCGATGAACAAGGTTGGCAACGAGGGTGTCATCACCGTCGAGGACAGCCAGACGTTCGGTGTCGAGCTCGAGTTCACGGAGGGTATGCAGTTCGACAAGGGCTACATCTCGCCGTACTTCATCAGCGATCCCGATCGCCAGGAAGCCGTCCTCGAGGACCCGTACGTGTTGATCGTCAATTCGAAGATCAGCTCGGTCCAGGACATGCTCTCGATCCTCGAAAAGGTCATGCAGTCGGGCAAGCCGCTGTTGATCATTGCTGAGGACGTCGAGGGTGAAGCGCTCGCGACGCTCGTCGTGAACAAGATCCGTGGCACGTTCCACTCCGTAGCCGTCAAGGCTCCCGGATTCGGGGAGCGCCGCAAGGCTCAGCTCCAGGACATCGCCATCCTCACCGGTGCGACCGTCATCTCGGAAGAGGTCGGTCTCAAGCTCGACGGGGTAACGATGGACTTGCTCGGCAAGGCCCGCAAGGTCGTCATCAGCAAGGACGATACGACGGTCGTCGAGGGTGAGGGAACCCACGCGGACGTCGAGGCTCGCGTCAAGCAGATTCGCCAGGAGATCGACAACTCCGACTCCGATTGGGATCGTGAGAAGCTCCAGGAGCGCCTCGCGAAGCTCTCCGGTGGTGTCGCCGTCATCAAGGTCGGCGCAGCGACGGAGGTCGAGCTCAAGGAGAGGAAGCATCGCATCGAGGACGCCATTCAGGCGACCCGTGCTGCCGTCGAAGAGGGCATCGTCCCCGGCGGTGGTGTTGCTCTGCTTCGTTCCGGCGTGGCGATCGAGAAGCTCCGTGGCGGAACCGATGCTGTGAAGGCTGGACGTCAACTCGTCAAGCGCTCACTCGAGGCTCCGCTCCGTCAGATCTCGGTGAACGCCGGCTACGAAGGCGGCGTCGTTGTGAACAAGGTGCTCAACGAGTCCGAGGGCAACGAGGGCTTCAACGCCATGACGGGCGAGTACACCGACCTCATCGAGGACGGTGTGATCGATCCCGCGAAGGTGACCCGGTCGACACTGCAGAATGCCGCTTCTATCGCGGCACTGCTCATTACGACCGAGGCGCTCGTCGCTGAAATGAAGGAAGACCTTCCTCCGATGCCGGCCGGTGGCCATGACGATGGCGGCATGGGCGGGATGGGGTTCTAGAGCATTTCGTCTCCCGGCCTCCGGCCGGAATCCGAAACGCAGTAACGAAGGGGTGGCCCATACGGGCCACCCCTTCGTACGTATTGCGCACTCAGTACTCAGTGCTCAGTGCTCAGAACTCGGTCCGTGACCAACTGGTTGCGGACGTCCGGCCACTCTTCTTCCAGAAGGCTCCACGAGGTGTGATCGATCCAGGTGGTGCCCACCTTCACTTCGTCGCGAAGGGTGCCCTCGAGGGTGAAGCCGAGGCGCTTTGCGATACGATCGGATCGTTCGTTGCCGACGGCGATTCTCAGGACGATCTTGTGATACTTGAGTTCCTCGAACCCGACCTGGACCGTTCGGGCTGTGACCTCCGTTCCGATCCCTTCCCCGGTGAGATCCGAGCGTATCCAGTACCCGATCTCACCGACTCTGTTGGCCGGGGATGTGGGCCACACGGAGATATTGCCGACGTGAAAGTCCGGCTCCTCGTGGAGTCGGATGGCGAAGTCGTAGGCGCGGGAGTCGCTCCAAGCAGACGCCGAGTCACGAACGAACCGATGAGCAACCGAGCGGTCGTACCCGACGGCCCACGGCAGCCACTCTTCGAGTTCCGGCAGTGACGCCCTGACGGCGTCGTGCATCGGGCCGACATCGCGACGCCGAAACGGGCGAATGATGAACCGCGGCGTATGCCGCGGCCGGCTGTGGAGATGCTGCGCCATCGAACGCAGCCTACCGACGTATGCTCTCGTGATGGAGCTATGGGATCGACTCGAGCGGCTTGGACCGGTGGCATCGCCGCCTGACGCCCGGTATGCGGTGCTCGTTCCTCTCTACGAGGACGCTTCGGGCGTGGGCCGAGTCATCTTCACGCGTCGTCCAGAGCATATGAGAACCCATCCGGGTGACGTTGTATTCCCAGGGGGCGGTCGGGAAGAGGACGAAGACGCCGTCGCCACAGCGAAGCGAGAGGCCTGGGAAGAAGTACGGCTCCCTCCGGAGAACGTTGTCGAGATCCTTGGTGGGCTCACGCCTGTAACGACTCGCGATCGGACTCGTCTCATTGTGCCGGTCGTCGCCAGGATCGATCGTCCGGAGGAGTTGGTCGCAGATCCCTCAGAGGTGCACAGCATCATCGAACCACCGATCGATCACCTTCTCGATGACGATCGTTGGGTAACACAGGAGTGGCACGGTCACGACCTGTGGTTCTACGAATTCGAAGAAGGGACACTGTGGGGAGCAACAGCATTCATGGTGAGAGAGTTGTTGGAGCACCTGCGATGAAAGCGAACAGCACACAGCAGACAGCAAGACCGAGCATTCGTGCCCTCTTGCTGGTCGCTGGCAGCTGCCCCTCTGACGAGGCCATCGAACGATGACTGACACCTCTCACCCATCTTTTCACATGTCCTCCGATGACTTTCGGAAGTACGGATACCAGGTGATTGACTGGGTTGCCGACTACCTGGATTCGGTTGAGGATCTGCCGGTTACGCCGGCCATCGAACCGGGAGAGATACGGGCGATGCTGCCCGATGCGGCCCCGGAGCAGCCGGAGCCGTTCGATGCCGTCCTGCGGGATCTCGACGAGATCGTCATGCCGGGGATCACGCACTGGCAATCCCCGGGGTGGTTCGCGTACTTCCCTGCGAACGCGTCGCCGCCGTCGATCCTTGGGGAGCTCGTTGCTGCAGGCCTTGGTGTGCAGGGGATGCTGTGGTCGACGAGTCCTGCGGCGACTGAGATCGAGGAGGTAGTCGCCGACTGGTTGGTCGACATGCTCGGACTCCCGGACTCGTGGAAAACAACCGGCCCCGGCGGCGGCGTCATCCAGATGAGCGCATCCGATTCCACGCATACGGCACTCGTCGTTGCCAGGGAACGAGCGTCGGGAGTCCCAGGAGAGATGGTCGTCTATGCCTCGGAGCAGGCACACTCGTCGGTTGAGAAGGGAGCGCGGGTAGCCGGATACGGTCACGTACGCCTCGTCGCCGTCGACGATCGACATGCGATGCGTGCCGACGCGCTGGAGGCGGCCATCGAGGCCGATGTTGCTGCCGGCTTGACACCGGTCGCCGTCGTCTCTGCCGTGGGTACGACCGGAACAACAGCCGTCGATCCGGTTCGAGCAATCGGGGAGATCTCCCGGTTCCACGGACTGTGGCATCACGTTGACGCTGCCTATGCAGGAACCGCGATGATCTGTCCCGAGTTCCGTCACTTCCAGGACGGCCTCGAGCTCGCTGACTCCTACACGTTCAATCCTCACAAGTGGATGTTCACGAATTTCGACTGTTCGTTCTTCTACGTTGCCGATCGCAGACCGCTGATCGGAGCATTGAGCATCGTGCCCCCGTACCTGAGGAATGAGGCGTCAGAATCGGGAGAGGTCATTGACTATCGGGATTGGCACGTCCCGCTCGGACGGCGATTCCGAGCCCTCAAGCTCTGGTTCGTGTTGCGTTCCTACGGTGTCGAGGGAATCCGCCACCACGTTCGTGAGCATGTGAATCTCGCATCCAGCCTTGTCGAGCGAGTCGAGGCCCATCCTTCCCTCGAGATGGTCGCACCCGCACCGTTCGGACTCGTGTCGTTTCGGCACGTCGATGGAGACAACGCGACCGACAAGCTTGCAGCGTCGATCAACGACTCCGGGTGGGCATTTGTGACTCCGTCGATCATCGACGGCCGAAGCTTCATCCGGGTCTCGATTGGTCAGACCCATACAACAGCAGTACATGTGGATCGGTTGTGGAAGTTGATCGAAGAAGCAGCGAGAAGATCAGTAGATCAGTAGATCAGTCTGCTCTACTTGCTACCGATCTTCTGCTCTACTCTTTGGGTATGGAACCCCTCATCACTCCTGCTGAATCCAATCGCCTTGATATGGCCTCCGACGATCCGCCCGCCATGCTCATGGCACGTGCGGGCCTCGGCGTAGCCCTGACCGCTGTCGAGATGGGGATCGGGTATGGGGATCGAGTGACCGTGTTGACCGGTAGCGGGAACAACGGTGGCGACGGATACACCGCTGCCAAGCATCTCGCCCGGCGCGGCGTTCAGGTGAGCATTCACGCGTTCGGCTATCCCAGAGGTGACGGAGGGCCGGCACGGGCTGCATCAGTCGCGGCGCGGCGTGCCGGGGCGAGCGTGACCGAGTTGGTCGGACCGGAGGAGTCGGAACGGATTGATCTGATCATCGACGCAGTCTTCGGCGTGGGTTTCCGAGGCTCCCTTCCCGAGGCCATCGTTCCATGGACGCGTCTGGACGTGCCAGTGCTCGCCGTCGACGTCCCCTCCGGGCTCGATGCCACGACCGGAGCCGTCGAGAACACTGCCTTCTATGCCGATGCCAGCGTCACGTTCCAGGCAGCCAAGACGGGCCACCTGCTCGGGGAGGGGCCCGAACGAGTGGGAGAACTGTTCGTCGTCGATATCGGACTCGGTGACCCGCGTCCGGAGCTGATGCTCTGCGAGGAAATCGATGCCCCGAGACCGGTGAGAACACGGCACGCCCACAAGTGGTCGGTTGGATCGGTGGTTGTCGTCGGCGGCTCCCCTGGTATCACCGGTGCAGCGTTGCTCACAGCCCGATCGGCGCTCGCCGCAGGGGCGGGAGCCGCGACGGTGATCTGTCCCGGCGCTCTCCAACCGGTCTACGCGACCCTGGATCCAGGCGTGATGAGTCGCGGAGCTGGTTCGGGCCAGCGATTCACACCAGACGACGTCGACGCGGTCCTCACGGAGGCGGAGCGCTACGACGTGCTGGCATTGGGACCAGGGCTAGGACCCGTCGATCGTGGTTTCGTCGAAGGACTGCTTGGGCGCTGGGACGGACCCATCGTGCTTGACGCCGACGGTCTGAACGCTGTCGATGACACGGCGATCCTGTCGAGAGAACACGACACGATCATCACTCCGCATTCCGGCGAGTTCACGCGGCTGACGGGCACCGACCCGACCTACCGTGCCGCTGAGAATCTGGCAACGGAGAGCGGCGTTGTCGTGCTCCTCAAGGGAAATCCAACGTTCGTGACCGACGGTGACGAGACATGGGCGATCGCATCCGGCGGTCCCGAGCTTGCAACGATCGGAACTGGCGATGTGCTCACCGGGATGGTGGCAGCGTTCTCGGCCGGTGGTCTCCCTGCCGGTATCGCAGCTCGATCCGCCGCGTTTCACCACGGCACGGCCGGAGCTCGACTGGCCCGATCGGAGGTCGTGACGGCGACCGGTCTCATCGCCGAAGTTGGTCGCTGAGCAGCCGACGTGGTTCAAGCCGACCATTCGAGGTTCGCTTTGCGAGCCACCGACACGGCGGGTTCCGAGTGCAGGGCCATTGTCCCCTAGTTGACTGGCCGCTCGACTTGAATCTCGCTATGCTCCCCGCCAACTGGAGTGGTCTGTGTTCTCAACCCGACGCACGGCGACGCCCGGGAATTGCACGGACACTGAGGATCTTGGGGAGGACCATGTCGGTCGAACGCGACGAGGACGACTTCGATTCCAATTTCAAACCCAAAGGCACGTGGGCATTCGTCTTGGGATTCTCTGTACTGCTGTTCCTCCTGTGGATGTCTGTGTACTTGATCTTGCTGAGTAAGGGGATCAACACGTGAGCGACGAGACACCCCAGGACGACGTCTCGCCGAGCGACAGCACGGATGGTGACACCAAGCAGCACATTCATGTTGACTCCTATGAGCGGAACTGGATCCGGATATCGATCGGTTTCCTCGTCTTCTTCGTGATCATGATCACGATCGCAGGACTCGCCCTGGGCATCCAGGTTCCAACCGATGAAGGCCGGGTCGACCCCAACACGCTCGACACTGCGCCCTTCTGGTCGGAACCGGGTCTCCGAGAGATCGTTCCCGGCGAGGAGTACGAGGTCTACATCGTGGCACGCCGGTTCAGTTTCGAACCGAGAAACATCGCGGTTCCCAAGGGTGCGCATGTGACGTTCTGGGCCACATCAGCGGATGTGCAGCACGGCTTCGCTCTCGAAGGCACCAACGTCAATATGATGGTGATCCCCGGTCAGGTGTCGAAACTCGCTGCACAGTTCGACGAGCCGGGCGAGTATGACTTCATCTGTCATGAGTACTGCGGGTTAGGCCATGCTGTGATGTACGGCACGCTGACGGTCGAGCCGTAGCGTGGGGGAGAACGAAATGATCGAAGACAGAGCCACACAGTCAGCCCGCGAACTCACGAAGAGCGAGAAATGGTTCGTCGGCTGGCATGTCATATTTGCCACGGCAGCCCTGTCGATCGGCATCCAGTACGGACCGATGCAGGCTCTCCAACACGCGGGCGTCGATCTGTACCCGAAGCTCAGCTTCCTCGCAAGCTCCTACTACCAGGGCCTGACGCTCCACGGTGTGCTCAATGCGTTGATCTGGACGACATTCTTCATCACAGGGTTCCTGACATTGGCGGTTGTCAAGGGGTTGGGCCGACCCCTGAAGTATCCATGGCTCAACCAGATCGGCTTCTGGATGATGGTCGTGGGACTGGTAACGGCCGCGATCCCGATCCTGGCCAACAAGGCGACCGTTCTCTACACGTTCTATCCACCGATGGAGGCAAGCAGCCTGTTCTACATCGGCTTGGTGCTCGTCGTCGTCGGCAGCTGGATCGAAGGCTACGGCATGTACTTCACGTTCTACGAGTGGAGGAAAGAGAACCCGGGTACTCGCTCGCCGTTCGTGGTGTTCGCCTCGCTCGTCACGATGGTCATGTGGAACATCGCCACGCTCGGTATAGCAGCGGAGATTCTGGCGATCATCCTGCCGTCCGTTTTCGGATGGACCGCGGGGACCGATCCCCAGCTCTCGCGGACGCTGTTCTGGTACACCGGCCATCCTCTCGTGTACTTCTGGGTCCTGCCGGCGTACCTCTCGTGGTACGCGATGCTTCCGAAGCAGGTCGGCGGGAAGATGTTCAGCGATTCGCTGGCACGTCTCTCCTTCTGGCTCTTCCTCATTCTGTCCGTACCGCTTGGCTTCCATCATCAGTTCGCCGATCCCGGAGTTCCCGCAGGATGGAAATTCATCCACGCCCTGCTGACGTTCAGCGTTGCGTTCCCGTCCATGATGACGCTGTTCACCGTCGTGGCATCGCTCGAATACGGTGGCCGGAAGCGCGGTGGCAAGGGACTCTTCGGATGGATCAAGGCGCTCCCGTGGGGCAACCCATCGGTGACCTGGCAACTCCTGGCCGGGCTTCTCTTCATCTTCGGTGGCATTGGTGGCATCGTCAACGCCTCGTACAACGTCAACCTGGCACTGCACAACACCGCGTGGATTCCCGGTCACTTCCATCTGACGGTGGCTTCAGCGGCGACGATGACGTTCGTTGGTATCAGCTTCTGGCTCGTGCCGTATCTCACCGGTAAGCCGTTGTGGCGGCCGAAGCTCGCCGTGATCGCAGGCTGGACCTACTTTGGCGGCATGCTGCTGTTCTCCAACGCCATGCATGTCGTCGGCCTGCTCGGCGCTCCCCGGAGGACACCGCTCGGCTCGGCTCCGTACATTCCCGGTGAGTGGGCCGGCCACCTCTGGCGTGTCGGTATCGGTGGCACGATCATGTGGATTGGCCTGATGTTGTTCATCGTCATCGTCGCCGTGACCGCTGTGCAGCGCAAGAAACTCCCTGCAGGCGTGACGATCGAGGTACCGATCGCCGAGTCGCTCCACGATGTGCAGGACACGCCTGCATGGCTCGATCGTTGGCGTCCGTGGTTGATCGCGAGCGTCGTGATCATCCTCCTGTCATACGGTCCGCAGCTGTACGAACAGATCACCCAGGTGCAGTTGACATCACCGGGATTCACACCCTGAACCATTGCGGACACAGCACTAGCCTGACGTCGTGAGCACCGAGGGTTCCTCCGGGCCGGAAGGACCGGCAGTTGACTGGTCACTCCGTACCCGAAACCGGGTGCGGAGTGTCTTGCGTCGGCTCGAACGGATGACGATCCGTACCGAGCAACCGGTCAACAAGATCGTCGGATCGGCACGGCTCAACCCGCTCTACCACACCGGCACGATCGCAGTCTTCCTGTTCGTCGTGGTGTTCATAACGGGCATCTACCTCACGATGTTCTTCCAGTTCGGATTCGAAGCGTCGTACGACGCCGTGAACCGACTGGACGCCAGCGCTGTCGGACGGGTCATGCGGGCAGCCCACCGGTACGCGTCGGTGGCGCTTGTCGTAACGTCGCTGCTTCACGGGTGGCGGACCCTGGTGCAGGACCGGTTCCGGGGTGCGCGATGGCTCGCCTGGGTCTCAGGGATCTGGATGATGGCGATGATCTGGTTCATCGGTGTGACCGGGTATTGGCTCATTTGGGATGAGCGAGCCCAGGTACTCAACGAGATTCTGACCAGGGCTGTCGATGGCACCACGCTCGGTCTCGACTTCTTGCTCGACAATCTCCTGACGCCGGCCGCCGGCTCAGGGTGGCCGTTCCTGTTGCTGCTCCTTCTTGTTCACATCATCCTCTCACTCGTGATCGGTCTCCTCCTGTGGTATCACGTGAAGCGGCTGAACAGACCGAAGCTGCTCCCTCCTCGAATGTGGATGGTCATCATCGGTGGGATCATCATGGTTCTATCGGTCCTCTGGCCGCTGGGGATGCTTCCTCCCCTCGATAACTCCGTCATGCCATCCACATTTGAGATCGATCCGTTCTACCTGTTCCTCTTCCCCGCGGGGCTGAACCTCCCGCCGGTGCTCGTCTGGGGCGGCTTCCTTGCGATCGGAATCGTCTTGTCTCTGATCCCGTGGCTCAGAGGCCGCAAGCCGCTCCAGCCAATCAGCATCGACGCCGATCGCTGCACCGGATGCACGCTGTGTGTCGTTGATTGTCCGTACGGCGCCCTTGAGATGGTTCCGAGGGATGATGGCAAGTACCGCCAGATCGCCGTGCTGATCCCCGATCGTTGTGTGTCATGCGGAATCTGCATCGGAAGCTGTTCAGATGACGCAATGTCCCTCGATGGCGAACCCGTGGATGATCTAGCTGCCCAAGTGCGACGACTGGCTGCAACGGGAGACTCGCCCAGGATCGTCTTCACCTGTGAGCGACAAGCGCTCCACGGCGCTACTGGATCCCTGGGATCGCCTGAGACGACAGACAATGACGAAACGGTCCATGTGATTCCTCTCCCGTGCATCGGAATGGCTCACACGGGTTTGGCCATCGAGGCTCTCAACGGCGGGGCAGGGGACGTCCAATACATCGGGTGCCCGCCGGCCGATTGTGCGAACCGTGATGGGAACACCTGGGTCCAGGAGCGACTCGACCGTGAACGCGTCCCCCGCCTCAAGAAGGCGTACATCGACGCTCCGATACGATCAGATTGGGTATCTCCGACAGATTTCACGGCTGCGCTGGAACATCCGGGGGAGCGGTCCGTCGCCGACCCAGACAAGGTGCCACCGTGGACCAAGCTGGTCCCAGTCGGCATGCTGGTTCTCGTCGTGTCGCTGCTCTCCATTGCAGCAACGAATCTTCCGTTCACGATCGCAGGCACTGACGATGCTGTGTTGTCGATAGCACTCCACCACCAGGGTGGAGCTGTGTTCGTCGGTTTCGAGGGGGAACCGGCGCTCGACCAAGGAGGACCGAGCCGGCTCGTCGTGGAACTCGACGGTCAAACGATCCACGACGAAACCTACCCGCTTGTGGGCGTCGACGGTACAGAGGCATCGATCGCTCTCG
>Ga0209013_10002989_pt1 | contig 15177 bp, 11 predicted proteins | sample Cruoilmetagenom2_FD_187291 | JGI IMG/M metagenome (GOLD analysis project Ga0209013, IMG submission 187291) | Oil polluted marine microbial communities from Coal Oil Point, Santa Barbara, California, USA - Sample 2 (SPAdes) (version 2) | ecosystem: Environmental > Aquatic > Marine > Oil seeps ... | reverse complement strand
ATCATCCAGTGTTATCATTTCCGAGAATACTTATTGACTATCAAATCTCATAAATATTTCATGCACAAAGTAAAGCTGATCCATTGGAAGTCAGAAGAAGTCGAACAAAGAAAATCAATCCTGCATTCCGCTGGCTACCAGGTCGACTCCAACCTGGAGAGCGGAACAAGGATTTTGAAATCACTTGCAGAAGATCCACCTGCTGCTATCATCATCGATCTCTCCCGGCTGCCATCACAGGCAGGGATTTTGCGCTCATGGTTCGTAAGCGGAGAGGAACCAGGTACATCCCCTTGATTTTCGTGGATGGTGATCCGGTTAAAGTTGGAGGGATTATGGAACTGCTCCCGGACGCCTGGTTTACCGGTTGGGATCACATCAAGGTGGCACTGACTGAGGCGATTGCTAATCCCCCCACGGACCCGGTTGTCCATAACTCAAATTTTGCAGGCTATGCTGGAAAACCCCTGGTTGAAAAACTTGGCATTAAACCAGCAACGAGGCTGGCGCTGGTAAAACCTCCCCAAAATTTTGAGGAGAACCTGGAGAAATTACCACCTGATGTACAAATTACCAGGGGGAAATCCATAGACTGTGATCTTACGATCTGGTTCTGCCGCTCCACAGCAGAATTAGAGCGTCAAATCCCGGATATTGTCGCCCAATCTCATCGTGGTCCGGTTTGGATTGCCTGGCCAAAGCAGAAATCCGCCCAGGCCAGCGATCTCACCCAGCAAATTGTGCGCAAGACAGGATTACGGAACGGATTGGTTGATTACAAAATTAGTTCCTTTGATGCTACCTGGTCTGGGCTGCTGTTCCGAATTCGAGGGGAAAAGTAATAGCTTGGAAGGCAAATCCATTCTCAGCATTCGTCATCAATAATAATATTCTCCAAAATCAATTGTTTGAAGAGATACTTCAACCTAAATTGCGATTAATATTTTGAGCTATGCGCAGATGGCAAAATAATCACATCGGACCCATTTTTTCATCTTCAAAGTCTGCGTTTCAGTCATTTCTGAGAGAATCGGTATATCAAGATTGTTGATGTTCTACCCGGTACGAGAGCTGTAGAATCCTTAAAGTTTCCGTAATTTTATGCAAATTTACTACCTCATTTGAGGTAGATGAATTACTCTATCCGGAGGATGTCTGAGTGCTAAGAATGACATATAATCCAGTTATCTTGGGGTAGTTATGTAACAAATCGCATAGCTATATCGTTATTATATGTACAATCTAATTGGGAGGGTTATTGATGATCCCCATCGCTCGTCCCCTCATTGGTGAGGATGAAAAAGAAGCAGTACTAGCAGTAATGTCCTCGGGCCATGTTGCGCAAGGTCCGAAAGTGCGTGAGTTTGAGTCACAATTTGCCGCATTGTGCGGTACGGAGTATGGAATAGCAACCACATCCGGCACCAGTGCCCTACACGTGGCGCTGATGGCAAACAAGATTGGTCCGGGAGATGAAGTTATCACCTCCCCATTCAGCTTCATTGCCTCAGCAAATTGTGCCCTGTTCGTGGGTGCCAAACCTGTTTTCGTGGATATCGAAGCCGATTATTTTACGATCGATCCTGAGAAAATCCGGGAAAAAATCACGCCACGTACCCGCGCGATCGAGCCGGTCCACCTTTATGGTCAAGCTTGTGACATGCAGGCAATCGTAGATATTGCGCGTGAATATAACCTAGCCATCATTGAAGACGCCTGCCAGGCTCACGGTGCAACATTCAACGGATCTCCGGTCGGCTCTTTTGGAACAGCCTGTTTTTCTTTTTACCCGACGAAGAACATCACCACGGGTGAAGGCGGCATGATTACCACTAATGATGCCGAGGTCGCAGAGCGAGCGAGACTACTGCGTGATCACGGCAGCCCGGTGCGATACCAGCATGAGACCCTAGGATACAACCTGCGCATGAACGACATGCAGGCAGCCATCGGCTTGACCCAATTACCTAAGCTGGCTGATTGGAACGCAAAACGACAGGCAAATGCAGCTTATTTAACCCAGGAGCTATCAAAGGTCGCTGGCGTAGTGCCGCCCAAGGTTCGTGAAAATGCGGAGCATGTCTTCCACCAGTATACAGTCCGAGTCCCGGACCGGGATCATGCTGCTGAGAAGCTGCGCGAGCAGGGTGTGGGTGTCGGTGTTCACTACCCCACCCCAATTCACCAGCAGCCTTATTATCAAGACCTTGGATACACAGATTCCCTGCCGGTATCAGAAACTGCCAGTAATGAAGTCCTTTCACTCCCAGTTCATCCGTCATTAACTCAAGCGGATTTAGATACAATCGTCGAGGTTGTTGCTTCTTTGTAAATAATATTAATTCAGAGTTATTTATTAATAAGGACATAAGTAGAGAAAAAATCATGGATAAAATTCGGGTGGGTGTCATTGGGGTCGGCAGGATGGGCAAGCATCACTGCCGGATTTATTCAAACTTACGTCATGTTGATTTCATTGGTGTCTACGACCTAGACAAAAATGCCCTGAACGAAGTATCCAGCAAATATGATGTTCCAGCTGTGAATTCGGTTGACGAGTTATTAGGAAAAGTTGATGCGGTCAGTATTACCACGCCAACTCCACCACATTTTGACCTGGCGATGCGCTGCATTGAAAAAGGAATTCACGTCTTAATTGAAAAACCGATCACAGAGACGCTCTGGCAAGCAGAGGATTTAACCCGGGCAGTCGAGGCAAGTGGGGTCACTTTCCAGGTAGGTCATATTGAACGCTTCAATCCGACTTACTGTGAATTGAAAAACGTGCTGGACCACATGGATATCCTGGCCGTAAATTTCCGTCGTCTGAGCCCATTTCAAGGCAGCAATACGGATGTTGATGTGGTCCTTGATTTGATGATCCACGATTTGGATTTATTGCTCGACCTCACCCGCCAGGAACCTAAGTCAATCGCTGCAACTGGATTTAATGTCCACAGCGACTGCCTTGATCACGTTTCTGCTCAGCTGGATTATGATTCGAATTTGTTGGTCACCCTGACTGCTTCCCGGATCACCGAACAGAAGATTCGCACCATAGATGTTGTCGCAGAGGGGGCATATGTTGAAGCGGATTTGTTCTCAAAGAACATATTTGTGCACCGGCGTTCCATGGGAGAATACCTATATCCCAATCACGGCAACGTGAAATACCACCAGGAAAGCTTTGTTGAAAAGATCCTGGTGCCTGCGGTCGAGCCATTGTTTAAAGAGATCGAGCATTTCGTCTCCTGCGTTGTGACCGGTCGCACGCCCAGTGTATCTTCCAGGGATGGAATGGAAGCATTGAGAAAAGCGTTTCTAATCCGTGACGCAACGGCAAATGGCAAAGTTCCTTTCTCCGAAGTAGAGTCCCTTAAGTCGGTGGTGTAAATATTGCAATATTAAATCGAAAAATCCCTCCTATAAACTGGGAGGGATTTTCTGGTTTGATTTAAGAATTACTTGGATCTATTGCTATGGCCTGATATTAATATTACATATCGATGTCAATCCACCAATCCTTAGATCAATTTTCAGGAGCAGCATAATTGATAAACCATACCCTGAGGACAGGCGGTTATTCAATACTAGTTCTTCTTTGGATAAGGCTCCAGATAGCGAGATAATATATCTGTCGGATGAAATATACCACCAGCCTTTGCCACCCGTTTACCGAATTGGATAAAATCGTATTTCATTCTTAAGCCCCCAAATCGGAAAATCTCTAATATATTTTGTCCACCCAGCTCGTGTACTTCATATCCGAGTTCATTTGTTAGATCTCCGGCAATGTTTTGGAATAATCTCTGATCTTCAAGCGACATTTGAGTTTTCCATTTTCCTACACTGGCGGCATTGAGCGGTTTACGGGTACTGGAATGAATGCCCTTCGAATGATGGGACCCTTTCGCAGTTGAATGTGGTTGAACCATATTTTCGTGAAAATCTTCATTCAAGAAATCGCAGACTTTCTTTATCTCCGTAATAGAATTCGTGGTCAGGTTTTCATAACATAGTTCATAGTACTTTTCAGGTCCAAGTCGTTTTCCAGAATTACGTGCTATACTTACTCGCTGTTTCCAAGTAGTGGCTGCGTAATACAGGTCAAAATAAAAAAAGCGCATGCTGTAGTAGGAACTCAGCATTGAAAGTGCAACATCCCGGCCATCACGCACAATGTGAATGAACTGCGCGTGTGGAAAAATCTCATCTAACAAATCTATGTAATCACTGTATATTGGTGATTTATCTCCCCATCTTTTTGCATCATAAATCAATGCGTATTGGGTATAAAGAGCATCCAATATTTGTACGGGCGTCAGATATGGTAAAGAATCTACCAGTCTCACAGGATCTGGACGGTCAGTATCCCAATCCTTAAAAAACATACGATATGTTAGGATACCTTCAACAATCTCAATTGCGCTTTCTCTTGAGAGCGATCCGGTTGGATCTGAGCCAAAATAACGCGGAATAAAGTTTGACTCTGGAGGAATATAAATGCGCGGGTGGCTTGAAAGAATATATCGGAGAAGAGTTGTACCCGAGCGTTGTGCACCAATTATGAAAATGGGATTTTCACCCGACATCTGAATATTATCCAAGGCTTATAGAAATCTCCGCAGCATTTTGTATCCAACAAGGCTAAGTTGGTAGCGAATTGGGGCGTGGATCTTAATGTTTCTTCCAAAATTCACCTGCTCTCCACCAAATTTAGCCTTGAAATCGCGCACTCCATATTCTTCATCTGGTTTGCCACCCCCTCCGAAGTCAAAGGTCCGATACCCACCATGACTGCCAAACTTAAGCGTATGCCATACGAGCAAATCTCCTGCTCGATATGAGGCAAATTCTCGCAGGATTCCGGTATACCAATATGTGATCGTACCTTTATATATTAATAAGGTTAATGTACCAATCGGTTCTTCTTCCAACTTTGCTAAGAGAATTTTCAGCATGCCCTTTGGTCTCAATACTTCGAAACCTGCTTCGAACATCGATTTATCCGGTAATGGGACTTGAATCCTGGAATAAACATGCTTAAGAATTTGATAAGCTTCAGATAGTTCACCCATATCAACGATTTCATCAATGATGACGTGTGACTTTTCAGCTTTTTTAATATTTCGCCGGGCGTTTGAGCGAATATTCTTCCACATCTCTTCAGCCGGATTTCTGAGGTCAAATAAAAAATTCAAATGATCTTCATAGATAAATCCATTCTGCTTTAATGAGGGCTGGATTTCACCAAAATCCGATAAATTCCTAAGCTCCGTAAACAATAAGCGGTTCCTTTTTTGATTATATGAGCTCAGCAGCAAGGATAATGCCTCATCTCCATCAGGTCCCTGTGCGCACAAAATGCTGCCATACGCAACCGCGCGAGTAGTAAAATATCGAAACACACCATTCAAGACCGTATTCAAGATGGGGATAAATAAGCATTTTATCTCCCCATGAGAGTCAATCACAGCCCACAATTCGGGTTCAAAACCTTTTGTGTGGGCGAATACCTGGAACATTTCCGGAGTTTGAAAGATATTCGATTGTGGATGATTATCGACGAACTCACGCCATTTTAAGTCATCCAAGCTTCGTACTACTTGCATTAACCTTTCTTCCTTTTTCCATTTTGCTTCTCAAACTACGCCAAGTCGATGAAGAATACACGTATACCTTTTTAGCAATTCGAGCATAGTTCGGAGACCATATTAATGTATGCCTGCGTTCCAGATTTGGTCTGAATGATTCCTTAAACCTGTCTATACTGGGGATACGACTGGCTTCAGAGTTATAAATTTTCAAGCCAGCCTCGGTGGCGGTCATAATTGCATGCCAGTGCAGTAAATAACTGGTCGGCAGGTTCCCGTAATTTGGTAACGATGCTCCGCTCAAGAAATGCATCTCATGCTCATCATGGAAAAATAGCCCGGCTGCGATTGTTTCCCCCTGATAATGCGCTCCCCATGCCCATAATAAATCACGTGGGATCAATTCTGAGATAAGCAGTTGGAAGAAGCGTTCTTTATGCCAGCTGGTCGTGCCATGCCTTTTGAGTGTTTCCTCAAGGATGTAAAAGAACATTCCAGCATCTTGTAGAGGGCGGATTTCGATCTGCTCACGCCTTGCTCTTTTAATATTTCTGCGACAATCAGATTTTACGCCTTTCCATAATGCCTCTTCGCCTGGCGTCAAATTGAGCCTATAGCTGCGTGGTCGTTCTTGCTCCCAATTCGAGGTCATATCCATTGGATAATGTTGGGATGCGTCTCGCATTGTTATTCTGAGGAAAGAGACGTTAAGCTGTATTCGTACAAATTGATTTAATTCAGAGATCAACTCTGAGAGCTTGTCCTTTTCTTGAAAATCCAGCAATCCAACTGGACCAAGATAAGAAGTCATTGCACCAGGCAAAGGTGAACCGAACAATTTCATCGGTCCACGGTTGGTTTGGAATCCAGGTAGAGCAGCAATAAGCTCTTGACCTTCGAAAATACCGATAATGAATATATTGAAGTTTATTCCCCTTGATACACAGTCGAACCAGGCTGGATGATGAAAAGGAGAGCGATTATTCAGGGATTGATAGTTATGCTCGAACCAGGCCTGATAATTATCAAAAGAAATTTCTTCTAATCTAAGATTTTTCACACCTTCAAACCCTTTCTACTCTTTATGCAAATCCATAAAAGTGGACCTAAGAAATTTATTCACCACTCTCATGACACGAATAGATAACCAATATCTATCTCTAATGCGCTCATATGAGCTGCTTAAAACTTTCAAGTTAATCACCTGGATGCTTGAGATAGTGCATGAATCACGCCACCCTATAGGCATTCGACTATACAGTTATTGTTTAGCATCCAAAAATGAATTGATATTTTGCTCCCCCATAGTTAACTTGAGCAATTGATATCCTGATCTTATCTGGAATTAGATTTCAGGGGGACAAACCCGGAATTGAATATCGAAAAATCATAAGAAAAATTATGATTGATTTAATCGATTTACCAAGGCAACATATTCGGACGAAATTTTCTCCCAGGAATAATTGGCATTGAATTTATCTGAATCCCTGATCAAATCCACTCCCAATTGAGGATTTATATGGCTCTCAATAATCTTCAAACATAAATCGTCTAAATTTCCAGGTTCAAAGAACAGAACCATGTCATCATCAAAGTAATCAGAAATTGTGGTCGTCTTGGCGGCTATCACCGGTATACCCAGGGCAGTATATTCCATTAATTTTGTCGGGAGAAGACCATCGGTAAATGTATCGTTGAGATTGGGAACCACACCAAAATTACATTCTCTTAGCATAGCGGGGAGATCAGCAGCAGGGACCACATTGGGAGCGAAGAATATCTGATCTTCTAACTCCAGGTCATCGCAAAGCGCAATCAACTCATCCCGGAATTCTCCCCCCCCAATGAGCATCAATTCAATATCTGGAATTTCCTTGCGCACCTGAGCAACGGCTTTGACTAATAAATCCACACCATACCGATTGGTCATCGTTCCATGGTAAACCAAGCGGAACTTTCCTTCTTTTGCACCTGGAAACTCAATATCTGGCAGGCGAAAGAAAATCTTTGAATCCGCGACGTTCATCACTATCGAAATCTTATCTGGCGGTACACCTCGATCTATTAAAGCCTGGCGCGCATTCTCCGTGACACATATCACGTGATTCGCGAAACGGCAGGAAAGTTTTTCCTCCCACAGGATCAGTTTTACAGGTAAACTGTTGAAATCTCCATCGACGGATGCTGCGTAAAAATCAGGCATCATATCATGAATATCAAGGATGACCTTGGCTCCAAATATCTTTGGGATTATCGCAGAAAAAACCAGGAAATCCGGTAAATTATGAGCCTGGACTGAATCATATCTCTTCCCAACGTAGAGAGAGCTTAATTTTATGGCAGCCAGGAAGAAGAAAGCCAGGTACTCAAGCAGTTGAACGAATCTGCCGGATTTTTTGTGGCGCGAAACCGGCATGCGATAAATCCCCACACCATTAATGGTCTCCTGTGAGACATCACCGGCGCGCTTCAAGCAGATCACATCAACTTCGCAACCTTGATCAATCAGCGCATGAGCTTCGCGCTCCACACGGGTCTCACCTAAGGGATAATATGCGTGTACCACCATACAGTGGCGATGATTATGCAGAGCTTTATCAGTTTGATTCGCCATAAGAATCTTCCCTACCAGCACAAACCTTCATAATTCTCACCATAACCATCCAAAGTTTCAGAAATTCTGACCAAATCAATAATTTTCTGATCCTCGCCAATATCCTGGATGCTCTCAGCAAATTGAGGATCTTTATTGCCAATAACAATCACTTCACTCTCGGCAATGATTTCTTCAATTGACGAACCCATGAGTGAAGCGATATGGGGAATTTCTTTTTCAATATATTCCCGGTTCGCCCCGTGCAAGTTGGCAAGCGAGACGTTTTGATCAAAAACCTTAACCTGGAAGCCTTTCCCAATCAGTTGTTCGATCAGCTCCACAGATGGACTCTCTCGAAGGTCATCTGTTCCTGCTTTAAAACTAAAACCTAATATCCCAACTTTCTTGTAGCCGGTTTGCTTGACCATTTTGAACGCCATATTGATTTGTTGCTGATTGCTGATAAGTATCGATTCCATAACCGGCATTTGGAGATCATTATGACGGCTGAGGTATAGCAGCGCACGCAGGTCCTTGGGCAGACACGAACCCCCAAACGCATAGCCTGGTTTTAGATAATAAGAGGATAAATTGAGCTTATCATCAAGGCAAAAAATATCCATTACTTGATGGCTGTCAATATCCTGTTGTTTACAGATATTCCCAATTTCATTTGCAAATGTGACCTTAAGGGCGTGAAATGCATTGTTAGCATACTTCACCATCTCAGCAATTTTGAAAGATACGCTTATTAATGGAGCTTTGATACCCACATACAGTTCTTCAATAATCTCCGCAGCCTCTTCATCATTACTGCCAATAATCGTAAAAGGTGGGTTGTAGAAATCTTTTATTGAACTGCCCTCGCGGAGAAATTCAGGATTAAAACATACCCCAAAACCAATCCCACATTTCTTTTTAGAAAATTGTTCAAGAATTGGAATGACAATTTCCTCGGTACTCCCAGGCAGCACTGTGCTGCGGAGGACAATCAGGTGATAAGCACTTTTCTTTTTGATAGAAGTACCAATTTCTTCACAAACACGCTTGACATACTTCAGATCCAGACTGCCGTTTGAATTACTGGGGGTGCCAACACAAATAAACGAAATCTCGCTTTCCATGACGGCTTCTTGTGCATCTGTGGTTGTCTTAATTTTTCCTTTAGTTACCCCCTTTTGGATGAGATCCTCCAGGCCTGCTTCTATGATCGGGCTATGTCCCTGGCTGATCATGTCCACTTTTACCGGGTTTACATCCACACCGATAACCTCATTTCCCCGATCAGCGAAACAAGCAACAGACACAGCACCTACATAACCTAATCCGAAAACACTGATTCTTGCCACATTAAGCTCCCTATAGAAAATTTAATTCCCTAAGATGCGTTGACCAAAATCCCAAAGGGTTAATGCATCCAGGTCACCTGTGATGCATAGTGCTGAACGAGCTCGTTTTGGCCACAAATTTAAACGCAACAGCGGTTTATTTGTTTTTTCGATAAACTTTACGATTTCAACCTCGCTCCAGAAATCATCATCAGTCCCAAAAAGGCTACACGCATATTTTTTTTCATGTTTTATTTGCTCCACCAGATATCCTTGCTGCCGTAGATATTCAGCCCATTGCTCATATAGATCTTCAGATATTCCAACCCCTGGAAAACTGGATGCTTGGAATGAAAATTCCTTTTCATCAACAAAATTATATCCTCCAAAAAACGGCTCCCCTAATACACCTGCGTTGACATTCTTCAACAGAATTGAGAGATCTTCTTCACTATTGACTGAAACAAGATAGTGTTCATCACTAATCTCCAAGATATCAAGTTCAGCTGCGGATCGCATGCGCCACCATTCATCAATCTCTTGCATGGTTGCGATCCAAATTCCGGGTTTACGCTGTCTGGCCTCAGCAAGGATACTTGATAAGCTTTCTGTGCACAATAGTATCCGTTCTGGGTGTAATTGCAAGGTGAATAATTCTCCCCGCTGGTAAGTCTTGTCAAGGATATATCTCCACGCCCTGGTCAGAATTTTTTGATCTGTATTCCTGATCCGATCCAATAACATTTCGTCATCCGGCAACGAAACTGGTATTTGAACGATCCCATCTTTAATGCTCGGTAAAGATACTCGCTCCTTGGCTGACCATGAATCATAAAATTCTAAGCCTTTGGTATAACCATTGCGTTCAGAATCATCCAAACTTTCAATATTCACTGCATCCCAGATGATTGGTTGGTTGCTTGAATAGGATAATCCTGAATCTCCAATGGCTTTGTCCAGTGAATTATCCCGGCGCAAATATGGTGTCCGGAACCCGTGGTAATTTATTCCTGCCCGAGTGAATATGTTTTTTGCTTCAATCAGATGGTTCATCTGTTCATCATAAGAGAGTTGTGAATAATCAATATGATTGAGCCCATGTAATGCGAACTCAATACCTTCTGCTTGGTATTTCTGGATTATGTGGGGGTACCTCTCGACAACTAAAGCAGGAGTGGGAAAGGTAGCCCTGCTGTCGTGGGATGACAGGATATCCATAAATTGTTTTAAGCCTTGATCGATTTTATTTGGTGAAAGACCGTATCGACTTAAAATAATCAGTATTCTTTCGAATACCTTAAATGCACCTTTAGCACCAATAGCATTTCGAAAAATACCATTACGCCGGGTTTCGTGATTATCGGTAGTCATGTCATTAGGTTATGTTCTTTAGAACGAACAGATTACAGATTATCCTGGTTTGTCTCCCCAGACTACTGAAACAATTTTCCAACTAAATTAATTATGGCATGCGTTTTGAAATTACCGGCGGGCGATTATTCGTCCAAAATCTATGAGGTAATTCATAAAGGTAATTCAATTATTGGACTCATGATTAATCATAAGAAGCGACACGATCATTCTCATCTCGAGTTTTTCACAAGCTCTCTCAGCTCAGATAACTGGTTCTGCCAAACAAGCCGACCGTCATTACGCAGCTGCAAGACCTCCTCTTTAAGCCTCTCGTGATCTTGCATCAGTCTTATCATCCCGGCTTTTATGCTTTCTGGATTATTATCGACGTGGACTGTCCCTTGATTAAAGAAATCTTGTAAATAAGGCCAATCAGAAGTGATCAGCGGTTGACCAACACCGACAGCCTCACAACCACCTCTTTGTAAGGTGTAATCTCTGGTGGTCAATGCCATCACTCCATCTACTGATCTCAAGAGACCGGTGTATTTTTCTTCGGGTAAGAAACCTGTTAAAGTCACATTCGACGGAATCATTTTCAGAAGTTCAGCCTTGATATGTTTTGGATTTCCGGTGATATACAAATGTAGATCTTGATTATCTCTGCTGGCTTCAACAACTTCTTCAAGTGGTTCATCAGAAGAATATGTGCAGATATACATAATATTGAATTTTTCACTAACCGGATACTCAGACCCAACCGGCAAATCAAGAAAAGCATCACCAAGGATCAAGCTCTTGGCACCCCAGGAATCAACAATATCTGCCCAGTGCTGGTTGGTAACAGTGTTTGCTGAGGCGCGCCGGGAGAGATATTTCTGTGCCGGTAAAGCCCAGTCCCAAACTGACTCAAAAGCAGCGCTGTGATAGTCTAGTACAAATTTTGTGCCAGTTATCCGGCAGTATAGGTCTACTACTAACCCGGATACAAATGGTGGTATCTGGACGTGAACTGCACTTGGTCGCTCCTTGAGTAGAACCTGCATAGTCCGCACCGCCTGCAGTATATATTTAATGGGTGCATGCGGTGGTGATTTGAAGCGCAGGTAATGGATGTTGTACAGCTTACCTTCTACTTCACGCGCGAACACTTCACTGCGTCGGCTGTATGGTGCCCAGGATATTGCTAGCCACTTGTCTTTTTCTTCCACTATTTCCACCTCGAAGTTTTCCATCCTGGAGATTGGTTGAATCGGAACTCATCAGGCTGGTCCCATAAAGTCCTTGTCTGACTCGTTTCCTGCGAGACCTATGCAGAAAATCTATCCAACAGCAATTGTGAATTAGTCAGTGGATCGAATTTGTCTATGACAACTTTCCGCCCTCTTGAACTCAGTTCTTGTGCATAATCAGGATTGGTGATTAATTTTTCGAGCGCTTCAGCTAAAGCATGCTCATCGGCTGGGGGCACCAGCAAACCGTTCACCCCATCTTCGACCACCTCTGGAATCGCGGAATGATCAGTCGAAACAACCGGCAAATCCATCGTCATGGCTTCCAAAATCACGTTGGGGATACCATCACGATCTCCATCTGAGGCTAATATGGCCGGGAGAACGAAGAGGCTGGCTTGCTGGTATTTTTCGATCACCTGCCGATGCGGTAATGCCCCGCACAGCTGAACCAAGTTTTCAAGTGACAATTCTCTGATCCGCGATTCAAGATATTCTCGCAGCGGTCCTTCCCCGACAATTTGACAATCAAAAGAAAATCCGCGATCGGCCAGTATGCGGCAGGCAAGCAGTAAATAATAAAAACCTTTTTTCTCTCTCAGCTGACCAACGGATAACATCAAAAACGTCTCACTCTTCCGGGTTTCTTGAGCATTATATTCATCAACTGCCAAGGTATGGTATATACAGAAAAGCTTGTGATTGAATAATCCTTCTCCAAATTGTTCCAAATGAGACTTATTGTATTCGGTGCAGGTGGCAACGAATTTCGCCTCGGCCATCTTTTCAGGCAGGAGTATAGGATCGACATAAATATCACTCGCGTGTGCGGTCAGACTGTACGGGACATCCAAGAAGCGACTAATAATTAATGCTACGGTTGCTGCTCGATCCATGAAGTGGGCATGTACGTGATCAAAAGGAACTTGACGTAACAGATGGGCAGCGTAAACACCCTCACCAAAGTGAATAAATGTCTTTATCCGTGAGCGGATTGATGGATGGGGGCGAGAGATTAAATAAAATAAGGTCCCGAAATATTTTCTTGGATGACCAACTGCATATTTCAAATGCCCCACGAACAGCGAGATAATATTCACTGGAAGCAAATACTGAATTCTTTCGATTAATTCAATTTGATCTTGAGACAAAGCTCCAGAAGGACGGCGAATTGATACAAGCTTGATTTCAGCACCCAGTTTCTCAAGCGTACTGATTTCCCGATCAATAAAAGTCTCGGTCAACCGGGGATAAGTGCCAATAATATAAATAATTCTCATAAGCTATTATGGAAATAAATTAATGAAGTGATTAACATGTAGGCTACCAATACCCCTCACATCATTATTTCACTTGAGGTGTATTATTCCACTCCTTCAAGTGAAAATCTTATAAAGGTTGGATAATTTGGAGAAATTACAGACAAGTAAGTGATAACTTTGTTGGATTTTTAAAATGTCAGTTCAGGATAACCAATTAATCACAGAAATGATTAGAATTATGCCCCCATTTTCGACTAAATGATAGGTTATTCTCTGAGGAATAACCTATCATTTAGCGGGTCCAATATCATTTTAGAATCAATGGGAGATATACTCCAGGTAACTCCCCGATGATGACGTTAACGCTGTCTGAATGGTCAACATCATTTGTGAATCCGCTTGGATGGGTTTGAACAGTAGCAGTGTTGTTCAGCGGATTCGCATCACCAGATTGAACGGTATATGTATAAGTAATCGTGCAAAATGCAGAAGGAGCCAAACTGGAGCCGCAATTATTTGAATCATAATTTGCTGGCTTGGTTAAATCTCCCTGGATGCTGTCCGTTATTGAGTCAATAACCAAATTAGGCGAGTCCGAAGAACTGCTATTGGTGATGACGATTGTATACAATATTTCATCCCCCGGGTCCGCACTCAGAACATCACTGGATTTCTCCAGGGTTACCCCAGGTTGAAATAGTTCAACTATTTTGCTATCGTTACCAGCAACAGTGAAGCCGTACCCTTGAGGGTGCGTTTCAACCAGCGCGGAATTCGTAAGCGGATCTGGATCGGTTGGTTTGACAGTATAAGTGTACGTGATAGTGCAAGAAGCTTTTGGAGCCAGCTTCGAACCACAATTATTGGAGTCAGTGTTGCTCGGGTTGGTTAAATCCCCCTGCAGACTATCAGTTATTGAGTCAAATATTAAATCTGGGCTGTCATTCGAACTGGTGTTGTTAATTTGAACGGTGTACTGAATATCATCACCAATCTTCGATTTGTTGGTATCACTGGTTTTAGTGAGTTCAATTGTGGCTGCGAAGCTCAGCGGTTCATAAGCCCCCATCGAGGGAGAGCCAGGACGTGAAACTCCCAAGATATCGTCAGCTGGTGCGTAAACATTACTTGCTGCACCGCTGGCCGGGCTGGATTCCGAAATCGAACCATAATCATTTACAAGACGCAAGAATTCATCCCGGATGGCCGTGTTACCGCTCAAGAACGTGGTTCCATTCCAACGGGGTAGGGTAACACTGGACTGGTTCGTTTCCAAACCTGGGTTATCAACCACCCGGTTGGCATCATGAACCAATGGGGCTAATGGAACTCCACCAGGTATGGAACTGCCACCGTTGTAGTAAAGGTTGTTATCAAGCACTAAATTAGTTGTATAAAGCTCACTGCCATCAGGATCGGAAAAATCGTTTCCTCCGCAAAGGTAACAGGCACCCATTGAACCGGTTGGATCGGACCAGATATTGTTATAGAAAAAGATGTTCTCATTTGTTTTTGGTGGATCTGGTGGTTCTGGAGGGATATTCCAAGACGATGGTCTAGTTATCTCCATCGCATAAGCAGAGGCAGGCAAATCGCCCACAACGGTATTATTGACGAAGGATACATCTTTCGCTCCATGTATGCCGAAGGCTTCACCAATCTCCTTGGTTGAATTGCCGATCATCAAATTATTTTCTACGGAAATGTCTTTTGCCGAATGATATGTTTCATCGCCTACCCCCACCTGGACAAATTTATAGGGATCGGCGCCCTGCCAGTTCAGGAAAACGTTGCGTTTAATCGTAATCCTCT
>Ga0209013_10002987_pt1 | contig 15182 bp, 16 predicted proteins | sample Cruoilmetagenom2_FD_187291 | JGI IMG/M metagenome (GOLD analysis project Ga0209013, IMG submission 187291) | Oil polluted marine microbial communities from Coal Oil Point, Santa Barbara, California, USA - Sample 2 (SPAdes) (version 2) | ecosystem: Environmental > Aquatic > Marine > Oil seeps ... | reverse complement strand
AATACCTGGTTTGGCTTTTTCAAAAGCAAGTGCCATCCCCATTTTTATTGCTGAACCGGGAGGATAAGTACCATGTATGATCTTATTGGTAAAAGGGTGCGCCAGATCTTCCTGAAGTGCTTTCCAGTTCTTAGTACTGATCCCGCCCACAAAAAGGTTTGGATCATATGCAGGATATGAAACCGCTGCCAAAACTTCACCATTGGTACGCATAACCACAGCTACACCTGTTGCTTTTCCAAAATGTTTATGTATCATCTGTTGCAGATCAATATCAATATTAAGCTTTAAATTTTTATTGTCTTTTGGTGCTACCTTTTCAATAAGACCAATAGATTTATTGGTTGCCGTTACCTTATCTATCTCATAACCCAATTCTCCCTCAAGAACAGAGTTGTAATACCTCTCCAAACCACTCTTTCCAACTTTTCCAACTATATCAACTACTTCATCAGCTTCATTTTCTTTTTTATTCGATCGTCCGGTATATCCAACGATATGGGCGGAATATTTACCATAAGGATAATAACGTTTTGTTTCAGCCTCTATCTTTATCTCATCATATACACTCAAACTTGGATATGCACTCATCATATTTGAATAATGAATAAAATCAACCACTTGAATATATTTGTGATTGTAAGCAGAACTCTCTTTCTTATATACTTTCATCATAATAGTTTTATTGAGATCAGGAAAAGTATCTACAAGTTTATCAACTATTTTTTCAAACTTGGTGGCATTGCCATCTTTTCTTTTTGTATATTTCAAATGCGGTATGATCGAAATTGAGAAACCTATCTGGTTCATCGCTAAAAGATGACCGTTTCTGTCTTCTATTTCACCTCTTACCGGCTTAAGGTACTCTTTTCTCTCCACATTGTCTTTTGCCAATTCTTGATAATAAAAATTAGACTTGATACTTATATGGTAAAGTCTTGCAATCATTACACCCCAAAAAAGTAAAAAAACAACTATAATAAACTTATATCTCATAATACAACCACCACTAAAAGGTCAACGATCAAAGAATATAGCAATATTTTATCTACAACGATCGTATGTAACTGAAATACAAAATCATATACCAATATGGATGACAGATAAAGTCCATCTATAAGAATAACACTTAAAATAGGTCTGCATATCACACATTTTCTAAAATAATCCAAATGATGATAAAAGAATACATATACTATGAGTGATGATATTATTGTTAGAAAAAAAGGTAAAGAGAGGTTTACTTCGAGATTTACAAAATAGAACAATGCAAGTAAAATATAAAATATTTTGTTTTCATCGACACCTTTGATAAATATATACCCCATGACACCTACAAACAGTGGCAAGAAGACATATATCGATATGAGCATTGGATAAAATATAATAAACAGTATAGCAACTATCCAAATGATCGGAAGTTGTATTAATTTAGAAACTGTACTCATCTATACCTGCTGTCTTACACTAATTTATACACTAATGCTATTTCATTACATACAGGAAAATGAATACATTTAATACAATCTGCCCAAATTTTATGTTCTGGAATAAGCTCTTTGTTGATCTCTTTAAAATCAAGTTTTTCAAAAAATGCAGGTAGGTATGTAAGTACAAGAACATCTTCTTCTACTTCCAGCTCTTTTGCCTCTTTTAAAGTAAACTCAACCATCTTTTGCCCTATTTTCTGACCTCTGTAATTTTTATCTACAATAAGACTGCGTATCTCGGCAAGACGCTTTGAATGTATATGCAGTGCTGTATACCCTAAAAGTACTCCATTCTTTTTTGCCAATACATATGAACGTATATTTGTAGCAACTTCATCTTCGCTGCGATTTAAAATGATCCCTTCTTTTACTTCAGAGATGACCAAAGCCTGCATTGCAGGAATATCACTTAGTTTTGCTTTAACAAGTTCAATCACTGTTTATGCCTCATCTTCTTTATTTACTTCATTATTGACATCAAAAATAGTTTGCAGTATCTCAACATGCACTCTGTCATGTCCATTTTTCTTCAAGTTTGAAACAGTGATCGAACCCGGGAAATCTCTTTTTAATTTAGACCGTTCTTTTTGGTTCAACTTGTCTATTTTTGTAAAAACTGTTAAGTATTTTTGGTCTGGTCTGATAAACTCAGAGATATACTCTTGCACATCATCATCAATTTTGGCATGAGGATGACGGGCATCACGAAGATGAATGAAAAGCCGTATAGAGACACGATGTTTAATGAACTCTACCAGGTTCTTTTGCCACACCTCTTTAAGCGATTTAGATACTTTTGCATACCCGAATCCCGGCAGATCCACAAAGCGTACAGGATAACTCTCTTCATTGTAAAGATATCTGGTTTCAAAAAAATTGATAAGCTGCGTTTTACCAGGTGTTGCCGAAGATTTTGCCAAGTTTTTTCTTTGCGTAAGAGAGTTCAATGTAGAACTTTTACCTACATTGGAACGTCCCAAAAAAACCACTTCACTCATATCTTCCGGTAAAGAATCTGCTATACTCTGTGCTGATTTTATAAATTGTGCTTCTACTACACGAGGTATACTCACTTCTTATCCTTCATATCAAATATAAATTTAACAGGTTTTTTTCTACTACCCTTGACATTTGCATTACCTGTTATCATATCAAGAATGATCTCATCACCATTCACATGACGTTTGTTTATCAGATCATCAATGATAGCTTTTCCTGTTAAAATGTATTGATCTTTTACAGGATAGTATGTTACCTTGTCTGAAGAACCTTTATACGAACTTTTTTCCTGAATGAATTCAAAAGTCACCAAACCTATGGCTTCATACTTCTTTGTTTCATTATTTTCATCAAAATAGACAATGATCTCATCACCGTGTATCCAGCTTTTTCCCTGTACCACTTTGGCATTACCTATGAAGTGTACCTCTTTTTTCATGTCTGCAGCTTCCATATTATCGGAAGTTATGTTTACTTTTTGAGCTAAAAGCGATCCTGTAAACAACAGTAAAAATACTATCTTAATAACATTCAATTTAATCCTTTAAATCACTGAAAAAGTTTAGAAACATAATTATATCATTTTTCCTTCGTATATACGACTGCATCAACATCTGTGCCAAAAGCTTCTCTTGTCCTGGTATCATATTTCAGAGAATTTCCATGTATGATATTCTCATTCATAACTGCTGTAAAAGGTGAAGTTATATCCAATATCTCTGTCTTTTGATCATAAATCGCATGTTCTGCTTTATAATCAAACCCCTCTTTCTGATTTACTGTAATATTATGATCCAGATAGATCTTATCACCTTTGTAGGTACCTTTTTTTGCTCTAAGCTCTTTGATGCTGTCAGTATGATATTTCAAATGATCTACAGTTAAAACACCTGCATCACGTATACCATATGTACCAAAAGCGACCCCTTGTGTTTTGTTCGTATCAACTTCCGTGAATGTTGTATGGGTAAATTCAAGTTCTTTGGTTGAAACCTTCGTTACTACTTGAGAATTTTTTATTTTAACTGTAAGTGCTACCGACAAAATAGCCACAATTGACAATATAAGGATTATTTCTAACTTTAAGCCCATAATGCTAAATACTTCTCTTCCAATCCCTCTTTTTTGATGAGATACTCTATCATTTCACGAACAGCACCATCACCGCCTTTCTTAGAAAGAACAATTGTTGCTACTTTATCTACATATGCAGATGCATCCCTTGGAACAAAAGAGATCTTGGAAGCTTTTAACATTTGCATATCATTAAGATCATCTCCTATGGAAGCTACATTTTCCATACTCAACTCAAGCTTTTTCAGTAACTCCTCTAAAACTTCTCTTTTGTTATGGATACCCTGATAAAAATGCTCTATACGTAACTCTTTTGCACGTCTGGCAACAATATTCGAAGATCTTCCTGTAATAATAGCTACTTGTTTACCAAGCTTTCTCCAAGAGGCGATCGCTAAACCGTCTTTTACATTAAAAGATTTGATCTCATCACCGTTTTCACTATATGTGATGTGACTGTCCGTCATAGTACCATCTACATCAAGAACGATCAGTTCTATGCTCACAGTACACCCTTAGTACTCGGAATGCCTGCATTTTCGTTAATGACAACGGCTCTACGTAAGGCCACTGCTAATGCTTTAAAAGCACCTTCAATAATGTGGTGTTTATTTTTACCACGGTTATATATCAGGTGCAGTGTAAGCGGCAGATTAAACGCGAAAGCTCTAAAGAACTCTTCTACCAGTTCCACATCAAAATCACCGACTTTTCCGCCTATTGGAAGTTCATACACAAGAAAACCACGGTTGGAGAGATCAATATCACAGGTAATACTGGCTTCATCCATCACCACTGTCGCATTACCAAAACGCTCAATGCTTTTTACCGGGTAAATAGCCTGCTTTAATGCCTGACCTATAACAATACCAACATCTTCAACTGTGTGGTGATCATCAATATGCGTATCACCTGTACATTCTACTTCCATGTCTATATGTGCATGTTTGGTAAAGGCTTCAAGCATATGGTCAAAAAAACCTACACCTGTATTGATCTTGGCTTCACCTTTTCCGTAAAGATTCAACTTCACTGAAATCTGTGTCTCTTTTGTCTCTCTTGTTACTTCGATCATTTTATTTCCTCTGATTTATATTATCCATACTAGTTTCTGACAATAAATGCGCCTTCCAGGTCATTACTGTTCTTAAAGTCTCGTGCTTCATCCTCTGAACCGAAGCCCATGAGCCATACTCTGTAAAGCGGCTCTCCGCTTTCGTCTGCATCAGCAAACTTTTTAATGACAGGTTTATATTTGGCATACATGTTTGCAAACATCTTTTTGGTGATCTTAGCACCTTCATAACGCTTAAAGGCTCCGACTTGCACACCAAAGTTACTCAATTTAATACGTATTTCAGTATTTGTTTTTTTACGCTTTACAATCGTTGCAGCAGACTGTACTTTACCGGCAAATCCAACTACCTGTATGGAAACTTTGGCAACTCCCATTCTATCAAGACCTATCTCTTTACCAGCCAAATAAGAACAGTCAATAATCCGACCTCTCACAAAAGGTCCTCTGTCATTTATACGTACAATGGTGCTTTTACCATTTTGAAGGTTATTGACTTTGACCATTGTATCCATCGGCCATGTCTTATGTGCTGCAGTTCTTGCATGCATATTATAGCGTTCACCATTACTGGTCTGTTTTCCATGAAAGTTTGGTCCATACCAGCTGGAGATACCTTTCATTACCTGACCAACGCTTACATAAGTAGGTCTGTAACTTTTACCGTGTACCCTGTAAGAACGCATAGTAGATTTATGTCTGGATTTACTAGTATATTTACTCGCAGAAGGATTTTTAACCACACGTTTACCTGAACATCCGGTAAATATTGTACTTGAAACAAACAAAGCAATAATCAGTAAAAAGAGTGAAGATCTCTTCATAATACCTCTATTATTCAGGGAAAACACCCTTTTTATTTAGGTATATATTATCTCTTTATTTGACTTTATATTTGCTTGACAGCAGTATACTGTTCGATCAATACTTTTATATTATCTACTTGCAGTGGTTTTGTTGTATAATCATCCATACCCTCATTTATATACTTTTCTCTGTCACCAGGCAATGCATTTGCAGTAAGTGCAATGATGGGAATATGATCCAGAGACTTCTTTTCTTCATATTCCAATATCATTTTTGTAGACTCAACACCACTCATAACAGGCATTTGAATATCCATAAATATAATATCATACTCCCCTGTTTTACGAAGTTCATAAGCTTCTTCACCGTTAGATGCTATAGTGACTTTTAAACCAAAATTTTCAAGTACGATCTTAATAAGCTTTTGATTTATTGGATTGTCTTCTGCTACAAGTACATTAATATCATCAAATGTCTTGACCTCTTCTATTTTAATTTCTTGCATTGTTAGAAGAGGCTCTTTTTCTGTCATACGCAGTATCTTAATGATTTTTTCAAGCGTTACAGGAGCATAAATGATCTCTTCAAATGCAAAACGTTCACTCTCTATATTTGACTGCAGATTACTCGAAGTCATTAATACACATTTACAGTTCAGTTCTGAAAATTGTTTTAATTTTTCTTCTGAAATAATATGATGATACTCAATTATCAAAATATCAGGTAATGCAACCCTGGAATCTATCTCGAAAAGATCTGTATTGGAGTATTGTCTGAATGTTGCACCAAGATGCTCTACATATTTTTTAAATATGGTCTCCAATTCACTATCTGTCATTTTATCAGGAAGTAGTAAACCTACATTTAAACCCTTGTATTGTGAATGATCTTTCTCTTCATTAGTTTTATCTGTTTTCAAGGTAAGCGTAAAGAAGAAAGTAGATCCTACTCCCTCTTCACTTTCTACCTGAAGCTTACTGCCCATAGTCTCTATGATCTTACGTGAGATCGTCAATCCAAGACCTGTTCCTCCAGATTTCCTTGTTGTACTTGCATCTGCCTGTCCATAAGCTTCAAATATCTTACTTTGCTGCTCTTTACTCAACCCTATACCAGAGTCACTTACAGAAATTTTAAAAGTAATATCATCATTATCCTGATTCAAATATTCTGCATAGACACCGATCTTTCCCTTGGCATCTGTAAACTTAACTGCATTACTCACAAGATTTATGATCACTTGTGAGAGTCTTGTCGGATCACCTATAAGGTTTTGTGGAATTCTTGGGTCAACAAAAAGATTTAGATCTATCTCTTTTGTATCTATTTTGGCAACAAACATTCCTACGGAGGATTCTATCTTCTTAAAAATATCAAAAGAGATACTCTCCAATTCCATCTTGTCAGCATTCATTTTTGACACATCAAGCACATCATTTACGATCACAGTCAGATTATGGGAACTTTCCCTGATCATAGAGACGAACTCTTTTTGTTCATCTGTCAATTTTGTGCCGTCAAGCAGTTCTGTTAAGCCGACAATGCCGTTTAGTGGGGTACGTATCTCATGTGACATACTTGCAAGGAACATACCTGTAGCTTCAATTTCACCTTCAAGTTTTTCAGCTTTTTCAGACATAAGCTGCAATTCTTTTTCTAAAGCTTTATCTTTAAGAGATTTTTCATACTCTATTTTATTATTCAAGCTGTATTTTTGATAACGATAAGAGACAAACAGAGCATAAAACAGAGAAAAAAGACCTATATATCCCGATACTATCCACGATATATCAAAAAAATAAAAACACCCTAAACTTAAAAATATTATAGGCATTAAGCTCACAGATACTTCTTTTAATCTTGTTGTTAACATGCAGACCCTTGAAATATATTAGCTACTAGACACTATAAAACCCATATTTATGAAGAGTCATAATTCTGAACTTACCAATTCTACCACAATCTAAAAAGCAAAAGATTAAAGATTAGAATATTTTCTATTTTTCTAATCGTTTAACATCTCTTCAAACAACTCTTCACTCACAGGAATCACTAAAAGCATATCAAGAGTAAGCGTATCATCACTTAAATTATTTGCTGTTTTTATCTCTTCTGCATCTGTATGATACTTTTCAGCGAGCTCTTTCAGTGTATCTCCCAAACTTACATAGTGGGATATGAGATGTGGTCTGATGGATCTAGACTCTTCCGGAATTTCGTATTTAAGGTAAAAAGTGATCATTTTATCTTCCGGGATCATGATCATATAAAGTTTTTTATCTTTCGGTATGAGACCTTTTTTGAATTGTTTGTTTAGTTTTACCAATTCATTCTCTTTCATATCGATCAATTTTGCTACATAACTTAATTTTGTACCGCCAAACACTTCTACCTGCATTAGATCCACGGAAGGTGTACTGCTTCTTGGTGCAAAATCCAACATTTTACCCTCACCTATCATTGCTACAAGCAAGATCTTTTTTATATATTCTCTAGTCTCAAGAGGAAGGTATTTGGCATCGTTGTCAAGCAGTACATGAAGCACATCTGTATTTGCTTTTTTAATGGCCTTTTCCAAACGACCTTCACCACAATTGTATGCCATGACAGCCAGATACCATTTTCCAAATTGCTTATGAAGTTTACGCAAATATACAATTGCTGCATTGGTAGAACTGACAGGATCACAACGTTCATCAAAACTGTTACATACTAAAAGTTTATAGTGTTTTGCAGTGGCTGGCATGAATTGCCACAACCCTACAGCTTTTTTTGGTGAAACAATAGCAGGAGAGAAACCTGACTCAACCATAGAGATATAGATAAAAAGATCAGAAAGACCATCATCCATTAAATTTCTTCTGATCAGAGGAAGTAAAGCATCTCCTCTTTTCATCGAATGTTCATAAAAGTTTTTTATTTTCTTTTCATTATGTAAGACAAACTCTTCAAAATCAACATTGTAAATGTAAGATCCATCAATACCAAACTCTGAAAATACATATTCATAACTAGGGTATTTTTCTATGAGTGAAGTTGAAAAAGCGTATAACGGTAAAAATAACATTATCAATACTATTTTAATTATATGCTTCATACTCAACATCAATTAAACCCCAAAAAGTCTTAATGAATTTTCACTGGTCAGATCTTCCATCTCATCTCTTGACATGTCACTCAATTCACACATTTTATCTGCAACAAAAGTAGTAAAAGAGGGTTCGTTTCTCTCTCCTCTGTGAGGATGCGGGGTCAAATATGGAGCATCTGTTTCAATGAGAAGCTTATCATGTGGTATTTTGGGATACACATTTATAAGTTTACGTGCATTTTTAAAAGTAAGAACTCCTCCTATTCCATAATAGAAATTTTTCTTTGCAAGTTCAAGAAGTGATTCATCTGCATTGTAACAATGAAGTACTCCACCCTCTTCTCCTGCATACCTGTCCAGAAGTTCCAGACAGTCAGCACTTGACTCTCGTATATGCACTATAAGAGGTTTTTTCAAAGCTTTAGCCCAGAGTATCTGATCTATGAAGATCTCTTTTTGCAACTTTTTTTCAGCTTCTATTTCTTCATCATTCTCAGGCAATCTGTAATAGTCCAGTCCACACTCACCTATGGCAACACATTTAGGATGCTTTACAAAGGTTTCAAGATACTTTCTATCATAATTCTCAGCATCATAAGGGTGCACACCGACTGCAAAATAAACATCGTCATACTCTTCACATATTTCAACTGCTCTTTTTAAACTCTTTGGATCTGCCCCGGGAATTATGAATTTTTCAACTCCATGCTGCTTTGCATTCTCCAGAACTTCATCTAAGTCATTATTATATCGATCATCATCCAAATGACAATGTGTATCTACAATCATTTTTTTCCTATCTGTTTTTTGTGTATTTGAAGAAATTATAGCTAAATTTCACAATTATCATAATTCATGAACCTCATTATAATCTTAAATAAGATATAGTTTATCAAAAGATTAAAGTAAGAGGGGGAGTTATGTTTGCGTTAACCGTTCTAGGTATCTTTGTACTTATTATTGTCATTATCATATATATTGAATATAAAAATGAAAAAAATTATCAAAAAAACAGACGTGAAAGAGCAGAAGAACGCAAAAAAACAAAACCTCCATATGATCCCAAAGATAAGATTCAAAAACCTTTACAAGAAAAAAAGGAAATAGCTGCAAAAAGAAAAGCTGCTACTCCAGGTGCAAAAGACAGATCTCAACTTCAAGTTAAAAAAGAAAAAGCCAAAACTGTCCGTGAAGCATATGAGTTAAAAAATGATAAAAAACCTGTAATAGAACCTAGAAAAGTACCCAGTGCAAAAGAGTTAAGAGAAGCAGCTGCAGAAAAAATTGATCTGCCTGAATGTAAATACCCTAAATTTGATTACTCAAGACTTCTCAAAATGGGACTTGGGGAGAATGAAGCTGTAGAATTTGTTAAAGAACTTATCCCTCAGATCAAAACACAGATACCACTTATAAAAGAAGCTATAGAAGCATCAGACTTTCATAATATAGAACGCCTTACACATAGCATAAAAGGTTCTTCTACTACTGTAGGATCAGGTGGTGTTTCAGACCTTTTAGTTGAATTTAACACTTACGTAAAAACAGAAAAAGAGATTCCTGTTATAGAAGCTTATTTAAAACATTTAACTCATTACTGCAAAGAGTTAGAAAAAGAATATGCTTAAGCACTTCTAAGCTTTTTTGCAAACTCCAACGCTTGAGAAGTAGGACTCTCCCCCGCAATAATACGGGCTATCTCCTGCACTCTACCCTCATCATTTAACACTTCAACCCTACTCAATCCATCCTCTTTTGTCACCACTATATGCTGCTGGGCTTTTGCCGAAAGATGAGGCTGATGGGAAATGGCAAATATCTGGTAGGCTTTTGAAAGTTTTGCTATCATCTCTGCGATAGCGATAGATTCATCTCCACTTACATTGGCATCTATCTCATCGAGTATGAGTATGCCCTGCTTAGACTCTTTTTCAGCTATAGCTGTTGCCATGAGTGCTAAACGTACACGGTTGAACTCACCACCACTTAAAGTATCTGTTCCGGAACTCCCAAGCATCACATCTACACTGTCTATTCCACTTGAATTTAAAGAAATCAGATCATAATTAAAAGTAAGTGCAGGGAGCTTCAAAGTTTCAAGATAACCCTTTAATACTTCTTCCAGAACTTTAGATTCTTTTTTTCTTAACTGTGAAAGTCTCGAGGCAATGATGTTAAGCTCTGTAAACTCTATGTTTAAAAAAGATTCCAACATATTTTTATCTTGTTCTATGTTTTTGTAACTTGCAAGTTCTTGAATTTTTGCATCTTTATAGGACAAAGCTTCTTCTATGGAACCATAACGGTTTTTCAATGTAGCCAAATCACCAAGTCTGTCCAGCACCTCTTCTACATTTACTTCTTCTAACTCATCTGCTAGAGTTTCTGTATCTTCAAAGTCTGAACGAAGCTGATTCATCATTTCAGAGAACATAGATACATCTTTATCTAAAAGTCTATATACCTCTTCCACAGAGCTTTCAGACATAAATATTTCATTTGCAGTATTTAACGCATCTTTTATTTTATCGATTCGTGAAAGTTGATGTTTTACTTTCAGTAATTCCTCTTCTTCTCCAGCCTTAGGGTCAATAGAACTGATCCTTTCTATCTCATAATTTGCATACTCTATCAACTCTGCAAGTTTTGCTTCATCTTCTTTTATTTTATTGAGCTGATCTGCTTTCTCTTTGTAATTTGTATAACGTTTTTTATACTCTTTGAGAGATCTCTTATACACTTTATCTTTAGCGATCAACTTATCATCTATTATTTGCAATAATGTTTCAGATTCAAAACCACCTCTGTCACGAACAGATAAATATTTCACATAAGGGGAGAACATTTTATTTAAAACTTTTTTAGAAACATTTTGACCATCAATCAAGTAACGTAGTTTCTCTTTTTTAAGTGTCTTAATGGTCAGATCATCTTCAAGTTCAAAAGCTTCACTCTGTAATGAACGAGGTTTCAGCAAATTGACTTCACACAGAGATGCTGCACCTTTGGTACTGTAGCCAAAACTTGAAAGTATGGACGACATAAGTACAGACTTTCCTGCTCCACTTGGACCCGAAAGTACTACAAGACCTTGATCAAATTCTAATTCAACCTCTTTGAATGTTACAAGGTCACGTAAATATAAACGCTCTATCAATGCTTGTCACCCCAAGAGAGTTTTTCTCTTAATACAGAAAAGTAATTACGTTCTTTTCTGTGTAAAAGTTTTGCACCTGTTTTCGCACCCCGTATACTCAATACATCTCCTTCATGCATCTCATAATGATCCTGTCCATCTATCACAGCAATAACTTTTTCACTTGGTGAACTAAGTTCAATGGTAAAGTCGGCGGGAACGACCAATGGTCTCTGGTTTGTAAGAGAGTGAGCAGAAACTGCTGTCATAATGAAAGCTTTCGTAAGAGGATACATTACCGGACCACCTGCTGCCAAGTTATATGCCGTTGAACCTGTAGGTGTAGAAATAATAAGACCATCCCCCCTGTACGTATTGAACCATTCTCCATCTATGGAAGCATTTATCTTTACCATTTTAGAGATGACCGGTCGAGTGATCACCACATCATTCAGTGCAAAAAAAGGACTCTTCCCCCCCTCTTTAGTTGCAATACAACCTTCCATCATCATACGATTATCGATTCTGCATTCACCATCTAACAATTGATCTAAAAAATTATCTACATCATCGATCGTAATATCTGCCAAAAATCCAAGGGTCCCTGCATTAATACCAACAACAGGTTTATGGTAATCATAACTGCGACGTACCAAAGAAAGCAGTGTACCATCTCCACCAAGGGAAACCAAAAAATCTGACTTTTCACACATAGATTCAAACGGTATTCCCTCCGACTCTATCATTTTTGCTGATATATCACCAATTAAAACAGTGATCCCTTTATTTTCAAATTGTATTTTTATCTTCTCATATAAAGGTTTGATCTCTGGTGCATCTGGCTTGAGTATAAACCCTGCTGTTTTGATCTGTGCTAATTTTTGATTACTCATAGTTTTCCTAATTTATTCTCTTACTGTTAGACTATCATAAATATTATTTTGTGCTCCAAAAATACTGCATATTGTAATATTTTTAAAAATATATCTCATCCTAAGTATCTATTATTCACAACCCTAAACAACTTTTAGCTATAATCGCGTCATTATAAATAGATAGGATAGTGAATGAGAACACATTATTGTGCAGAAGTAAACGAAGAACATATTGGACAGGAAGTCACCGTTGCCGGTTGGGTTTCTAGCCGTAGAGACCATGGTGGACTAATTTTTATTGACCTTAGAGACAAAGACCAAGTGATACAACTTGTATGTGACCCGGCAGATAATGTTGAGGCTCATAAAATAGCTGAAGAAGTAAGAGACCAATTTGTCCTTGTTGCTACAGGTAAAATGCGAGCACGTGGTGAAGGTCTTGAAAACCCTAAACTTAAAACAGGTAAAGTAGAAATGGTCGTAGACAAACTTGTCATAGAGAACCGTTCAAAACCTATGCCTTTTGAACTTAACGATGAGAAGGTAAATGAAGAGATAAAACTCAAGTACCGTTACCTCGAACTAAGAACACAAAAATCTTACGATATTTTCAAACTTCGTTCAAAAGCAACTATTGCTACAAGAAATGCACTAGATGAACTTGATTTCTTAGAAGTTGAAACACCTATCATTACAAAATCTACGCCAGAAGGTGCAAGAGATTATCTTGTTCCAAGTCGTGTTCATGGTGGCGAGTTTTATGCACTTCCTCAATCTCCACAACTTTTTAAACAACTACTTATGGTTGGTGGTTTTGACAAATATTTCCAGATCGCTAAATGTTTTAGAGATGAAGACTTAAGAGCGGACAGACAACCTGAGTTTACTCAAATAGATGTTGAAATGTCTTTCTGTGATCAGGAAGATGTCATCAAAGTAGCAGAGAAACTTATCTCTGATGTATTCATCAAGTGTGGTTTTGATGTTCCTACGAAATTCAAACGTATGCTTCACAAAGATGCCATGGAAAATTATGGTTCAGATAAACCAGATATGCGTTATGACCTGGCTATGGTAGATGTAATAGATATCTTTGAGAGATGTGACAATGAGATCTTTTCAAAGATCGCAGCAACACCGAAAAAGAACCGTATCAAAGCACTTAAGGTTCCAAAAGGCGATGAGATCTTTTCAAAACGTCAAATGAAAGGTTTTGAAGAGTATGTTCGTAAATTCGGAGCATCGGGTCTTGGGTACTTCCAAATGAAAGAAGATGGTCTTAAAGGTCCACTTGCAAAATTCTTTACAGAAGATGATCTTCAAGCGATCATCGATAGATGTGAACTTGAAGTGGGTGATGCAGTATTCTTTGGTGCAGGTGAGAAAAAACTGGTACTTGACTATATGGGTCGTTTCCGTATCTATTTAGCTGAGCTCATGGACATCATTCCAGAAAATACATTTGAATTCTTATGGGTAATGGACTTCCCTATGTTTGAAGTAGAAGAGGGAAAAGTCAAAGCACTTCACCATCCGTTCACGCAGCCCAAATCACTCGACTATGAAGATATTGAAGATATTGAATCTATTGCTTATGACATTGTACTTAACGGTACAGAGCTTGGTGGCGGGTCTATCCGTATTCACAAAGAAGATATGCAGGCAGAGATCTTTAAACTGCTTGGTATCGGTGAAGAAGAAGCACAAGACAAATTTGGTTTCTTACTTGAAGCGCTCAAGTATGGTGCACCGCCACATGGTGGTTTTGCATTGGGTCTTGACAGAATGATCATGATCATGACAGGTTCAAGTTCTATTCGTGAAGTAATTGCTTTCCCTAAAACACAGAAAGCACAATGTCTTTTAACTCAGGCACCAAGTGAAGTAGATGGCGAGCAGCTTAAAGAGTTAAGCCTCAGAATTCGCCAACAAGCGCCAACAGCATAATTATTAAAACTAAAAGGAAAACCATATGAAAAAACTATTTTTAATCATCGGAGCACCGGGCTCAGGGAAAACTACAGATGCAAGCATTATTGCTGAGAAAAACGCAGATAAGATTGTTCACTACTCTACTGGTGATATGCTAAGAGAAGAAGTGGGAAACGGATCAGCACTAGGTCAAGAGATAGAAAGTTACATTTCCAAAGGTGCTCTTGTACCACTCAAGATCATCGTAAATACTATTGTATCTGCGATCAATAATGCACCGGTACCTAACGTACTTATTGACGGTTATCCAAGAAGCGAAGAGCAGATGACTGCTTTTGATGAACTTGTATCCAAAGAAGATAACATTGAATTGGCATCAGTCATTGAGGTAAGAGTAAGTGAACAAGTTGCTAAAGATAGAATCTTAGGTCGTGCTGCGGAGGCTGCACCCGGTGAAGGACGTTCAGATGACAGTGTAGAAGTATTCTTTGACAGAATGAAGATCTATACTGATCCATTGGCAGAGATCCAAGAATTTTATACAAATAAAGATCTTTTGACAGTGATCGACGGTGCCAGAACACTTGAAGAAGTTGTTGATGATATGGAAGCATTTGTTTTAAGTAAAATTTAACTCTCTATCTGTTTCTAAATTCCCACATATTTTGTGGGAATCAACTTTCATAAAACAATATCTACACTG
>Ga0209013_10002986_pt1 | contig 15185 bp, 18 predicted proteins | sample Cruoilmetagenom2_FD_187291 | JGI IMG/M metagenome (GOLD analysis project Ga0209013, IMG submission 187291) | Oil polluted marine microbial communities from Coal Oil Point, Santa Barbara, California, USA - Sample 2 (SPAdes) (version 2) | ecosystem: Environmental > Aquatic > Marine > Oil seeps ... | reverse complement strand
TGTCTCTCTCAATCATGCTCGTCTTAGCCATTCAGTCCTCCTGTCGCAGCCGGGAACACCTAGCTGCGGAACGGAAAGTTCAAACCCTTCAGCAACGCGCGCGCCTCGTCGTCGGTCTGCGCGGTCGTGCAAACGATGATGTCCATGCCAAGCACATCTTCCACCTTGTCGTAATCGATCTCGGGAAAGACGATATGCTCCTTCAGGCCCATCGAATAATTGCCTCTTCCGTCGAAGCTCTTCGGACTAAGCCCACGGAAGTCCCGGACCCGCGGCAGCGCGATATTCACGAGCCGATCTAGGAACTCGTACATACGGTCCTTGCGCAAGGTCACCTTGGCCCCGACCGGCATGCCTTCGCGCAGCTTGAAGCCGGCGATCGACTTGCGCGCCTTGGTGATGACCGGACGCTGACCGGCAATCAGGCCGAGATCGGCCGCGGCGGCCTTCACCTTCTTGGAATCGCTGACGGCATCGCCAACGCCCATGTTCAGCACCACCTTCTCCAGGCGCGGAACCTGCATGACGTTCGGGTAGCTGAACTCTTTGGAGAGATCGCCCTTGATAACGTCTTGGTACTGCAGCTTCAGCCGCGGAACGTAAACCTGCTCAGCCATCGATGACCTCGCCCGAGCGCCTGGCAAATCGAACCTTGCGCCCGTCCTTTAGAAACTTGTAGCCGGCGCGCGTGGGCTTCCCGTCCTTCGGGTCCTCCAGCGCGATGTTCGAAATCTCGATCGGGGCTTCCTTGGTGATGATGCCCCCCTCTTGGTTCGCGGTTTGCCGCTGATGACGGCGCACCATCGACACACCCTTGACGATGGCGCGGTTCTCCGACGGCATCACCTTCAGGACTTCGCCGTGCTTTCCCTTGTCTTTGCCCGTGATGACCACGACTTGGTCACCCTTCTTGATCTTCAGATTTGGCATGATCAAAGAACCTCCGGCGCGAGAGACACGATCTTCATGTGCTTCTTCGCCCTCAACTCACGCGTCACCGGCCCGAAAATACGTGTACCCACCGGCTCGCCTTGCGGCGTGACCAGGACCGCGGCGTTGCGATCAAAGCGGATGAGCGAGCCGTCCGGACGGCGCACACCGGACGCGGTACGCACGATCACGGCCTTCATCACCTGGCCCTTCTTCACGCGGCCGCGCGGGATGGCCTCTTTGACGCTGACCACGATGGTGTCGCCGATCGACGCGTATTTGCGCTTCGAGCCGCCGAGCACCTTGATGCACTGAACGCGCTTGGCGCCAGAGTTGTCGGCAACATCGAGATTGGTCTGCATCTGAATCATGGCATTCGCCCTTAACGTGAGGCCACTTGCGGGCCTCTATTCATTCCTTACGCCGTTGCCTGCTCACGCGGCAGGACCACCCAGCGTTTGTGCCTCGAGATCGGCGCGCACTCTTCGATCGAAACCTTCTCGCCCACCTTGAATTCATTCTTCTCATCGTGAGCGTGATAGTTCTTCGTCCGGCGCACCACCTTCTTAAACAGAGGGTGCGTGAAGCGGCGCTCGATCTTGACGGTAACCGTCTTGTCGTTCTTGTCGCTCACCACGACCCCTGTCAAAACGCGTTTCGGCATCGTTCTTACCCTTTAGCCTTCGCTGCTGCGTCTCTTTCGCGCGCCACAGTCTGGACGCGCGCAATGTCGCGCCTGACCTGTCGAACCCGCGCCGTGTTCTCCAGCTGGCCGGAGGCCGCCTGAAAACGCAGGTTGAACTGCTCTTTCTTCAACTTGACCAGCTCGTCGTTGAGCTGATCGATCGTCATGTCGTGCACCTGACTGGCTTTCATCGCTTAGCCCTCGGTGCGCGCCACAACGCGCGTCTTGATCGGCAACTTCGCGGCAGCAAGCCGCAACGCTTCACGGGCGACGGACTCGCCCACACCGTCAATCTCGAACATGATGCGCCCGGGCTTGACCTTGGCCGCCCAGAACTCAGGCGTACCCTTACCCTTACCCATGCGCACTTCGGTCGGCTTCTTCGACACCGGCACGTCCGGGAACACGCGGATCCACACACGGCCGGCGCGCTTCATCTGACGCGTCATGGCACGTCGCGCCGCCTCGATCTGCCGCGCGGTGACACGGGCCGGCTCTTGCGCCTTCAACCCGAAGGTGCCGAAGTTGAGCGCGGTCGCGCCCTTGGCGGCGCCTTTGATGCGCCCTTTCTGCATCTTGCGGTACTTGGTGCGTTTCGGTTGCAGCATAACTCTAAGCCTTGCCCTTAGCCTCGCGCCGAAGCGGGTTCACGGCGGCCCGTGGAACGCCCGCCCTCTTGCGCCTCAATCGCCCGGTTCTCCTGGGCCATGGGATCGTGCTCCATGATCTCGCCCTTGAAGATCCAAACCTTGATGCCGATGATTCCGTAAGCCGTGCGCCCCAGCGCCGTGCCGTAGTCGATATTCGCGCGCAGCGTGTGCAGCGGCACACGGCCCTCGCGGTACCACTCCGTACGCGCAATCTCCGCGCCACCGAGCCGGCCCCCACAATTGATACGGATGCCAAGCGCACCCATGCGGATGGCCGACTGCACCGCCCGCTTCATCGCCCGGCGGAATGCCACGCGGCGCTCAAGCTGCTGCGCGATGCCCTCAGCCACCAGCGTGGCGTCAACCTCGGGCTTGCGCACCTCGACGATATTCAGATGCACGTCGGAATCCGTCATCGTCGCCAGTTCGCGGCGAAGCTTCTCGATGTCGGCGCCCTTCTTGCCAATCAAAATGCCAGGGCGCGCCGTGTAGACCGTCACGCGGCACTTCTTGTGCGGGCGCTCGATGACCACCTTGGAAATGCCAGCCTGCTTGCGCGAGTTGAGAATATGCTCACGCATCTTCAAGTCCTCGTGGAGCAGCTGCGCGTACTCACCTCCGCTGGCGAACCAGCGGGAGTCCCAAGTACGATTGACGCCGAGCCTTAGCCCGATCGGATTGACCTTCTGTCCCATCAGGCGGACTCCTCGACCTGGCGCACGACCACGGTCATCTGCGAAAACGGTTTCAAAATCCGAGCGGACCGGCCGCGTGCACGCGCCCGAAGCCGCTTCATAACGATATTCTTGCCCACATAGGCCTCCGACACGATCAGCGCATCAACGTCGAGGTCATGATTGTTCTCGGCGTTGGCGATGGCCGACTCCAGCGTCTTCTTCACATCCTTGGCGATGCGCTTGCGCGAGAAGGTGAGGTCGGCAAGCGCACGGTCGACCTTCTTGCCCCGGATAAGCTGGGCAACCAGGTTGAGCTTCTGCGGGCTCACACGAATAAGCCGGGTCACGGCCTTCGCCTCATTGTCTTTGAGCGTGCGCTCTCTTTGGGGCTTGCCCATAATTAAGCTCTCTTCGCTTTACGGTCAGCGGTATGACCGTGATAGGTGCGCGTCGGCGCGAACTCGCCAAACTTGTGGCCGACCATGTCCTCGGTTACGAGCACCGGAACGTGCTTATGCCCATTGTGGACACCGAAGGTGAGTCCCACGAACTGCGGCAAGATGGTCGAACGGCGCGACCACATCTTGATCACGGCGTTGGAACCGCTCTGACGCGCCTTCTCTGCCTTCTTCAAGAGATAGCCGTCGACGAACGGGCCTTTCCAAATCGAACGTGACACGTCTTATCCCTTCTTCTTCTTCTTCTGATGGCGGCTGCGCAGAATGAACTTGTCGCTTCCCTTTTGGGAACGCGTGCGCTTGCCCTTGGTGGACTTACCCCACGGGGTGACCGGATGCCGGCCACCGGAGGTACGCCCTTCACCACCACCATGCGGATGATCAATCGGGTTCATGGCCACGCCGCGGACCACAGGCTTGCGCCCCTTCCACCGCATGCGTCCGGCCTTGGCGAACGATGTGTTGGAATTGTCCGGGTTGGACACGGCACCCACTGTAGCCATGCAGCCGGCAGGCACCATGCGTGTCTCGCCGGAGTTGAGGCGCAAAATCGCATAGCCAGCGTCGCGGCCCACGAGCTGGACGTAGCTACCAGCCGCTCGCGCGATCTGGCCACCCTTGCCCACCTTCATCTCCACGTTGTGGACGATGGTGCCGATCGGCATGCTGGCCAAAGGCATGGCGTTGCCCGGCTTCACGTCTGCCTTGTCGTCGGCAATCACCGTGTCGCCCGGCGCCAGGCGCTGCGGCGCCAAAATGTATGCGAGATCGCCGTCTTCGTACTTGATCAGCGCAATGAACGCCGTGCGGTTCGGGTCGTATTCGATCCGCTCGACCGTCGCCGGCATGCCGCGCTTGGTCCGCTTGAAGTCGACCAGCCGGTATGAGCGCTTGTGCCCGCCACCACGATGCCAGATCGAGACCCGTCCCGTGTTGTTGCGGCCACCGGACTTGTTCAAGCCCTCGGTCAGCGACTTGACCGGCTTGCCCTTCCACAGATGGCTGCGGTCGACGAGCACCAGCTGACGCTGGCTCGGCGATGTTGGTTTGAAGTTCTTCAGCGCCATCTCGTTAAATCCCTGTCGTCACGTCAATCGACTCGCCTTCGGCAAGCTTGACGACGGCCTTCTTCACATCTTTCTGGCGGCCTTCGATGCCGCGGAACCGCTTGGTCTTGCCCTTACGGGTCAGTGTATTCACCGCGACCACCTTCACGCCGAACAGCTTCTCGACCGCCTTCTTGATCTGAGGCTTGGTCGCATCGAGGCGCACGCGGAACACCACATGGTTCGACTCCGACGCCTCGCTCGACTTCTCGGTGATCACCGGTGACAGGATCACGTCATATGCTTGAAGCGCACTCATTTGAACCGTGCCTCCAGCGCTTCGAGCGCGGCTTTCGTCAGCACGAGCGTATCGTGCCGAAGGATGTCGTAGACATTGATGCCCTGCACCGGCAGCACATCGATGTGCGGAATGTTGCGCGCGGCACGCGCGAAGCCGTCCTGCACCTCCGCGCCGTCGACGACGAGCGCCGAGCTCACGCCGAGCTTGTCGAACCGTGCCTTCAGCGCCTTGGTCTTCGGATCTTTCATCTCGCAGGAATCGATCACCACCAGCGCGTCCGTCTTAGCCTTGGACGACAGCGCGTGGCGAAGCGCCAGCGCGCGCACTTTCTTCGGCAGCTCGATGTCATGGCTACGCGGCTTCGGACCGAATGCCTTACCGCCGCCACGGAAGATCGTCGGCTTGGCGTTGCCGTGGCGCGCCCGGCCCGTGCCCTTCTGGCGAAACATCTTGGCTGTCGTCCCGACGATCTCCGAACGGTCCTTGACCGCGACCGTGCCTCTGCGTCGCGCGGCAAGCTGGTAGCGCACCATGCGATGCAGCAGGTCGGCACGCGGCTCCAGCCCGAACACGTCGTCCGAGAGCTCAATCGTGCCCGCCTTCTTGGCGTCGAGCGTTGTTACGTCCGCCTTCATCACGCTTTATCCCCGCCCTCTTCGGGCTTGGCCTCAGGCGCCGGCGCCTCAGGCGCGGCCTCTGGCTTCGTTTCCAACTTTGCTTCCTTCGCCGGCTTCTGATCGTCCGCGCCTTTCCGGAACGCGCCGGGCTTCGGCGCCGCATCCGGCAAAGCACGCTTCACGGCATCGCGCAGCAGCACCCAGCCGCCCTTGGCGCCTGGAACCGCACCGCGGATCATGATCAGTCCGCGATCGACGTCCGTTCTCACCACCCGCAGGTTCTGTGTGGTGACGGCGACGGAGCCCATCTGGCCGGCCATTTTCTTACCTTTGAACACCTTGCCCGGATCCTGACACTGACCGGTCGAACCAAGGCTACGGTGACTGATCGACACGCCGTGACTGGCCCTGAGGCCGCCAAAGCCGTGCCGCTTCATGCCGCCGGCAAATCCCTTACCGATCGAGGTGCCGGATGCGTCCACGAACTGGCCCTCGACGAAGTGGTCGGCGGTGATCTCCGCGCCCACGTCGATCATGTTCTCCGGGCTCACGCGGAACTCCGCTACCTTCCGCTTCGGCTCGACATTGGCCACGGCGAACCCGCCGCGCTCGGCGCGCGTCAGACGCTTGACCTTGGGCCGGCCGGCCCCAAGTTGCACGGCCGTATAGCCGTTCTTCTCGGCAGTGCGCTGGGCCACGACCTGACAATTTTCCAGACGCAGCACCGTCACCGGGATGTGTTCCCCGGCGTCGGTGAAGATCCTGGTCATGCCGACCTTTTGCGCGATGACACCTGATCGCATCGAACTTGTTCCTTGCCTCGTCCTGCAGCCGTTAGAGCTTGATCTCGACATCCACGCCGGCGGCGAGATCGAGCTTCATCAGCGCATCGACCGTCTGCGGCGTGGGATCGACGATATCGAGCAGCCGCTTATGCGTACGCATTTCGAACTGCTCACGGCTCTTCTTGTCGATGTGGGGAGAGCGGTTCACGGTGAACTTCTCGATGCGGGTCGGCAGCGGGATGGGCCCGCGAACTTCCGCACCGGTGCGTTTCGCCGTGTTGACGATCTCCTTGGTCGACGCATCGAGAATGCGATGGTCGAAGGCTTTCAGCCTGATTCTTATGTTCTGACTCTGCATCTCGACGGCCTTAAGTTTAAGAAGCGCGCCACCCTGAGGACGACGCGCTTCTAATCTCCAATTACTCGATGATCGATGCCACGACGCCGGCGCCGACCGTACGACCGCCCTCACGGATGGCGAAGCGAAGCTTCTCCTCCATGGCGATCGGCACGATCAACTCGACGGTCATGGTGATGTTGTCACCCGGCATGACCATCTCGGTGCCTTCCGGCAGCTCGACCACACCCGTCACGTCGGTGGTGCGGAAGTAGAACTGCGGACGGTAGTTACCGAAGAACGGCGTATGGCGGCCACCCTCTTCCTTCGTAAGGATGTAGGCCTCTGCCTTGAACTTGGTGTGCGGCGTCACGGAACCCGGTTTGGCCAGCACCTGGCCACGCTCCACACCTTCGCGATCGACACCACGAAGCAGGCAACCCACGTTGTCGCCGGCCTCACCCTGATCGAGCAGCTTGCGGAACATCTCAACGCCTGTAACGGTCGTCTTGGTCGTGGGCTTGATGCCGACGATCTCGACTTCCTCGCCAACATTGACGATACCGCGCTCGATACGACCCGTGACCACGGTACCGCGGCCGGAGATCGAGAACACGTCCTCGATCGGCATCAGGAAGGGCTGATCCTTCGGACGCTCGGGCTGCGGGATGTACGAGTCGACAGCCTGCATCAGCTCGAGGATCGACTTCTTGCCGATCTCATCGTTCGACTCCTCGACGGCGGCAAGCGCCGAACCCTTGACGATCGGGATATCGTCGCCCGGGAACTCGTATGTCGTCAGAAGCTCGCGAACCTCGAGCTCGACGAGGTCCAGCAGCTCCGGATCGTCGACCTGATCGACCTTGTTCATGTACACGACGAGCGCCGGCACGCCGACCTGACGGGCAAGCAGAATGTGCTCGCGAGTCTGGGGCATGGGGCCGTCCGCGGCGGACACCACCAGGATGGCGCCGTCCATCTGCGCCGCACCCGTGATCATGTTCTTCACGTAGTCGGCGTGTCCGGGACAATCGACATGCGCGTAATGGCGATTCTCGGTCTCATACTCGACATGCGCCGTCGAGATGGTGATACCGCGCGCCTTCTCTTCCGGCGCCTTGTCGATTTCGTCATAGGCGGTGAACGTCGCACCGCCAGTCTCTGCCAGTGTCTTGGTGATCGCAGCGGTCAGGGTCGTCTTGCCGTGATCGACGTGACCGATGGTCCCGATGTTGCAGTGCGGCTTTGACCGATCGAATTTCTCTTTAGCCATGTCGGCTCTCCATTCCTCTCACCAAAAGCTAAACTTCAAAAACCGCCTAATCGCTTAGGCGAACTTTGCTTGCACTTCTTCCGCCACAGCCTGTGGAACTTGCGCGTAGCTATCGAACTGCATCGTGAACTGTGCGCGTCCCTGACTCATGGAACGCAGCGTGTTCACGTAACCAAACATGTTGGCCAGCGGCACCATCGCATTGATGACCGTGGCGTTGCCGCGCTGCTCTTGGCCACGAACTTGACCGCGGCGGCTCGTCAGGTCTCCGATGATACCGCCCACATAATCTTCGGGCGTCACCACTTCAACCTTCATCATCGGCTCGAGCAATTTCGGCCGCGCCTTCATCGCCGCCTCGCGGAAGGCCGCGCGGGAGGCGATCTCAAATGCCATGACGCTTGAGTCTACGTCGTGCGACGCGCCGTCAATCAACGTGCACTTCACATCGAGGATCGGGAAGCCCGCCAGCACGCCAGTATCGATAACACTCTGCACGCCCTTCTCGACGCCGGGGATGAACTCCCTCGGCACGTTGCCGCCGACAACCTTGTTCTCGAAGATATAGCCCTCGCCCGCCTCGGCCGGCTCGATAACCATCTTCACGCGAGCAAACTGGCCCGAACCGCCGGTCTGCTTCTTATGGGTGTAGTCGACCTCGGACAGCTTTGTGAGCGTCTCGCGGTAGGCCACCTGCGGCGCGCCCACATTGGCCTCGACTTTGAACTCGCGCTTCATGCGATCGACGATGATGTCGAGATGAAGCTCGCCCATGCCCTTAATGATGGTCTGGCCGGACTCGTGATCGACCGTCACCCGGAAGGACGGATCCTCCTGCGCCAAACGATTGAGCGCAACGCCAAGCTTCTCCTGGTCGCCCTTGGTCTTGGGCTCCACGGCCACCTCGATGACGGGATCCGGGAACTCCATGCGCTCCAGTACGACCGCGTTGCTCGGATCGCAAAGCGTGTCACCTGTGGTGACGTCCTTGAGACCCGCAATGGCGACGATATCGCCCGCATAGGCTTCCTTGATGTCTTCGCGGTGATTGGAGTGCATCAGCAGCATGCGGCCGATACGCTCTTTCTTGTCCTTAACCGTGTTGACCAGCGTCTGACCGGATTCAACCTTGCCGGAATAGATGCGGCAGAAGGTGAGCGACCCCACGAATGGGTCGTTCATGATCTTAAAGGCCAGCATGGCGAGCGGCGCATCGTCCGAAGCCGGACGGTCGACCTCTTCCTCGGTCTTGACGTCGATGGCCCTGATCGCGGGCACGTCAAGCGGCGACGGCAGATAATCGATCACCGCGTCCAGTAGCGGCTGCACGCCCTTGTTCTTGAAGGCCGTGCCGCACAGCACCGGCACGAAGTCCAGATTACACGCGCCCTTGCGGATCAGCTCTTTGAGCTTGTCCATGGGCACTTCCCGTCCTTCGAGATAGGCCTCCATGGCCTCCTCATCGAGCTCGACGGCCTTCTCAATCAGCTTGTCGTGATACTCCTTCGCCTGATCCAGGAGATCGGCGGGAATGTCCTCATCATGGAAGCTCGCACCGAGCGACTCGTCGTCCCAGACAACGGCCTTCATCCTAACCAGATCGATAATGCCCGCGAAGTTGGACTCCGCGCCAATCGGCAGCTGGAGAACAAGCGCGTTGGCGCCGAGGCGCTCCTCGATCATCCTCACGGACATAAAGAAGTCCGCTCCGATCTTGTCCATCTTGTTGACGAAGATCATGCGCGGCACGCTGTACTTGTCAGCCTGACGCCACACCGTCTCCGTCTGCGGCTCTACGCCCTGGTTCGCGTCGAGCAGCGCGACCGCGCCATCGAGCACGCGAAGCGAGCGCTCTACCTCAATCGTGAAATCCACGTGACCGGGCGTATCGATGATGTTGATACGCTTGTCCTTCCAGAACGCAGTGGTCGCGGCCGACGTGATCGTGATGCCGCGCTCCTGCTCCTGCTCCATCCAATCCATGGTCGCCGCGCCGTCATGGACCTCACCGATCTTGTGGCTCTTACCCGTGTAGTAGAGCACACGCTCGGTGGTCGTGGTCTTGCCGGCGTCGATATGCGCCATGATCCCGATGTTGCGGTAATCCTTGAGGGGCGTCTTGCGGGGCATCGTACGAAGTCCTTACCAGCGATAATGCGAGAAGGCCCGGTTGGCCTCCGCCATACGGTGCGTGTCTTCACGCTTCTTCACCGCGGTTCCGCGGTTGTTGACGGCATCGAGCAGCTCTCCGGAGAGACGCTCCACCATCGTGTTCTCGTTGCGGCCGCGCGCGGCAGCGATAATCCAGCGGATCGCCAGCGCTTGCCGGCGGTCGATCCGAACTTCGACCGGCACCTGATAGGTCGCGCCACCGACACGGCGGGAACGAACCTCCAGCGCGGGCATGACGTTCTGCAGCGCCTGATGGAACAGTTCGATCGGGTTCTGCTTGACCTTGCTCTCCATCTGGTCGAGCGCGCCATAGACGATGCGCTCGGCGGCAGACTTTTTGCCTTCCTTCATGATGGAGTTCATGAACTTCGTGAGCACCATGTCCCCGAACTTGGGATCGGGGATGATCTCGCGCTTATCCGCTTTGTGCCGCCTCGACATATCGACTAATCCGTTTCCTAAAAACGCGAAAACGACCCAACTACTTGGGCCGCTTGGCTCCGTATTTCGAACGCCGCTGCCGACGGGCGCTGACGCCTTGGGTATCGAGCACGCCACGAATGATGTGGTAGCGCACGCCGGGAAGGTCTTTCACACGGCCGCCCCGGATCATCACCACCGAGTGCTCTTGCAGGTTATGACCCTCACCAGGGATGTAGCTCGTCACTTCCTGCTGGTTGGTGAGACGCACGCGAGCCACCTTCCGGAGTGCCGAGTTCGGCTTCTTCGGGGTCGTGGTGTACACGCGCGTACAAACCCCCCGCTTCTGCGGGCAGGCCTGCATGGCCGGAACTTTATTCCGCTTTACCGGCGCCTGGCGCGGCTTGCGGATCAATTGCTGAATCGTCGGCATGGCAGCCTTTAACGTCCAATCATCCTGGAGGCGCGACGGCCTCGTTCATCCAATGGGCAAAAGCCCAAAACACAAGAGCCGAAGTTGCGAGTGACCTCGCCCTTCAGCGCCAAAAACAGAGGATCTTGAAGGACTTGGCCCTCAAGATCTTGACCCCGATGTGATCCCGGTTAATCCGGCAGCGTCTAACCCGCGCCCGAAGGCAACCAATCGGCTGGGCTACCGCCTGCCACTATAAAGTGGCCGCGTTGTATCAGGCGGATTCTGACAACGTCAAGGGTAGAAGTGCCGGAAATTAGGGGCCAAACGCCAGTTTTGGCTTCTGCTGGCCGTCTGGCCCCATATCCTTCCGAAACTCTTACGCCGAGGCGCCCTCTTCGGCCTCCTCGGCCCCGTCTGGGCCGTCTGAATCGTCTGAACCGTCCTCACCCTCTTCTTGCTGGATCGCCTCCTGCGCGGCGCGTTCCCGCTCCTCAAGGATGAGATCGTCACGATGCGAGGCGATCCGGTTGAGCCTAGAGAGCATGCCGCCGGTACCGGCCGGAATGAGCCGGCCCACGATGACATTCTCTTTCAACCCCTCCAGGGCATCCATCTTGCCGTTCACAGCAGCATCGGTGAGCACTCTGGTCGTCTCCTGGAACGACGCCGCGGAGATGAACGACTTCGTCTGAAGGCTCGCCTTGGTGATGCCGAGCAGCACCGGCTGACCCTTGGCGGGCTGACCACCCGCGGCCACCGCCGCAACGTTGGCGTCCTCGAAATCGAGGCGGTCGACCTGCTCGCCCTTGAGGAACTCGGTATCGCCCGACTCGTCGACTTCGGTCTTCTGGAGCATCTGGCGGACGATCACCTCGATATGCTTGTCGTTGATCGTCACGCCCTGGAGCCGGTAGACCTCCTGAATCTCGTTGACGAGATAGTTGGCCAGCTCCTCGACGCCCTTAATCGCCAGGATATCGTGCGGCGCCGGGTGGCCATCGAGCAGGTACTCGCCCTTCTCGATCCGATCGCCTTCCTGCACCGTCAGATGCCGCCCCTTCGGGATCAGGAACTCGACCACCTCCGCGTCATCTCCATCCGGCTGGATGCTGATGCGCCGCTTGTTCTTATAGTCGCGGCCCAGCTGCACAATGCCCGAGACCTCGGCGATGATGGCGTGATCCTTGGGACGCCGCGCCTCGAACAGCTCCGCCACGCGCGGCAGACCGCCCGTGATGTCGCGCGTCTTGGCGCTTTCCATGGGGATACGGGCCAACACGTCGCCGCCCTTCACCTCACTGCCCGGCTCCACCGACAGCACCGCGTCCACGGGAAGCAGGTAACGCGCCTCACCGCCTCTGCTGAGCTTACCAATTTCGCCCTTCTTGTCCTTGATCACCATCGCGGGCCGAAGGTCGGCGCCGCGGGGCGACGCACGCCAATCGATGATCACGCTATTGGTGATGCCGGTCGACTCGTCACGCTGCTCTGAGACCGACATGCCTTCGACCAGATCCTCGAACTCGACCGTTCCCTCGATCTCCGTGAGCACCGGACGCGTGTAAGGATCCCACTCGGCGAGACGATCACCGCGCTTGACCTTTTGACCTTCGTCCACCCGCAAATGGGTGCCGTAGGGCAAGCGATGGACAGCAAGTTCAGCACCGTCCTCGTCGACGACGACAACCGTCGTATTCCGGCCCATGACCATGTGCCGGCCTTGGGAGTCCTCGACGACGTTGCGCTGCTTGATCTTCACCGTGCCGTCGAAGTTGGACTCCAGCGAAGACTGGTCGACCACCTTCGAACTCGCCACGCCACCCAAATGGAAGGTCCGCATGGTGAGCTGCGTGCCCGGCTCGCCAATCGACTGCGCCGCGATGACGCCGACGGCCTCGCCCATGTTGACGGGCGTGCCGCGCGCCAGATCGCGTCCGTAGCACTTTCCGCAAATCCCGTTGCGGGTCTCGCAGGTCAGTGCCGAGCGGATCCGGATCTCCTGGACGCGAGCGTTCTCGATTGCCTCGACATGCTCCTCCTCGATCAGATCGCCTGCCTTGAGGACAATCTCGCCGGTCGCCGGATTCTTGACGTCATCCGCAGTCGTGCGGCCCAGCACGCGCTGGCCGAGCGATACGGTGACCTCACCGGCATCGAGGATCGCGCGGGCGGTGATAGCGCCGTCAGTGCCGCAATCCTTCTCGGTGACGATGCAGTCCTGTGCCACGTCGACGAGACGCCGCGTCAGATAACCGGAGTTCGCCGTCTTCAAGGCTGTGTCGGCCAGACCCTTACGGGCACCATGGGTGGAGTTGAAGTACTCCATCACCGACAGCCCCTCCTTGAAGTTGGAGATAATCGGCGTCTCGATGATCTCGCCCGAAGGCTTGGTCATCAGACCACGCATGCCGGCGAGCTGCTTCATCTGGGCAGGCGACCCACGCGCACCGGAGTGCGACATCATGTAGATCGAGTTGATCGGCTTCTCGCGGCCGGTCTCCTCGTCCACCTGCACCGAAGAAATGCGTTTCATCATTTCCTTGGCGACAAGCTCGGTGCACTCCGTCCACGTGTCGACCACCTTGTTGTACTTCTCGCCGCGTGTGATGAGGCCGTCATTGTACTGCTGCTCATACTCGCGCACGAGATCGGACGTCTTGTGGATGATGTCGTCTTTGGTCTCCGGCACCACCATGTCGTCCTTGCCGAACGAAATGCCGGCGCGGCAGGCGTAACGGAAGCCAAGCCCCATGATCTTGTCGCAGAAGATGACCGTCTCCTTCTGACCGCAGTGGCGATAGACCACGTCGATCATGTTGGAGATCACCTTCTTCGTGAGCAGCTGGTTGACCTGGTCGTAGCTCACCTCGGGGCGCCGCGGCAGAAGCTCGCCCAGCAACATGCGCCCGGGCGTCGTGTCGTAGATGTAAGACACCCAGTTGCCGTCGTCGTCCCGCGTGATGAAGCGGCCCTTGACCTTGGCATGCAAGCTTACCGCCTTGGAATCGAGTGCGTGCTGAACTTCGGCGATGCTACCGAAGATCATGCCCTCGCCGGGCTCGTTGTCCATCACCAGCGACAGGTAATAGAGGCCAAGCACGATATCCTGCGATGGCACGATGATCGGCGAACCGTTGGCCGGGTGCAGGATGTTGTTGGTGGACATCATCAGCACGCGCGCTTCGAGCTGCGCCTCTAGCGACAACGGCACGTGAACGGCCATTTGGTCGCCATCGAAGTCGGCGTTGAACGCCGCGCAGACCAGCGGATGGAGCTGGATGGCCTTGCCCTCGATCAGCACCGGCTCGAACGCCTGAATGCCGAGGCGATGCAGGGTCGGCGCGCGGTTGAGCAGCACCGGGTGCTCGCGGATCACCTCATCGAGAATGTCCCACACTTCCGGCTTTTCTTTCTCAACCAGCTTCTTCGCCTGCTTCACCGTGGCGGCGTGGCCCTTGGCGTCCAGCCGCGAATAGATGAACGGCTTGAACAGCTCGAGCGCCATCTTCTTCGGCAGGCCGCATTGATGCAGCTTGAGCTCGGGACCCACCACGATGACCGAACGGCCCGAATAGTCGACGCGCTTGCCGAGCAGGTTCTGACGGAACCGGCCCTGCTTGCCCTTGAGCATGTCGGAGAGAGACTTCAGCGGACGCTTGTTCGCGCCGGTGATAACACGGCCACGCCGTCCGTTGTCGAACAACGCATCGACCGACTCCTGCAGCATCCGCTTCTCATTACGGATGATGATATCAGGCGCGCGGAGCTCCATCAGGCGCTTCAGCCGGTTGTTTCGATTGATGACGCGGCGATAGAGGTCATTGAGGTCCGAGGTCGCGAAGCGACCACCGTCTAGCGGTACCAACGGCCGAAGCTCCGGCGGAATGACCGGAACCACGGTGAGGATCATCCACTCCGGGCGGTTGCCTGACTGAAGGAAAGCCTCAACGACTTTAAGACGCTTGGCGAGCTTCTTGGGCTTAAGCTCGGTGGTGGCCTCGGCGATCTCCACGCGGAGATTGGCGGCGATCTTCTCCAGATCGAGGCCCTTTAGCAGCTCGCGGATTGCCTCCGCGCCAATCGAAGCGGTGAATGAGTCCTCGCCGAAATCTTCCTGCGCCTGCGCGTACTCGTCTTCGGAGAGAAGCTGCAACGGCTTCAGCGACGTAAGGCCCGGCTCCATCACGATGTAGTGCTCGAAATAGAGCACGCGCTCAAGATCCTTCAGCGTCATGTCGAGCAGAAGGCCGATGCGGGACGGCAGTGACTTCAAGAACCAGATATGCGCGACGGGAGCGGCGAGCTCCACATGGCCCATGCGCTCACGCCGGACTTTGGCCAGAGTCACCTCGACGCCGCATTTCTCGCAAATGACGCCCTTGTACTTCATGCGCTTGTATTTGCCACACAAACACTCGT
>Ga0209013_10002985_pt1 | contig 15190 bp, 13 predicted proteins | sample Cruoilmetagenom2_FD_187291 | JGI IMG/M metagenome (GOLD analysis project Ga0209013, IMG submission 187291) | Oil polluted marine microbial communities from Coal Oil Point, Santa Barbara, California, USA - Sample 2 (SPAdes) (version 2) | ecosystem: Environmental > Aquatic > Marine > Oil seeps ... | reverse complement strand
AAAAGGCCGTCTTGCCCCAGAAAATGGCAAAATAGACCATTCCCCGGATGAAATCCGGCAGAGGGAGATGTTCCACGCCTGGAAGATGCCAGCCCCCGAAAAAGAGCACCACCGCCAGGGCGGACCAGGTGATCATATTGGCATACTCGGACATGGGGAACATCATGAATTTGAAACTGCTGTATTCCGTATGGTACCCGGCTACGATTTCCGCTTCCGCTTCGGGAAGATCAAAGGGAATCCGGTTCGTCTCCGCCAGGGAGGCGATGGCGAAAAGGACAAATGCGAGGGGCTGGAGAAATATGTTCCATCTCGGAATCCACGCAGGCAGGAATCCGGCCAGCGCTGCGGTCTGGAATTCCACGATACCGTTCAGCCGGAGCGTACCGCATATCATGAAAATACCCACGATGGAGAGGCCGAGCCCCACCTCGTAGCTGATAAGCTGGGCGGACCCTCTCAGGCCGCCGAGAAGGGAATACTTGTTATTCGAAGCCCAGCCCCCGATCAGCAGGCCGTACACATCCAGGGTCGCCATGGCGAAGATAAAGAGGAGCCCTACATTGATGTCCGCGATTTGAAACTGGATGGGCTTCCCGAGAATCGTTGTGGTGCTGCCGAAGGGGATGACGGCAAAAGCGAGCAGGGCGGGAACCAGAATAATCATCGGCGCCAGGACATAGAGCACCTTGTGCACATGCCGCGGTATGATATCTTCCTTAAAGAAAAATTTCGCGCCGTCCGCAAGGGGCTGGAGAAGTCCGAAATAACCCACGCGGTTCGGTCCGAGCCGGTCCTGGATAAAGGCGGAAACCCGCCGCTCCGCGAGTGAAAGATAGGCGATCAGGAAAAACATGATGCCCACAATGACGCCGATCTTCACCAGTATAATGGCTATTTCGATCAGTAGCACCCACATGCTTTCCACGTTACCTCTTCTCCAGATGAAATCCGTCTTTTCTTAACGCCCCGTATTCGATATCTCTATATCCCGGGATATCCCTGGCAATATCGCGGAAAACATCGGCCGGGTTGAAGAAGTCGATCTTTTCATCAAAGTGCTTCATCAGTTTTGCCAGATGGGACCAGGGAGATTGTATGTCCAGTGTGGACGGAAGCAGGACCTGATTGAAATGCTGGACCCGGCCCCGGTCATTGGTCATGGTCCCTTCTTTTTCAAAAAACACCGCGCACGGCAGTATGCAGTAAGCTGCCTGGAGGAGTTCGGAACGCACCGATTCGAGAGAAAACAAAAAAGGCACTTTTCTTAAAGCAGCCAGCAATTCATCCTCGAGGGGCAAATCGAGAAAGTCCCGTAACAGGAAAAGCGCCTGGTACCGGCCCTGTTCGATCCTGGAAAGCATGTCCCGGAAATGTTCCGGGTCCTCCGGAACACCGAGCATGGCGGCGGCTCCCTGCTTATTCGGCGCCTTTTCACTGCTGATCACAAAACCTCCGGGAAATTCTTCCCTGTCGTTTCTGTCAACCGGCGGCAGCATGGCAACATCTTTTGAGCCTATCATGGTGAGAAAGCGCCTGAGCAGGTAATTATCTTCGTTCGAGCAGCAGGGAGACCCGATCCCACCGATTTGCTCCGGCCCATGTTGTTCCAGGATACTTTTAATTTTCATTTTCGCAGCCGTATAGGCGTCTTCCAGAAGAACCTCCCTCAAATGGCTTTCCCGGCGCAACAGGGGTGCATGTACCCGCTTTTCTTTTTCCGGGGCTCTGAATTCATATCTCCCATCATCACAGATCCAGTAATCATTGACGTGGGGATTTAAACGGGCGAGGGTACGGTAAATGATCCCATTCCGGTGTTCGTATGTCACATTACAGCCGCGACTGCAGGCGGGGCAGATCCCGGTTACTTTTTTCAGATACCATACTCTGGATTTATAGAGGAAGTCCTTGCTGATCAGGGCTCCCACGGGGCAGAGCTGAATGACGTTCCCGGACAGGCGGTTATCGACTCTTTTGCCGGGCATGACTGAAATTTCGCTTTTATCACCCCGGGACAGGACGAACAGTTCGCTGGTACCGGAAATTTCCTGACAGAATCTGACGCAGCGGGAACACAGGATACAGCGCTCCGGCCAGATCAGGACATGTTTTCCAAGGTCCTTTTTGGGGAACCGGACTTTTGCGACGGTCATCCGGCTGTGCTGTTGTCCGTACTCGTAGGCATAGTTCTGCAGTTCGCATTCCCCCGCCTTATCGCATACCGGGCAGTCCAGAGGATGGTTGACGAGAAAGAATTCCATGACCGCTTTCCGGGCTTTAACCACTTTTTCCGTTTCGGTCCGGACCACCATCCCTTCGGTCACAGGGTATGCGCAGGAAGGGATCAATTTGACAGATCTTTCCTCTTCCACCAGGCACATTCTGCAGCTCCCCACCTGTTTCAGGCCGGGATGGTAGCAGTAGTGGGGGATAAAAATCCCCAGCTGCTGGGCGGCCTGGAGGATGGTAGTTCCCGGCTCGACCGTGATTTCGTTATCATTGATAGTCAGTGTCGGCATGGTCCTCCGTCATCCCAGGCGTTGATCGAATTCGTCCCTGAATTTCTGTACAATACTGCGGATGGGCGCGGCCGCCGCATCTGCCAGAGGGCAGATAGTATTGCCTTCCATGTTATTACAAATGTCCACTGCCAGATCAGGGTCGTTTTTGTCTCCTCTGCCGTCTTTTATTTTCTTGAGCAGCTTCACCAGCCAGCCCGTGCCTTCACGGCAGGGGGTACACTGGCCGCATGATTCATGGGCATAGAATTTAGCGAGATTCAAGGCCGCATCCACCATGCTGGTGGTATCGTCCATAACGATCACTCCTGCCGAACCGAGCATGGTCCCGGCCTTCTGAAGGGAGTCGAAGTCCATCCGCACGTGGACTTCATCCGCTTTGAGCACCGGCACCGACGAGCCGCCGGGAATCACCGCTTTGAGCTTCCGGTTGCCGGGGATGCCTCCTCCGTATTTTTCAATCAGCTCGTCGAGATAAACGCCCATCTCGAGTTCATAAACGCCCGGAGTGTTGAGATGTCCGCTCAGGCAATACAGTTTTGTACCGTAATTGTTTTCCGACCCGAACCGTTTATAAGCATCAGGCCCCTCCAGCACGATAAAGGGGAGGAAAGCCAGGGTTTCGACATTGTTTACCACGGTCGGGCACTGGTTGACGCCTACGGAAGCAGGGAAGGGGGGTTTAATTCTTGGATATCCTCTCTTGCCTTCGATCGATTCAATCAGGCCGGTTTCTTCTCCGCAGATATAGGCGCCGGCGCCTCGATAGACCACGACGTTCAGATGAAAGTCTGAACCCAGAATATTTTTGCCCAGAAAATGCTGTTCTTCCGCCTCCCTGATCGCCTTCCGGAGGATTTCCGCTTCATGGGCGAATTCACCGCGAATATAAATAAAGCAGTGGTGGCAGTCCAGTGCGTAGGAAGCGATGGCGATCCCTTCGAGAAGGATATGGGGCTTTTTCAGGATAATTTCACGATCTTTAAAAGTGCCCGGCTCAGACTCATCAGCGTTACAGCAAAGGTAAATTGGCTTGCCCGTATCTTTCGGCACGAAACTCCATTTCAGACCGGTGGGGAATCCTGCCCCCCCACGGCCGCGGAGGCCCGAGTCTTTTACATATTCTGTAATGGTCTCCGGGTCGAGCTTCTCCATGCCATGCCGGAGCGCCCGGTATCCACCCGCCTGCAGGTAACCCTCCAGTGTATTTATGTTCGGAATGGTATCTACATCTTTCAAAATAATCATGACGCGCTTATTCCAGCTTATCCAGAATGGAATCCAGTCTCTCGATAGTCAAATTTTCATAATACTGATCATTGATTCGAACAACCGGAGCGGTTCCGCAGGAACCCAGGCATTCGACCTTGATCAGGGTGAATTTTTTGTCCGGCGTGGTTCTCCCCACCGTGATTTTCAATTTTTTTTCCAGAAAATCCACTATTTCCGCAGCCCCCCGCAGCGCACAGGAGAGTGTGTGGCAGACCTGGATGACATAGCGGCCCCACTCTTCCATGTTGAACATGGTGTAAAAAGAGACCGCGTCTTTTATATTGCTTACAGGAATATCAAGGAGGGAGGAGAGGTAATCGATCACCTCGTCCGAGACCGTGCCGAATTCCCTGTGAGCCAGATGGAGAACGGGGAGCAGAGAGCCCTGCTGAAAAGTGAAAAACTCTTTTATTCTTCTGGCTTCTTCCAGAGCTTCGGGGCTGAATTTGATTTCCATAAGCTTCAATCCGTTATTGCCAGTCGAATACGCCATTTTTCCAGACATAAATCAGGCCGATGAACAGGATGAATAGAAAAATACCCATCTCGATCAGGCCGAACCACCCGAGCTGTTTAAAAATGACCGCCCACGGATAGAGGGATACGCCTTCAAAATCGAAAATAATAAAAAGAATGGCTACAAGAAAATAACCGATATGGAAGCGCACCCGTGCATTGCCCGTGGGATTCACGCCGCATTCGTAGGGAGAAAGCTTCTCTCTGGTCGGCTTTTTGATACCGATGAGATGGGAGAAGAATACGAGGGCAGCGGCAAGGCCGATCGCTACCAGAATGAAAATCCCGATCGGAAGGAAATCGACTAGCATGATCGAAAAATAAGTTCCTAGGTTTCTCTTCAACAGGTTGCAAAAGAAAGGAAATGATAAAGCGATCTCGGGAATGTGTCAAGGGAAAACATAAGAATTTTTCTTCCAGCCCGCATCCTGTGAGAAATGCGGGCTAGACAGAGGAAATGTAGTGGCCCAGCTTTTCTTTTTTTGTTTTAAGATATTTCCGGGAAGTTTCCGTGGCGGGCACTTCAATTGGAATCCTTTCCGAGATTTCAAGTCCGTATCCTTTAAGCCCCACGAATTTTCTGGGATTGTTCGTCATGAGCCGCATTCTGGAGACGCCGAGTTCTCTTAAAATCTGGGCCCCCACTCCGTAATTTCGCTGGTCAGGCTTGTATCCCAGGCAGAGGTTGGCTTCCACCGTATCTTTTCCCTGGTCCTGCAGCTCATAGGCCTTCAGCTTATTGATAAGGCCGATGCCTCTGCCCTCCTGGTGCAGATAAAGGAGGACTCCGTTTTTTTCCTCAGCGATCATTTCCATGGCCTTATCCAGCTGTAATCCGCAGTCGCACCGCTCGGAATGAAAGACCTCACCGGTTACGCACTGGGAATGAACCCTCACCAGGACCGGTGCTTTCGAATCGATGGTTCCCATAACCAGAGCCAGATGGTGTTCGTTGTTGATTTCATTCTCATAAGCCAGTAACCTGAACGTACCGTATCTGGTGGGCAGGGTCGTTTCAGCCGCAATTTTGACAAAACTTTCTGTTTTCATTCTGTACTGGACGATATCGGCGACAGTCACCATTTTTAAATTGTGTTTTTTCGCGAAATGGTGCAACTCCGGAACCCTGGCCATGGTGCCGTCTGGATTCATGATTTCGCAGATGACACCAGCCGGATAGAGTCCCGAAATCCTGGCCAGATCGACTATTGCTTCGGTGTGGCCTGTTCGGCGAAGCACACCCCCGTTTCGTGCTCGTAATGGAAACATATGGCCTGGCATGGAAAGGTCTTCGGGTTTCGATTCAGGATCAATAGCGGTCAGGACCGTGGCAGCTCTGTCCGCCGCTGAAATGCCGGTAGACACCTTGTGCCTGGCTTCGATGGAAACGCAAAAAGCCGTATTAAAGGTGGATGTATTGTTTCCCACCATCATGGGAAGGCGGAGCGCATCGCATCTGCTTGCAGTTAATGCGAGACAGATCAGACCCCGGGCATGAACCGCCATGAAGTTGATGATTTCAGGGGTCAGCTTTTCTGCGGCAATGGTCACATCTCCTTCGTTCTCACGGTCTTCATCATCCACAATGACCAGCATTTTGCCGGACTGTAATTCTTCAATCGCATCCTCGATTGTGGCGAACTTCATGGTTTGCTCTCCCCTTCTTTTTTGCCGCGATCCGCTTCACGGAAGGCGTTCATCACTATAACAGAACACCTTGCGGGAGTCAAAAGGTTTACCCCCCTTCTTCCTAAAAAAATGAAATGACCTGCTGTGCTGCGATCAGGAGAAGCACGGCCCCGGCAATCCTGCGGAAAGTCATTTCCGAAGCGCTCGAGAATATTTTGTTTCCGAAATAAATGCCAGGAAGTAACCCTGGTATGGAGATCAGCACATAATAGAGGACCTGTCGATCCATAATCCCGAGGGAGGCATAGGTGATGATTCTGGCAAGAGCCGCTGCAAGAAAAATAGGGACAAGAATCTGACGAAAAGCCCGTTTGGCGAAGCGGCGGCCAAAGTGCCAGATGATGGGCGGACCGCTGATGCCGAAAAGGCCCCCGCAAACGCCGCCCAGAAGAGATACGGAAACGTCTGCTCTGCTGCTTTGATCGGGTAGTGCATTGAGCAGTCGATCTTCGGCCCTGTCCGGACGTCCTATCAGAAACCACAGACCCAGGAGAAAAATAGCCGTCCCCAGGAGAAGCCGGAAGTAGGATGGAGGGATCATATTTAAAAAAATGCCGCCGATGACGGCTCCCAGGACGATGGCAACGGCAAGCGGGCCCCAGAACCGGAATCCCCCGCGGGACCAGTCCGTTCGAAGCAGGATACCCCCTGCGACCGCGTCGAGAACGGCACTCATGGCAATGACCTTGTGCGGGGCGATAAAGAGAGAGCAGAAGGCGATCACAATGATGGCAGGCCCGAAGCCGGTCATGGCTTTTAACAGAAAAGCTAAAAATGCGATCAGGGGGAGGAGGAAATATTCCACGCAAGCGACCTTTCCAGATGTCTATTTCAATGCTCTGTAAAGAGGGCGGGCCAGTCGATCTCCCCTACGGTTTTATGCAAAATATGGTCATCATCCACCACGTGGAATGTGAGGCGAGAAAAAACCTTTCCGGCCAAAATCCGGACAGGCTCGAGAGGAATGACCGCATCTTTTGTTCCATGGTATATGTCCGCAGGCACGGAAATGGCCGGGAGCGGATCAGATGCAAACTCCGGGCAAAGAAGGGCGGGAGCCAATAGGATGAGCTTTTTGACCCGCGCGGGAATTTCCCGTGCATATATGGCGGCCATGAGGCCCCCGAAACTGGAGCCGATGATGATCCAGTCCGCCCGGAGTGCGAGAAGCGGCCTGAGCCTGGCCATGCGTTCTTCCAGTGCGCCATGAAAGTCGGGTGCGAGCAGGCCGGGAAATAGTTTTTTGAACATTTTCCCCTTGAATCCCCGTCCGCTGCTTTCAAGGCCGTGGATAAAGATAGAAGGTATGGAGCGGGGCATGCATGATCTCCTCGATAAAGATAAATCGGATCGGCATTCTGTTCAGACACCCCTGATGAAATTGAGTAAATGGTTGATGGCAATTTTTTGCTCTTCTATGATTTTTTGCCCCACATCACCGATGGAAATGATGCCGATCAACTTATCATCTTCACGCACGGGAAGATGCCGTATCCGTTTTGCTGTCATAATACCCATGCACTCTTCTATACTATTGTCAGGTGAAATCCAGATGACATCTTTTGTCATGACCTCTGCCACCGTAGTGTCTCTGGAGGTCTTTCCCTGCAGAACAACCTTTCTGGCATAATCACGTTCAGAAACAATACCGAGGATTTCGTCTCCCTCCATTACGAGCAGGGCGCCCACATTCTTTTCCGCCATTTCGACCAGTGCGTGAAATACCGTGGTTTCGGGTGTAATGGACCAGATCTCTCTGCCTTTCAAATCCAGCAGGTCTCTCACTTTTTTTCTTAGTTTCATGGCCTCCTCCCCAGTTTTTTATACTGTAGTATATTCCCTGTCCGTTTTCATTTTCCGGGATGCAACCGTTTAAGTCATTATATCCTGATACGAGGCTCGATCTGCAAGACCTTTAATTTTTTTTATATAATTCGAAAATGGCGTTTATCCCTTCTTGAGCGCCCAGGGGGAGAGAAACATGGGATTTGCCCGGGACCTGGAAATCCCTGGGATTGATACGGATCAATCTTGCCTGATGCGCTCCTGCCACGTATTCCGATCGATGGCGAACCGTGGGAACCGCCTGGCCCGCACCTGCCTCGATGACCGCTAACTGCATATTTTCCGACGCAAGGTGCCGGAGCCAGCCGGTCAGCATGGCTCCCTGGCTGCTGGTGCGGTGGGCGTGCCATGACCAGTCCCCGAACATCAGGATATTGGGCCTCGCGATCCCTCCACAATGCCCGCACAGGGGAAGCGGGTCCAGCGCTTCAAATCTCTCTTCGTCCACAGCGACCGGTGTGCCGCCGGCATCCCAGATATCGTTGCAGCAGGGCCCGGCACACTGGAAATGATGAATGGAACCATGACATTCTTCAATGCTGTCCCCGTCGTATCCTGCTTTCTGAAACTGGCCGTCCACATTGGATGTATAAACAAAATACCCCCCCTGTTTCCGACGGGCCATCTCCAGCAGTTGTGTGAAGCCCTGATGGGGCTCGGTCTTCCTGTACAGATTGAGACGGTGTCCGTAAAATGCCCAGGCCAATCTCGGATTGTGATCAAACCACCCAGGATTTGCCATTTCCACGAAGGAGATCCCCAGTTTGGCTATGGGTGGATAGGCTTTCCAGAATCCCTTATTCCCGCGAAAGTCGGGCAGACCGGAATCTACCCCGATGCCGGCCCCCGCGGTAATCAGCAGGGCGTCCGATTGTTCCAGTATTTCTACTGCCGCTTCCAGACTTTTCTGTAATGACATGCAGTGATCGTTCCCTTAGTGCCCCTATTCGTAAATACGGTGGCATTCGGGCTGCGCATCCTTGCTCGCTGCGTTGCTCGTCGGTTAAATACCACGGGGTATTCGCCCTCCTCGCGCCTTGCGAGAAAGGCGCCTCGCCGCCCTCGGTGCGTCACCCTATTTACGAACAGGACCTTTGTCCATGAATGAAAGCTCGGTATATTTGATGCAGTATAGTGCAGGTAAAGGCCCCGGTCAAGATTCAACCTGTTTTCCCTCTCCGGTACTGCCTGACGACGGAACCCGGACAGGGCGGAATGGTGTGAAAAGCTTGATTTTATGCGCTTTTTATCCTACCATGGGATCATCCGCCGGGAAACACGGCACCATCAGAAGGACTTGGGCGAGCATCAGGGCAAAAAGCACTTTCAATGATGAAGCAAAAAATAATCGTGGTTCTGGGGCCGACCTGTACCGGGAAAACGACCCTGGCGATAAGACTGGCGGAAATCTATGATGGAGAAGTGATCAGCGCGGACTCCATGCAGGTTTACAGGGATCTGGATATCGGAACGGCAAAGCCCGATAGAACAGAAAGACACGGCATTCCCCATCATCTGATAGATATTTTCGATTGTACCCGCATCTATTCCGCCGGGATGTTTTCCGAGAAGGCGGAAAAAATTATTGGAGAGGTACATGCCCGGAAAAGGTTGCCGGTCATAGCAGGCGGCACGGGCCTCTACCTGCGGAGCCTCCTGTATGGGCTTTTTCCGTCCCCTTCCCGGAATGACTCTTTCAGGGCAAAAATCAGGGTTGCGGCTGCACGGGGAGGAATCGAATCGCTGCACAGAGAGCTGCGCGGGATAGATCCTGACGCGGCAGCAGAGATAGGAGAAAGGGATCTTCCACGTATCATGCGGGCACTGGAGCTTTTTTATCTCACCGGAAAAACAAAGTCAGCACATATTAAAGAGGGTGGATTTAATGAAGAACGGTATGACGCCCTGAAAATTGGGTTGACCATGCCTCGCAGTTTACTATATGAATGTATCAATCAACGGGTGGACCGCATGATGGCGCAGGGCCTCGCAGATGAGGTCAAGGATCTGCTCGACAGGGGCGTGCCTTCAGATTGCCATGCGCTCAAGGCGCTCGGATACAGGCAGATCGTTCGACACTTCACAGGCGGCCAGACTCTGGAAGAGACTGTGAGATTGATAAAAAGAGATACCAGGCGTTTCGCAAAACGACAGCTAACCTGGTTTTCTCGTGAAAAGGAGGTTATGTGGTTTACCGTCCAGGCGCCCGGGAGAATCCCTTTGAAGGAAATTCTGGTTCGGATGAATGGATTCCTGGGAAAATCCTCCCCATCATCCAAGAACCGGGAAATGGAGTAAGGTATGAAAAAAACAGCAGCAACGATGAATATCCAGGATTTTTATTTCAACCAGATAAGGAAGCAGAAAGCCGGGATCACCATGACCCTGATGAACGGGTTGAAGGTAGAAGGAAAAATCAAGGCTTTTGACCGTTATGTGCTTGTGATTGAAAACCAGGAGGGTGAAATTATCATTTTCAAGCATGCAGTCGCTTCCATCACTTACGATAAGGCATTTAAAAACTCCATTAAATTTTCCTTCGGCACCCAGCAGTAGCGAGGTGCCCAACAGGTACCCATGGCTCGACGCATTGCGCTGGCAGCCGCACAGAGTCAGGAAAATTTTAAAGAAAGCGATCGATTTTTTTGGAGAAAGATAGGAACGGGGCCCGGGATAAGGAGCATGTCATGGAAAGAATCATCGGTGTGATCGGCAGCTCGGCGGAAGATACCCACCTGGCTGAAATTGCCGGGGCCCTTGGCCGGGAGATCGGCCGGTCAGGCTGTTCCCTGATCTGCGGCGGCCTGGGGGGGGTGATGGAGGCGGCATGCCGCGGTATGAAGTCGCTGGAGCCCCGCGCAAAAGGGAAAACGATCGGCATCCTGCCCGGGATGGACAAGGGGGATGCCAACCCCTATGTGGATATTATAATTCCTTCAGGAATCGGTTTTGCCAGGAATACCATCATTACCCTTGCGGCGGATGGCGTAATCGCAGTGGGCGGAGGCGCCGGTACCCTGACGGAGATTTCCTATGCCTGGAAGTTCGGCCGGCCCATCGTGATCCTTGAAACCGCCGGAGGGTGGGCCGGTATGTTCGGAGGGAAGGGGATCGACAGCACACGGCCGGATCATATTCTCACGGCATCAAGCCCTTCAGAAGCGGTAAGGATGGTTTTAGGATGAGGGATAAAGGGTCGCCTAGCTCGAAGAGGGTAAGCCCGCTATTCCTTCAGTTTCACACTGAATTGAAAGTCGTCGTCCTCGGTGATCACGTTTCCGAATTTGCAGAATTCGGCGTATTGTTCCGGGTGGATCAACTGGATCGGAAGCCAGAGATATTTTTGGATGCTGAGCCGATTTTCCTTCCACTCCCAGGAAATTTCATAATCGCCGAATTCCGTCTGCATCAGTTTGGGTTCCATGGGAATGGAGACCGGCTGGACCGGCGGAAAGTCGATGTCCACGTGATAATTGTATAAAAGCTGGGTATCAATCCAGAGCGGGAGTTTCCGTTGCTGGAGGCTCATGAATGAGCCGCTGAAATTGAGGGGGCGAAATATTTTACTGAGTATCATGGTGCCGTCATCGATGCGGGCATAAGCGTCGCCTTCAAAGGTGAAGAATATCCGCAGCGGGCCTTCTTCTTCCTCCTGATTTTCAATATTAAAAGATGTCATTTCCACTCCGGGGAAATACTGGTTCAGATACCCCTCCATGTTGTCTCCCAATTCTGCAACAGAGGTATTCTTGAACATGGATCTCAGAACAGAAGCGTCCGTCCCGCTGTATACTTCACGCACTTCCGCTTTCAGGTTTCCTTTTTCATCAAACGTGAGATGGTAGAAGAGGTCGTTTCTTTCGTTCTCAATGGGCTGATGGGGCAGGGTGACGAATTCCGCTTCTCCTCCGGGTTTCAGAAGGAGGCCGTCAGAACCCTGGATCAGGGGATTAAGCGCGCCGAACTGGTTTGCACTTTCATTAAGATCGAGCCAGATAGCGCTGCCATCGTCGGGCTCTACGAGGAGAATGGGATAAGAGAAGGTCTGGAAATCGGGACAGGAGAGAAAAGCCCCCTTCTGTAACTGGGATCTTGTAAGAACAATGGTTGCGTCTATCCCGGCATGATCGAGAAAGCTCTTGAGGAGAATCAGCCTGTTTCCTTCTCCTTCAAGATATATTGAAAGAGCGTTTCGATCGATGGACAGGCCATGCCGATTACCTGAAATCTTGTTTTGCACGGATGCAAAGAGGGCCTTCACCTTCGCGGTATCATTTTCCGCCCGGCCGGTCAGTTCATCGACCTTCTCTTTCATTTCGTTGGAAAGCGTGAATTTTCCGATAAAAGCATTCAGGTACAAATACACGACATCTTCCCATGACTGGTTGTAATTCTCGCGGAGATAGGGAACAAACGTAAAGGCCGGGGGCGCGAAGGGTTCCGGCTCGAAAGGAAGACTTTCTTCCACGGTCCACCTTCTGATTCTATAAGGCCCTGCGATGGTATCTTCCGGTGTAAAGTCGATATTGGACTGTTCGACGAACACGTCCATATCCTTCTGATGAATAAGCGTATATTCAGATTTCACAAAGGGCTGGTTGGCTCCCTGGAAAGCAAAATACAGATTATTTGAAAAACCGTTTTTACCCATCGGGGAGGGCGGGACAAAGGCAAAATATTCCAGTTCAACCATGTCTCCCGGAGCCAGCCCCGGAACCTGGATGACATTTCCGGTCGCATCGATGGGTTCCAGGATTTCCCCGTTCGGCTTAATGGTGCGGAGTTTCAAAAGCTCATAACCCGCTGATATCCTGATTTCACTCTCTCGTTCCACGCCTTCTTCGGTAAGCACACCGGTCAGGAGGTGGTAATACCGGACGGCGGAACCGTCCGGATTGATGAGTGTCACTCCATTATCCAGGACCAGGATGGAATCTGCCCCTGGATAATCCCGGGAAGAAAAATGCCGGGCATACAGATCGTCGGCGGGCACTGCATATTCAAAGAGGAGGTTTTCCCCTTTTTCGAGAGTGAACCATCTTCTTACTTCGAGATTTTCAGGGTCCAGGGCGAGGATTTTTTCCATTGTTTCAGAAGCCGCATCCCGGGCTCCTCTGCGCATAAGTATTCTTGCCTGTAATTCCAGAAGAGCGGGATGGTCGGGAAACCAGACAAAGGCTTCTTCCAGCCGGTCTTCCGCCTCTTCGAGCCGGTCATTTTCAAGAAGGAGAACCAGTTCCTCATATCTCGCACTCAGATAAAAAGGATCTTCCGCCGTCAGTCTTCGATATTCCTGCAATGCCCGTTCGTCCTCGCCGGTTTCCAAGTAGTAATCCGCAAGGAACACGGAAAAGGGATTGTTGCGTGAAATCTCTTCTATGCAATCCCTGTGCTTTTCTCTGGGGCCGTATTCCTGATAAAAATGCTTTGCCGTATAGAGCGTGCCGAGGGCTTCCGGATTCAATTTTAAAGTTTCTTCCAGGGCTTCTCTCGCCTCCCTGACCCATCCTTTTCTATAATAGAGCTTGAAAAGCTCACCAAAGAAAGTGCTGTTCCCGGGTCTGAGTTCACTGCATTTAGTGAGATCTTCCAGTGCTTCTTTTGTATTCCCTTCCTGAACTTTGATGCCGGCAAGCTCGAAAAGAGCGTCCGCTGCTTCCGGATAAAGATCCAGCACGGAATTCAGCTCTTTTTTTGCCTTTGCCCGCACCGTCGTGGGACGAAGGTAAGAGTAACTTCTGTAGAGATAATTCAGGCCGCTGAGATAGTGGGCATAGGCGGAATCGGGGTGCAGTTGCAGATAACGGTCGAGGATTTCTCTTTCCCGATAATAATTTCCTTCTATGCGGGCAAGAATAGAGAGGGGCAGGAGGGGGTCGGTATTCATTTTTTTCTTCCCGTACTTTGAGAACCACTTTTCAATGGACAGCGGATGGGAAACAAGCTTTATTTTTTGATGCTTTGTTTCAGGGATCCCCTCCATGTCCGCGAAGATGGCATTTTTGTCATCCAGCGCGGGGCTTCCATCTTCCCGCAGGAACTGGATCATGGCAAGGGTACTGGAATCACCGTCCGAGATGGTTTTGAAGCAGATTTTATGCCAGCCCGATTTTAAGACCACTCCCTGCACCCTGTTGTTTCCGCAGAAAGTATTGAAATGGTCCATTATAACGATCGGCTGATGATCCACCCAGAGTTTGAGGTTGGTAGTGGACTGGACGAGAAAATAGTACTTACTTTTTTCTTTGATTTTTACGAACGTTGTGAAGTAGAAGGCTCCCTTTCCCCTCACAGATGCCGGGATGTAGAGCGTTCCGTCCCTTGAATAGTATGGCGTTGTGCCGGGTTCGTCCTGTTTTGACGCACGAACCGGGAGGAATGCATACCCCGGACGTTCCGGCGCAAAAGGACGGTAGAAAGCCAGCCTTTCATAACTGTCAAACGGGCCTGTGACCAGCCAGCGGGTCAGATATCCCAGCGCTTCCATCATCCTTTCCGCATCATCCCTGTCTCCTCTGCGAAGAAAAATGTCCTGGAGGATTTCTTTGTAAATGGAGGAAGTGCGCAGACCTTTTTTTGCGGGAGATGCAAGACGATTTGTCAGCTCCTCTTCCACCAGGGCGTCATATCCTCTGAATTCATTTTTCAACAGCTGGAGCGTGTCCGCACCGATGAGAGGAAGGAAGGAGTTTTTTCCCGGGATCCGGCACATCTGCAGGGCAATGCGGGCAGCTTTTTCATAATCACCCCGCATCAGGTACAGGCCTCTCAATCCGAAAAGCGGGCACGAAGCCAGAGGGTCCTGTTCCAGGTCTTCCAGAAAGGCGGTTTCGGCCTCCTGGAACTTATTCAGGCGGGAAAAAAGCCACCAGGTTCGATCCTGGCAGTCCATGGTTCTTCCATTCCCGGCACGGAGAGGGTACCAGGCCATCCAGAGAAGGAGCAAGAGACATGTGTAAAATTTGTATTTTTTCATTGCATTCTATAAGTGGTCGTTTCAGATAACTTCTGGTCTATTTTCAGGCAGAAATCGCGAAATAGTTCGTATTCCCCCGCAGGCACCCTCGCCACATCCACGGAGAGCCTGGAATGAACGATGATTGTGCGGCCATCCCTCTGCTCTGTGCTGAAATCAAAGGAGCCGAAGGGTGTCTGAAGAGACAGGGGCTCGGGAAGATTGCTCAGGGCAGATCCTTCCGGGAGATGATAAACGATTTTCGTCGTCTTGCTTAAGGGTGCAGGAATGACCAGGTCGTGCCTTCTCGATGAAAGGGAAGCGTAATCCCCTACCAGCCCCGTATCGGTTAGGGCTCCCCTGATTAAGAACGCATCGTCGGCCCGGCGGG
>Ga0209013_10002983_pt1 | contig 15195 bp, 11 predicted proteins | sample Cruoilmetagenom2_FD_187291 | JGI IMG/M metagenome (GOLD analysis project Ga0209013, IMG submission 187291) | Oil polluted marine microbial communities from Coal Oil Point, Santa Barbara, California, USA - Sample 2 (SPAdes) (version 2) | ecosystem: Environmental > Aquatic > Marine > Oil seeps ... | reverse complement strand
CAAACCGAGGGACGCGGTTCGTGTCACCCGCCGGGTCCGGCCGCCGGCCCCACCCGCTGTCTCGCGGTCACTCACGCATCACGCCGCGCATCCCGCGCGCTGCCCGGGCCGCGACCGAACGCGACCCGGTGGCGGCGCTGCGTCGATCCGCACGCAGCCTGACCCCTGATCGTCCGGCCCCGCTGGTCGCGCGCGCCACCATCCGGTCGGCTTCGATCCACTGGTCCGAACCGCGCCGTGCGCTTCGCGACCCGCGCTCGTTCCGCGCGGTGCCCTGGCCACGCTGAGGTGGCCGGCTCCAGACCCAGCTCCGACCGTCCCGTCGTCCGCGCCTTCTCGGCCGGCGGCGTGGTCATCCGTCACAGCACCCACGGTCCCGAGCTGGTGCTGGGCCGCCGCCGGCGGGATCACCACCACTCCAGCTGGTCGCTACCCAAGGGCACGCCCGATGACGGCGAGACGCCCGCTGAGACGGCCCTGCGCGAGGTCACCGAGGAAACCGGCCTCGAGGTACGCATCGTCGACACCATCGGAGACATCCACTACCGCTTCGTGCGCGACGGCCGGCGCATCGACAAGACGGTGCACTACTACCTCATGGAGGTTACCGGCGGGGACCTGGCCGACCACGATCACGAGTTCGACGAGGTGCGCTGGTTCGAGATCGCCGAGGCCGAGGCCGTGATGTGCTTTCCAACCGAGCGTGACATCCTCGTCCGGGCCCTGCCCGTGGCCGGGCTGGCCTGAGCCGATGACCGCTCGACGCACGGCACTGTACGACGCCCATGCCGCGCTCGAGGCGCGGTTCACGGAGTTCGGCGGCTGGGACATGCCGGTCCGCTACGGCTCCATCATCGAGGAGCACCACGCGGTGCGGAAGACCGCCGGCCTGTTCGACCTCTCGCACATGGGCGAGCTGCGCGTGAGCGGCCCCGGCGCTGCCGCGGGCCTGGCCCGGGCGCTCGTGAACGAGCCCGGGCGGCTGACCGTGGGTCGCGCCGGCTACTCGCTGCTGTGCACGCGCGATGGTGGCGTCATCGACGACCTCATCACCTACCGCCTTGAGGACGACGTCTTCCTGGTGGTGCCCAACGCCTCCAACCGCGAGAGCGTGGCGTCCGAGCTCCGGGAGCGCCTCGCGGGCTATGAGGTCGCCCTCGAGGACGAGACGCTGGCGACCTCGCTGGTGGCCATCCAGGGCCCGGCCGCGGCCGGCATCCTGGCGCCGCTGACCGAGCTGGGCGTCGCCGGGATGCGCAACTACGCAGCGGCCCAGACGACCGTGGCCGCTGTGCCGGCACTGGTGGCTCGCACCGGCTACACCGGCGAGGACGGCTTCGAGCTGTTCGTGCCCTGGGACCAGGGGCCGGCCATCTGGACCACGCTGCTCGAGGCCGGGGCGGGCCTGGGCTTGCGGCCCTGCGGGCTTGGCGCCCGCGACACGTTGCGGCTCGAGGCCGGTATGCCGCTCTACGGCAACGAGCTAGATCGCGGGACCAGCCCCTTCGAGGCCGGTCTGGGCTGGGCCGTCAAGCTCGACCACGACTGCGTCGGTCAGGCCGCCCTCGAGGCTCGCTCGGCAACGCCCGGCAAGCAGCTGGTGGGTCTGGTGCTGCAAGGCCGGGGCATCGCCCGGCATGGCTACGATGTGACTCGGCCCGGTGAGGCCGAGCCCATCGGGACCGTCACCAGCGGCAGCCAATCACCGACGCTGGGCCGGCCCATCGCCATGGCCTACGTCCCGCCCGCCGACGCGGCCCCGGGTACCATGCTCAAGGTCGTCATCCGCGGGTCGGCCGTGCCCGCCGAGGTCGTGCCCTTGCCGTTCTACCGACGTCCGGGCCCATGAGCCCGACCCCGGGGCCCGCCGGAGGCGTATCAGACGGGCCGATGCTCACTGCTGGAGGACTCTGACGTGGATCTACCCGAGACGCTGCGCTACTCCAAGGATCACGAGTGGCTGCGCACCGAGCACGGCGAGGCCGTGGTCGGGATCACTGCCTGGGCGGCTGACGAGCTCGGCGACGTCGTCTTCGTGGAGTTGCCCGAGATCGGCCGGAAGCTGGGCCAGGACGAGACCTTCGGTGTCATCGAATCGGTCAAGACCGCCAGCGACCTGTTCGCCCCGGTGGCCGGCGAGGTCATCGCCGTCAACGACGCGCTCGGCGGCGACCCCGAGATGGTCAACAGCGAGCCGTACGAGGGTGGCTGGATGGTGCGCCTGCGCCTCGACGACGCGGCCGCCGCCGACGAGTTGCTGGATGTGGCGGCATATCGAGAGCTGATCGGCGGCTGACGAGGTGGTCTACGGCCCGCATACCCCGGAATCCCGCGAGCAGATGCTCGCCGCGCTCGACCTCGATTCGGTCGATCGGCTCTTCGACGACATCCCCGAGGCCGTGCACGCCTCCGGCCTTGATCTGCCCGGACCGCTCCCGGAGCTGACGCTCAGCCGCGAGATGACCGCGCTGGCGGCTCGCAACCGCACCGACCTGGTCTCGTTCCTCGGAGCCGGCGTGTACCAGCACCATATCCCGGCCGCGGTGGATTCGGTCCTCTCGAGGGGCGAGTTCTACACCGCCTACACGCCGTACCAGCCCGAGATCAGCCAGGGCACGCTACAGACCATCTACGAGTACCAGTCGCTGGTGGCCGAGCTGGTGGGCCTGCCGGTCGTCTCCGCCTCGCATTACGACGGTGCCGCGGCCACGGCCGAGGCCGCACTCATGACGGTCCGCGCCACGCGGCGCGATCGCGTGCTCATCAGCCGCGCGCTCCACCGCCACTACGTCGAGACCGCACACACGTACTTCGCGGCCGGCACGCGGGAGCTCGAGGAGCTGCCCACGCTGCGCGACGGGACCACCGACCTGGCCGCGCTCGAAGCTGCCCTGGCCGACACCGATCGGCCCGTGGCCGGCGTCATCCTGGGCCAGCCCAACGTCTTCGGACTGCTGGAGCCGATGGCCGAGGCAGCCGAGTTGGCGCATGCCGCGGGCGCGCTGTTGGTGGCCGTGGTCGAGCCGGTCTCGCTTTCGGTGCTGGCGCCACCCGGCGAGTACGGCGCCGATATCGCCGCAGGAGATGGCCAGCCGTTGGGCATCGCGCCCGCGTTCGGCGGCCCGCACCTGGGCCTGCTGGCCTGTGGCCAGCGGCTCCTGCGCCAGATTCCCGGCCGGCTGGTGGGTCGCACCGAGGACCTCGAGGGGCGCCGTGCGTTCGTGATGACGCTCCGCGCGCGCGAACAGGACATCCGTCGCGACAAGGCCGCCTCCAACATCTGCACCAACCAGGCGCTCTGCGCGCTGGCGGCCACGGCCTATCTGGCCACGCTGGGCCCGCACGGCCTGCATGACGTGGCCGCGGCCGGTGCCGCGGCCGCGCAGCGCCTGGAGTCGGCGCTGGCGAAGGCTGGCATCGAACGCATCCACGACGCGCCCTATCTCAACGAGTTCGCCATCCGCGTGACTGACGCCTCCGCCGTCCATGTGCGCTTGCTCGAGAGCGGCGTACTGGCCGGCCTGGAGCTGTCGCGTTGGTACCCGGACGATCCGGAGCTGGCCGATGCGCTGCTCGTGTGCGCCACGGAGCTGACCACCGACGAGGACATCGACCGCCTCGTCGAGGGCCTGGGGGAGGCGGGGGCATGACCGAGCCGCATCTCGCCACCAACCGGCCGCGGCCGATCCTCGTGCCGGAGAATGCCCGCCGCTCGGCGGTGGGGCCGGACCTGCAGCCCACGCTGGCGGAGCTGCATGCGCCCGGACGCTCGTCGTTCAAGGTGCCGCACGCCCCCGCCGATGCGCTCGAGGGCATCCCCGCGGAGCACCGGCGCGCGACGCCGGCCAGCCTGCCCGAGATCGACGAGCCCACCGTCGTCCATCACTTCGTGCGCCTCTCGCACCTCAACTACTCGGTCGACAGCGGCATCTATCCGCTGGGCTCCTGCACCATGAAGTACAACCCCAAGGTCAACGAATGGGCCGCCCGGCTGCCCGGTTTCGCGGACCTCCACCCGCTGGTGCCCGATGCGCTGGCCCAGGGCAGCCTCGAGCTGATGTGGACGCTGCAGCGGCAGCTGGGCGAGATCGGCGGTTTCCCCGCGGTGTCGCTGCAGCCGGCCGCCGGTGCGCACGGCGAGCTGACCGGCATCCTCGTCATCCGCGCCTATCACCTCGCCCGTGGCGACGTCGAGCGCGACGAGGTCCTCGTGCCCGACTCCTCACACGGCACCAACCCGGCCACCGCCTCGATGGCCGGCTTCAAGACGGTGACCGTGACCTCGACGCCGGACGGGCTCGTCGACATCGAGGCCCTGCGCGCGGCACTGGGCCCACGCACGGCGGCGGTGATGCTGACCAACCCTTCCACGCTGGGCCTGTTCGAGCACAACGTGGTGGAGGTGCTGGAGGCCGTCCACGAGGCCGGAGCGCTGGCCTACATGGACGGCGCCAACATGAACGCGGTGCTGGGCCACTTCCGTCCCGGCGATGCCGGCTTCGACGTCATGCACTTCAACTTGCACAAGACGTTCTCCACGCCGCACGGCGGTGGCGGGCCCGGTGCCGGGCCCATCGCCGTGGCCGAGCGCCTCATCCCGTACCTGCCTGAGCCGCTCGTGGTTCGCGATGCCGATGGCTATCGCCTCGAGCGCGGGGGAGAGCGACCCGGCTCCATCGGCCGCATGCGCGCCCACGGGGGCAGCGTGGGCATCCTCGTGCGTGCCTTCGCCTACATCCGTGCTCACGGCGGCAGCGGACTGCGCGAGGTCAGCGAAGATGCTGTTCTCGCGGCAAACTACCTGCGCAAGCGGGTCGGCGAAGCCTATGAGCTGCCGTTCGAGGGACCCTGCAAGCACGAGTTCGTGGCCACAGCCGGGGCCATCAAGGAGGCCACCGGCGTGCGCACCTACGACATCGCCAAGCGGCTCATCGACCACGGCTACCACCCGCCCACGATCTACTTCCCGCTCATCGTCGAGGAGTGCCTGCTCATCGAGCCCACTGAGACCGAGTCGATCGAGACCCTCGATGCCTTCGCCGACGCGCTCATCGCTGTTGCCCGCGAAGCGCACGAGGACCCGGAACTGCTCATCTCGGCGCCCCATGACGCTCCTGTGCGTCGCCTCGACGAGACGACCGCGGCCCGCAAGCCCGACCTGCGCTGGCAGCCCATGACCAGCGCGGAGGCGCCGTGCCCCAAGTGAGCCTCCCGCGGCGGCTGCGGTTGCCTGTTCTGGCGTTGGTCGGCCTGTTCGTGGCCAATGCCTGCCTGATCGACCCTGCGCCCTCGGTCTCGCCCAGCTCCGAGTCGACCATGACGGCGGCCGCGACCGCTACACCGGATCCGACGGCCACACCCAAGCCACGTGACCGCCGGGCCGACACGCTGGTGGTGATGGCGCCCGAGCACCCCACCCGGCTGCTGCCCGGCGACAACCTCAACGCCACCGAGGCGTTGCTCGTGGACGTGCTCTACGACCCGCTGTACCGGCTCAACGAAGACATGGAGCCGGTGCCCGAGTTGGCCCGGGGTCTGCCCGAGGTCAGCAAGAACGGCAAGGTCTGGACCATCAGGATCAAGTCCGACGCACGCTTCCACAGTGGGGAGAAGCTCAAGGCGGACGACGTCATCTACTCACTGCTCATGGCCTCATCGCCATCGTGCCCGCTGGGTCGAACCCTGTGCGAGACCGTGCGCACGTACATGGACGGCCGGCCCACGCGCGACCACGAGGAAGTCACCATCAGGCTGACCGAGCCCTACGCGCCCTTCCTGGCCGAGGTGCTGGGCCGGCTGCCGATCTTCTCTGAGGTGGATGTCAAGGCCGCCACGCGTGAGCTCATCGACGCGGCCAGTCGGCTCGGCGAGAGCCGGCCGGACCGGGTCATCGCGCGCATCACCGACCAGACCCTGCGCGATGTCTGCCTCGAGCTTGAGCCACCCGAGGGCTGTCTGCTGCGCGACCATCGTGAGGCCCTCGAGCAGATCTTCAAGCGGGCCAGGGTGGACCTGCCGCCGACCGAGCCCTACATCGACGAGACGGGTCTCTTCGACGAGGACGCCTACCTCGGCGACCTGCTCGACCGCTTGCTCTCGCTGGCCCAGGTCTTCGACAGCGAGGCGCAGCACAAGAACTCGGCGGCGCTGGGCCTCCTCGACGTCGCGGCCGAGGACTTCGGCGGCGGCCCCTACGAGTTGGCTCGCGTCGACAAGGACGGTACCTACATCCTCAAGGCCAACCCCAAGCACACTCGCAGCGCACCCAGGATCGAGCGCATGGAGGTGCACATCGAGCGTGATTCCGCGGTGGCCACGACACGCCTGCTCAACGGCGAGGCCGACTGGATCCTCAAGGTCACCGATGAGCAGGCCCAGATCATCGACGCCTCGCCCGGGTTTCGCGCCGCCTCTCGTCCCGTCGACACCCAGTTCGGCGTGCTCTTCAACGTGCGCCCCGACCGCGTCTACTTCGACATCGAGACGCGCCGGGCTTTCGCCCAATGCATCGATCACGAGGGACTGGCCACCGCGCTCGATGATGAGCGCCACCTGGCTACCACGCCCTTCACCGCGACCTCCTGGGCCAAGCCGGAGGCCAGCCTCTCCGAGCGTGATGTCGCCGCCGCCAACGCCCGTCTCGAGGCGGCCGGTTGGCGCATGGCCACCGATGGCATTCGTGTCCGGGAGGATGGCACGCGGCTGTCGACCACCATCGCTGTGCGGCCCACCAGCGTCGACCTCTTCAGCTTCGCCAACCAGGCCGCCAAGCAGCTCTCGGATTGTGGCATCGAGCTCATCGTTGACGAGCTCGACCTCACCGGCGACACCATGCTCAGCCAGCTGCGGTATCCCAACGACTTCGACACGTTGATGTGGTCACGCTGGCTGGGCCCCGACCCCGACAGCGCGGTGCGTGCCTTCGAGTCCTCGCGCATCACCACCAGGGACAACATCGCCGACGAGAACCCCAGCGGCTTCACCTCGGAGCTGGTCGACCACTTCGTGGCCTCGGCCCGCGAAACCATGGACACCGACGAGCGCACCGCGGCCTACGCCGAGGTCCAGACCGAGCTGGGCAAGCTCATCCCGTACTGGCCGCTTTGGTACGACTCCGCTACCAGCGCCCTCTCCGAACGCGTGGTCGATCGCGACGGGCCCCTCGATCCGTCCGCCTCGCGCTACAGCTGGGACGTCTCGAGCTGGTCCCTGGAGCCGGGATCGGAGTGAACGGAGGCGGGACCATCGTCGTGTCAGGCAGCGACCTATGGCACTACGGTGGACCCTTTCGCTGAGTGTCCATATAATCCAAGTGCCTGCAGCCCCTTCATGGGAGACGTGTACCTGCGTTCACGTATAGGAGGGGAAGCTGCAGACGGGAGATATTGCGATCGTCGCCACCCAGGCGGGGACGCGCCACAGAGGAGGAACCTCTCTGATGAGTCCAGTGACTCGACGCACGTTTGCGTTCGGTGCCGCGATGATGCTTGCGGCCAGCGCGTTCGTGGTTGCGCCGGTCGCCGCCCAGGATGAGCCGCCCACCGGCGGCACTGCAGTGGCAGGCGAGTGGCAGGCAGCTACCCAGCTCAACCCGTACATCCCCAACGCGGTCAAGGACTTCGAGGCCATCGCCCCGATTCTGCGCCCCCTCGTAACCGTCGACTCTGACGGCCAGTGGGCACCGGAGTTCCTGACCGAGCTGCCGTCGCTCGATAACGGCGGAGTGATCCTCGACGAGGATGGTGACGGATTCACCGTCAACATCAGCATGATGGAAGGCCTGCAGTGGTCTGACGGTGAGCCCTTCACCCTGCGCGATCTGGCTTGGAACCTCGACTGGGCCATCGCCACGGCCCAGGCCGGCGTTGGTTGTGCGGTCTGCACCGTCTTCAACCCGATCATCGACACCAGCCTCGAGGGCGATGCCTACTGGGCACCCGAGAACCGCTACGTCGAGTCGATCGACGTCTCTGAGGATGGCCTCACCGCCGCGATCCACTTCGCCCAGAACTACGCCGGCTGGATGGGCGTCTTCAACCAGCAGCTCATCGCACCCCAGTTCTGGGAGGGCATTGCCGACGAGGACATCAACGGCACCGCGGTTCCCGGCAGCGACAGCCTGCTCGAGATGCCGGTCAACGGCCCGTTCATGATCTCCGCTGCCAGCAGCGAAGGCATCGACTACGTGCCCAACCCGCTGTGGACGGCTGACACCGGTCCCTACCTCGATGAGCTTCGCCTGCGCTTCTACGGCTCCAAGGACGGCGAGTTCACCGCGTTCCTGAACGGCGAGATCGACGTCACGCTCAACACCACCATGGCCGACGTCAAGGCCCTGCAGTCGGTGGATCCGTCCATCGGTCGCGCCCAAGTCGATGACAGCTGGATGTACGAGCACCTCGACTTCAACCATGAGTCCGCCAACGTTGGCCTGGACGATCCCATGGTCCGCGAGGCCCTGCGCATGGCCATCGACAAGCAGCAGCTCATCGATGTCCTCTTCCCCGGCGCGGGCCTCACCCCGGCCAGCTCCGTTTCGCCGCCCTCCGTTTGGTGGGCCAGCGACGTCGCTGCGCACGAGTACGATCCCGAAGCCGCGGGCGCCCTCCTCGACGAGGCCGGCTGGGCCTTCGATCCGGACCTGGGTGCGCGCGCCAAGGACGGCGAGATCCTTCGCCTCCGCATGTGTACCAGCTCGGGCAACCCGCTGCGCCTGACCACGCTCGGCCGCATCGCCCAGGACTGGGGTGCGATCGACGTTGGTACAGATATCCAGACCGAGGATCCCAACGTCTACTTCGGTAGCTGGGACGAGACCACCAACGAGACTGACTGCAACATCTATCGTGGCAGCTTCGACGTCTCGCTCTACACCTCGCTGCTGAGCGGCGATCCCTACGGCAACTACTACTTCAACTACCATTCCTCGCAGCCGGCGAACGACGCCTTCCCGGGTGGCACGAACATCACGCGTGTCCAGCTTCCGGAAGTCGACGCCGTCCTCGACGAGCTCGGCTCCAAGGTCGACCTCGGCGAGATCGCCGCGACCTCGGACTCCGTCCACCAGATCATCGATGAGCTGGTCGTCGAGGTTCCGCTGTACTACCGACCTGAGCCCATGGGCGTGAGCAACCGCCTCGGTGGCCTGGAGAAGGGCAACCCCTCCACCATGACCAAGCTTTGGGACGTGGAGAACTGGTACATCCAGGAGTAGTCGGTCACCAGGCCGGTTCTCTTGAGAACTCACTGACGAGTGGGCGCCCTTGCGGGCGCCCACTCGTGTTGCCCTAGACTAACCCCGCCGAGGATCTCCATCCATTGGGCGCCTACATCGTGCGTCGCCTGCTCCAGGCGATTCCTGTCATCCTCCTCATCACCGTCATCAGCTTCCTGCTGATGATGCAGGCCCCGGGTGGGCCTGCCGCGCAGTTCAACGCGAACCCGCGCATCACGGCCGAGGAAGTCGACAAATACCTCGCACGCTACTGCCTCGAGCGCAACCCCGACCCAGCCGGTTGGTTGCGCACGTACGGTGGCTGGACTGGCCTTTGGAACTGCGACGATCAATCCTTCTTCTCGGCGGAGGGCATGCCCAACTTCCTACCGCAGTTCATGGGTGGCGGTGACAACGGCCTCCTCCACGGCGACTTCGGCGTCTCCATCAAGACCAATCGACCTGTGCTCGACCTGATCGTTGAGCGCATCCCGGCGACGCTCGTGCTGATGGGCACGGCCTTCGTCATCTGGATCAGCCTGGCCATCGTGCTCGGCGTCTTCGCGGCCGTGAAGCGCTACTCGCTCTTTGATCAAGGCGTGACGCTGATGAGCTACGTGTTCTACTCGCTGCCGACGTTCTGGCTCGGCCTCATCCTCATCTACTTCTTCGCGGTGCACCTCAGAGTGCTGCCCTCGCAGGGCATCGTCGATCCGCGTGATGCGCCTGCCGCATTCAACACGCCGCAGTACTGGACCGGCTTCTGGGCTGATCCGATCCCCAACATCATGGACATCGGCCGTCATCTCATCCTGCCCGTCTTCACGCTGGTGGCAGTCAGCGTGGCTGCCGACACCCGCTACGTGCGCTCGTCGATGCTCGACACGCTCAACCAGGACTTCGTGCGCACCGCTCGTGCCAAGGGCCTGCCGCGCCGGCGCGTCATCTTCCACCACGCCTTCCGCAACGCCATGCTGCCGATCCTGACCACGATGTCGCTGACGATCGCCTTCCTCTTCTCCGGCGCCATCGTGACCGAGACCGTGTTTTCGTGGCCGGGCATGGGGCGGCTCTATATCCAGGGCGTCACCGACCGTGACTACTTCCTGCTCATGGGCATCCTGCTCATCGCGTCCATGCTGGTGGTCTTCATGAACATCGTGGCTGACGTGCTCTACGCCGTGGCTGATCCGAGGATCCGCTACTGATGCCGCCCGACGAGCAGAACAAGATGCCCGAGGGCGATGTAGAGGCTCACGCGCGACTGCGCGAGACGGCGGCCGACCTTGGCGGAGCTGACAACGAGGTCGCACTCGAGTCACTGAGCCAGTGGCAGCTGGCCTGGCGCCGCTTCAAGCGCCACAAGATGGCCATGGTGGGCGCCGTCATCTTCATCACCGTCGTCATCATCGCCATCATCGGGCCGTTCCTGGTGCCCTTCGAGATGCTCAACTTCCCGGGGGCCATGGAGGCCGGCGGGGATCCGCCCAGCTTGGAGCACCTCTTCGGCACCGACCGCGATGGGCGCGATGTGTTCGGCATGACCGTCCATGGCGCGCGGACCTCGATCATGGTCGGGTTGGGCAGCGTGTTCATCGCGGGCTTCGTGGGTGTCACCGTCGGCTCAACGGCAGGCTTCCTGGGAGGCAAGGTGGACAACGTCCTGATGCGCGTGGTCGACGTCTTCTTCGCCATCCCCTTCCTGTTCGTCATCCTGGTGGCAGCGCAGTTCCTGGGGCATGGCGATGTCTTCAGCATCATCCTCATCTTCGGCCTGCTGACCTGGCCGCTCATCGCTCGCCTGGTGCGCGCGCAGTTCCTCTCCCTGCGTGAGCAGGACTTCGTGGACGCCGCGACCGCGGTGGGGGTGAGCAAAGGCCGCATCGCCTTCCGGCATGTGCTGCCCAATGCCATGGGCCCGGTCATCGTGGCCATGACCCTGCTGATGGCTACCAACATCATCCTGGAGGCCTTCGTCTCCTTCCTGAACTTCGGCATCAGCGAGACGCAGGCTACCTGGGGCAACTCGCTCTCCAACGCCCAGAATGCACTCTCGTTGGGCAACTGGTGGTGGGCCTTCTTCCCCGGCATGGCTATCGTGCTCACGGTCATCGCCATCAACTTCATCGGTGACGGGCTGCGTGATGCGCTCGATCCGCGGACTAGGGAGTAGCTGATGGCCGCGACGACCCCCCGACCCGCGCTCGAGCCGATGCCCGATAGTGACCTGCTGCTTGACGTCAAGGATCTGAGGACCTACTTCCACGTCATGGACGGTACCGTCAAGGCGGTCGATGGATTGAACTTCAGCATCCCGCGGGGCAGAACGTTGGGCGTCGTAGGGGAGTCCGGCTGCGGCAAGTCGGTCACCGCGCTCACGATCATGGGCCTGTTGGATATCCCGCCCGCGGAGGTCGCTTCGGGCTCGATGCACTTCGACGGCAGGGACCTGCTGGCGATGGAGGAGGATGAGTGGCGGCAGCTGCGCGGTAGCGAGATGGCCATGATCTTCCAGGAGCCCATGACCAGCCTCAACCCGGTCTTCCGCGTGGGTGACCAGATCTCTGAATCGGTCATCCATCACATGGACGTGTCCAAGAGCGAGGCGCAGGAACGCGCTATCGCGGCGCTGAGTCGAGTCGGCATCGCCTTCCCCGAGCGTCGCGCGCGACAGTACCCACACGAGCTCTCGGGGGGCATGCGCCAGCGGGTCATGATCGCCATGGCGCTCGCTTGCGAGCCCAAGCTGATCATCGCCGACGAGCCAACCACAGCGCTGGACGTGACCATCCAGGCCCAGATCCTGGAGCTCATCCGCGAGACGCAGGAAGAGACCGGCGCGGCCCTGATGCTGATCACCCATGACCTCGGCGTGGTCGCCGAGATGGTCGACGAGGTCATCGTCATGTACGCCGGGCGGGTCGTCGAGCACGGCACTGCAGAGGAAGTGCTGCTGGACCCCAAGCACCCCTACTCGGAGGGCCTGCTGGCGTCCATTCCCAGCCGCGCGTCGCGAGGTCAGCGCCTGAACATCATCAAGGGCGCCGTGCCCAACCCCTTCAACATGCCCGGCGGCTGCAACTTCGCGCCTCGCTGCCCCTACCGATTCGATGCCTGCGACGAGCACGATCCGCGACTGAAGCCGCTCGACGGCCGCCAGGTGGCCTGCTGGAAGTACCAGGATGTGCCCTCGTGACCGCGGGGAAAAAGCCGGAGACCGGCGCGACTGCCGCTCGGCAGGGTGGTGGCCGTGAGGCGCCGCTCATCGAGGTCCAGAACCTCGTCAAGTACTTCCCCATCCACAGCGGGATCCTGCGCAAGCACGTCGGTGACGTGCACGCGGTGGACGATGTCAGTTTCGACGTCGCACGAGGTGAGGTGCTGGGACTGGTGGGTGAGTCGGGCTGTGGCAAGACCACCCTGGGGCGCACGCTCATCCGGCTGCTGCCGCCGACCGGTGGCGCGGCGGGTATCGACGGTGAAGACCTCTTCGCCATGAAGGGGGCTGAGCTCAAGCGTGTCCGTCGCCGCATGCAGATCATCTTCCAGGACCCGGTCGGCTCGCTGAACCCGCGCATGCCCATCAGCGACATCATCGGCGAGGGCCTCGTGGCCCAGGCCGACAAGGAGAACCAGTGGGGCAAGCGAAGCGTCCGCGACGAGCGCGTCGGTGACTACCTCGAGTTCGTAGGTCTGCGGCGCGAGTATGCCCGCCGCTACCCGCATGAGTTCTCCGGTGGCCAGCGCCAGCGCATCGGCATCGCGCGGGCGCTCGTCCTTGGCCCCGAGTTCATCGTCTGTGATGAGCCCGTCTCTGCGCTGGACGTTTCCATCCAGTCGCAGATCCTGAACCTGCTGCTGGACCTGCGCCGCGAGTTCGGGCTGACCTACCTGTTCATCGCCCACAACCTCTCGGTGGTCCAGTACATCTCCGACCGGGTCGCGGTCATGTACCTGGGCAAGATCGTGGAGCTGGGGCCGGTCGGGAGCCTCTACGCCGGCCCGAAGCATCCCTACTCGATCGCCCTGGTGTCAGCGGTGCCGGAGCCCGACCCGCGTCGTCGCGCGCACCGCATCGTGCTCAAGGGCGATGTGCCCAGCCCTGCGGACCCGCCGTCAGGCTGCCGCTTCCGCACTCGTTGTTGGCTGCGTGAACAACTCGATGATGCGGAGGTCTGCGCGACGGAGGAGCCGCCGCTGAAGGACGCCGGCGGCGGACATCTGGCGGCTTGCCACTTCACCGACAAGATCAGCCCCGAGTCGACCGAGAAGGCCGCCCATCACGTCAACCTGAGCGACGCAGTAGACGACTGATCACAGTTCCCGGAACTCGTGACCGTCCGGCTCGTTCGGCCCCGCCCAGCGGCGTCGGTCATGCCACGCGCGACTGACCGCACGCACTGCTTGTGCGTTCATGCCGTGCACGCCTGAGCGGACCCAGAGCTCCTACGATCCCATGCCCGCTATGCCTGGGATGGCCATCGGTCTTGTCTGGTCAGGCGTGGGCGGCAGGAGAAGTGAGCGGGGGGAACCTTTCGCATGCCAGCACGATCCTACGGAGTGTTGGCATGCTGTTCGCCTGAGGATGACGATGCCGTTGCTGCCTGGCATGCGTCCGCGCCGGAGGGCGGCCGTGATCTCTGGACCGTCGAGCTGGATGTCCCATGCGCGCAGGTCTCCGTGACCGCTGATGGGGATTTCAGACCGCCATCGAAACTGCAGGTCGAGACGCTCATGAAGCCGCTCAAGGAGGCGGAGTTGCGCGATGTCGCGGACCGGTGACCCATCCGGGTTCGCCTTCAGGCTGAGACGCAGTCCCAGGACCGCATAGTGTGCAGCCAGCTCGTCGACGCGCGCATCGTGCAACTCGCCGCCGAACCCACGGAGCAGCTTGTCCGCCTGCCGACGGCCCCTGTCTCGAGCGCGGTCCACGTTCACCATCCGCGCATCGTGGCTGGCGGTACTGCATCGGCGCTTAGCGAGCGCTTCACGGCCGGCTTCGCCAAGCTGGACGCCTCGTTGCTCCACGTTCCCTTGACCCCCCGGGGAGCCACAGCGCTACACGAGCTGCTGCCTGGCTCGTTAGCTGACGACTATCTCGGACTGGGAAGCCTTCTCCAGCTCGATGGCGCTGGTCTCGCGGAAGTGACACGCGACCAGCTGCTCTTCACCGTCATCGGGAGTGGGGTCGATGAGCTGCGGGGTCTCGGCGGCGCAGATCCCCGGCTGATCGAGGTGGTCGCGCAGCCAGCAGCGTGGATGGAAGTTGCAGCCTTCGGGCGGATTGACCGGGCTGGGCACGTCGCCCTCGAGGATGATGCGCTTGCGCTTGAGCGTGGGGTCGGGCAGGGGGATGGCCGACATCAAGGCCATGGTGTAGGGGTGACGCGGGTCGCGATAGAGCTGCTCGCGGTTGGTGAGCTCTGCCACGCGGCCCAGATACATCACCGCCACACGGTCGCTGATGTGCTCGACCACGCCGAGGTTGTGGGCGATGAACAGGTACGTCAGCCCGAACTCCTGCTGCAGCGACTTCAGCAGGTTCAGCACCTGGGCCTGGATGGACACGTCGAGCGCGGAGACAGGCTCGTCGCAGACGATGACTTCGGGCTCAAGGACCAGGGCGCGGGCGATGCCGATGCGCTGGCGCTGGCCGCCGGAGAACTCGTGTGGATAGCGGTCGGCGTGATACGGCTGCAGGCCGACGAGGTCCATCATGTCGGCGACCTTCTTGCGCCGCTCGGCCGTATCGCCGATCTTGTGGATGCGCAGGCCCTCGCCGATGCTGTCGCCGACCAGCTGACGCGGGTCGAGCGAGGCAAAGGGATCCTGGAAGACGATCTGCATCTTGCGACGGAATGGCTGCAGGTCCTTGCCCTTGAGATCGGTGATATCCGCGCCGTCGAAATAGATGCGGCCGTCGGTGGGGTCGATGAGGCGCAGCAGCAAGCGCCCGATGGTGGTCTTGCCGCAGCCCGACT
>Ga0209013_10002982_pt1 | contig 15199 bp, 17 predicted proteins | sample Cruoilmetagenom2_FD_187291 | JGI IMG/M metagenome (GOLD analysis project Ga0209013, IMG submission 187291) | Oil polluted marine microbial communities from Coal Oil Point, Santa Barbara, California, USA - Sample 2 (SPAdes) (version 2) | ecosystem: Environmental > Aquatic > Marine > Oil seeps ... | reverse complement strand
CTCTTTCACTCCCATCCTGAACAGCTTTGCCATATGGCCCCCCTTCAGAATCAACAGCTGTTAATATATAAGGCTTTGTTTCAAAACCCTTTCCTTCTCTGCCAGATTTACCCCAACCTTTTTTTGGTGCCATAATCCATTCCAGAGTGTCATTCCAGGAAATTTTGATCAATCCCTGATTTTTTCCAGATACAATAATTGAATTATCACTTTGATCAAAAGCCAACCCATTCATATGTAGCCAATCGCCCGGTCTAAAAAAGTTCAAATCATTTCTACTCACATCTAAATGTTTGGCTAAATCCCATACCCGTAAAATTTTCGAATTTTTTCGGTCAAATGCCATAATGAAGTCACTATCCGATCTGACCTTCTTGCCATCCAAGTTTATGAATTGACCTCTTATACCAACACATATCAATAAATTTCCGTCTGGCAACTCAAGAACATCATGGTGCATACCATAATTTGTATTTATTTTAGTTTCTCTTAGTGGTTTACCCAACATATCAAATTCGTAAATAACATGCCTGCTCACCATTAAAATTGTTCCATCCTTAAGTCGTTGAAATGGACTAACCATTTTACCGGCAAAACTTAAATCTAAATACCAGCGTATCTGGCCCTGGTCGTCAAAAATTAAAGGCCCTGAATTGAATTTACCATTATTGGCAAAATGAATGTCACAAGCGTGCATGCCTGGTTCCATTTCATTCCGATTTAACTTGTTAATGGTTATATCTGGAAAATGACTAGGGTTGTTCTCTGTTTTTATTTTTATGGTATCTATTACTTCTCCACCTTCATAATCTAAAGTAACAAGAACATCGTTATTAGTATTAGGATATAAACCTACTACGGGAATCTCTAACCGGGTGGCGTTAAGTTCAAAAGTTTGCTCTACCGGTGTAGAACCCAGAACTTTAATAGTAACGTTGCAAGGTTTTTCTGCTTCAATATTTAAAATAGCCGTTAACGGCGATATTTTGTATGGGTTCAAAGTTGTTTCTATAGAATAACTAAACTCAGAACCGCAACTGCTAAAAAGTAATGGTACAAAAACCATTAAAAAAACCAAGCGAGATATTGCTTTTGATGTCATTTTTAATTTTTGTTTAAAAATATAGCTTTAGATCTGATTTTGCTTACTTTTTTACCAAAAGATGACTTAAAATATGTTGTATTTATTAGGCGTATAGCAAGGAAATAACCCCATACGATTTACATGAAATCGTAGATTCTTATTTTTTGATTTTATCAAATAAAAAATCCTGAATATTATTAAGAATATTCAGGATTTAATAAAACGGGGGAATATGAACTAGAATTCCAGATCCACTACCAAATCGAATTCATCATAAATGGTTTTATCACCCAAGTCATCAAAGAAACTTCCTGATCCATACTTAACATCATATTGGGCTCTGTCTACTTTTAAAGTGGCTGTTGCTTTACTTCCATAAACAGAAACATCAAAAGTAACTGGCTTAGTTATCCCTTTAATGGTAAGATCTCCCTGTACTTCATAAGAATTTTTACCAGAGACTTTAACTTTTGTAAATACCAGGGTAGAATTTGGATGGTTTTCAACTCCAAAGAAATCGTCAGACTTAAGATGGCCTTCTAATTTACCTTTATATTCTCCTTCAAGATCTGTGGATATCAACGAGGTCATATCCACATCAAATTCTCCACCTGTCAGTGTTCCATCATCAAAAATTAAGGCTCCTGAATTAAGATTAACAGTACCTGTATGAGAACCGGTTACTTTGTAAGCTTTCCAGGTTACCTTACTCTCATTTGTTTTTACTTCTTTCTTTTCTTCCTTTATTGGAGTATTAGCAACAGCGGTTGCTCCAAAAACTATGGCCAGTGCCAGACTTAATACATTCTTTTTCATGTTTCTATATTTAATTTGTTCAAATGATTGTTTTAATATTAGGCTTTATATATGTGTGAATAATAATTCTTTTGATTGTCGAACTTTTTTATAATGCTGGGTGTCATCTTCCTCGGCCCTGTAACCTATTGCGGCTACTACGGATGAATTTAGTCCTTTGTTATTTAAACCTAAAAGTTCATTATAGACTTCAGGATTAAAACCTTCCATGGGGCAGGCATCAATTTTTAAACTCGCAGCTGCTGAAAGTAAATGGCCTAAAGCCAAATAGGTCTGCCTTGCGGTCCAAGCTTCTTTTGTTTTGTTAGGAAGATCTACCAATTTAGATTTCATAAAATCTCCATAAGGCTGTAAATTACTTAGTTCAATTTCTCTTGTGTCGCTAACATTAGTTAAATAGTTATCAATTAGCTCGGTGTCAAAACTAGTATTGTTAGCAAAGACGATTAAATGAGATGCATCTGTGATTTGCGATTGATCCCATGAGGCTGCTTTTAATTTTTCCCTTAGTTCAATATCCTTTATTATAAAGATATGGTAGGGTTGGAGCCCATATGAAGAGGGACTTAAACGAATAGCTTCTAATAAAGTATTCAAATCTTCTTCAGATATTTGTTTTTGGTTATCAAATTTTTTGGTCGCATATCGCCAATTGAGGCTTTCAAGGTACTTGTTCATATTTGCTATTAAAATTTATTGAATAAAAGATTTAATTGTTCAAGTTCTAAGTCGGAAAAATTGGCTAAAATTTCTTTTTCTGCTTTTTCCAGTACATGGTCCATTTTAGATAGCGCTTTTAATCCATCCTTGGTAATGGTAATCTCCACTTTCCGCCGGTTAGACAAGCATACAATCCTCTCAACATAACCCTTCTTTATTAATTTATCTACCAAACGGGTGGTATTGCTCATTTTACTAATCATTCTCTCGTTTAAAGTCGATAGATTAGCCGGTTTACTCTGCTGACCTCTCAGTATACGTAGGACATTAAATTGTTGTGTCGAAATTCCAAAAGGTTTAAGGGAATGTGAGATATTTTCAGAAACCTTGTTATGAATCAACATTAAATGAATAATAGTCCTGCTTCTTAAGGGAATCTTCTTCTCCGTTTTTATTAAAGCCTCAACATTCATGTACTTACAATATTTGTATATACAAATGTAAATAATCAATAATAACCAACAACATTTGAGCAGATAAAGTTTTGTTAAATTTATTATGTCTTATTTACAGTTGCTTAATTTTATAAGGATAAGAAACAATCTAAATGATCCGTCTTAGCCTGTGCTTAAGTATCCTGCTTTTTATAGGATGCGGAGTTAAAGAAAGTAAGAACACAAACTTTGAGAATTCAGATTTAGTTAAAAATGAATTCATTCCTGCTGATAGTTTGGGTATACCGGTATATAATTTTGATCAATTAGAACCTTTCTTGAATAAGAAAGATGATAACATTTATATTATCAACTTTTGGGCAACTTGGTGTGCGCCATGCATAAAAGAATTACCATATTTTGAAAAAATCAACCTGCAGGGAAAGGCGAATAATTACAAGGTGATATTGGTTAGCCTGGATATGCCTTCAATGTGGAAATCTAAGTTACTTCCTTTTATAAAAACTAAGAAAATACAATCGAAGGTGGTAGTGTTAAATGACCTGGATCAAAATAGATGGATCCCAAAAATTGATAAGAACTGGTCCGGGGCAATTCCCGCTACTTTGATCTACAATCGTAAAAAAAGAAAGTTCTATGAACAGGCTTTTACCTACGAAATGCTAAATAAAGAAATACAAGAATTCAGATAAATAAGTAAACATGAAATATCTCTGGGCAAATTTTATTTTAATCGCAATTTTTTTGAGCGATACTGGTTATTTTAAAGAAATTGACAAGGGTTATGATATTGGGGATTATGCAACTGACTTTAGTCTTCCTGATATTAATGGTAAAAACGTCTCATTATCAGATTATAAAGAAGCCATGGGGTTTTTAGTAATTTTTACCTGTAACACTTGCCCTTATGCAATCGCCTACGAAGACAGGATTATTGCCCTTGATAAAAAATACAAGACAAAGGGAGTGCCGGTAATTGCAATAAACCCTAATGACCCTAATTTGCAGCCCGAAGATGGTGTAACATACATGAAAAAACGTGCAATGGAAAAAGGGTTCACATTTCCATATTTGGTTGATAATGGACAGAAAATATTTCCCCAATATGGGGCAACTAAAACTCCACATGTGTATTTACTCGAAAAAACCAATCAGGGAAATGTTGTGCGTTATATTGGAACAATTGATGACAACTATTCCAATGCGTCTGCAGTTAAGATAAAATATGTTGAAAATGCTATAGATGCCATGTTAAAAGGAGAGGAAATATCAATTACAACTACCCGGGCTATAGGCTGTTCAATAAAGTCGCGATAACGGTAAATGTTTGCGAAAAGAGCTGGAGTTTGTACCTTCGCTGAGAAATAGAAATAAAATGGCAGATTTATTACAAGAGGAATGGGTGGAGCAATTCGAGAAGGATGATAAAGCTTTTATTCTGGATGTTAGAACCCCGGAAGAAGCAGATCAGGGACAAATTCCTGAGTCGACCAATCTAAATATTTATTTGGGACAAGAATTTTTAGAAGAGCTGGAGAAATTAGATAAATCTAAAAATTATTATGTTTACTGTAGATCTGGCCAGCGAAGCCGGCAGGCTTGTGCGATAATGAATAGTATAGGCATTCCCAATGCCTACAACCTCATGGGGGGAATTCTGGAATGGCAGGGTGATATAATCTAATAATCTTAAACCCTTAATGCTGCATCCCACTTTCAGTGGGTTCTTTTATTTTAGGAGCATGCGTGAAGATCTCCTACACTACATCTGGAAAAATGGAAAAATTCCATTTGCAAATCTATACACCTCCAGACAGAAAACACTTCAAATCATATCCCTGGGAATTCATAATCATGATGCGGGACCTGATTTTTTTCATGCTAAATTGGAAATTGATGGACAACTTTGGGTAGGAAATGTAGAAATCCATGTAAAATCTTCTGATTGGTATTCACATCAGCATAATATGGATACTAATTATGACAATGTAATTTTACATGTAGTTTGGGAAGAAGATACAGTGGTATATAGGAAAAACAAGGAAGAAATACCTGCTCTTGAACTTATAAATTTTATACCAGGATATATACTGGCAAACTATTATAAAATATTTAAGTCATCCAAAGATAACTTTATCAATTGCGAGAGGGAGATATATTCTATTGATAAATTTAAATTTTCGGCTTGGTTGGAACGGCTATATTTTGAGAGGCTGGAAGAGAAATCTAATGAAATAAACAGATTGTTGATAGAAGCGAAAAACGATTGGGAAAAAGTACTTTTCATACTATTATTGAAAAACTTTGGACTAAAGTTAAACAGCGAAGCTTTTTTAAGTCTCGGAAGAGCACTTGAATTTGGAATTGTCCGGAAGTTAAGCCAAAATGTTTTTCAGTTGGAAAGTGTTCTATTTGGTTTAGCAGGGCTATTGGATAATGAATCGTCTAAGGACAAGGTTTTAAGACAAATGAAAAGGGAATATTTTTATTTGAGGGATAAATTCAAGATTAAAGAGAGCAGTGTTCAGAGTCCGTCTTTTTTTAGATTACGCCCTGCCAACTTTCCTACTATCCGCTTATCACAACTTGCTAATCTATATGCCACATCTCCACAATTATTTGGAAATATCATGGCTATTAAGGAAGTCCACCAGGTTTATGAAATTTTCAGTATATCTACGAGTAAATACTGGCAAAAACATTATGTTTTTGGCAAGATATCACCCAAAAGAGAAAATAAACTTACCAAGAGTTTTATTAATTTATTACTTATAAATACTATACTCCCAATGATTTTTTGTTATTCCAAATGGCAGGGGATAGATGTAAGTTCAAGGATAATTATGATTATAAACAAACTAAAAAGTGAGGATAATAAAATTATTAGAAAATTTAATAATCTTGGAGTTAATTGTGGCAATGCTATGTATAGTCAGGCCATACTGCAACTTTATAATACTTATTGTACTGAAAATAGATGTCTGGAATGTGTAGTAGGAGATAGTTTATTAAAAGGAAAATAGTATTTTTAAAAAATGAATATTTTCTATCGCCTTTTATATTATTTTCAAAAACGCGGCTTTGAAGTATGCAGACGGATCGCGGAGAGTCTCGGTATTAGGGCACGTGTTGTAAGAACCACTTTTATCTACCTAACGTTTGTAACTTTGGGCTTTGGTTTTGCATTATACCTGTTTTTAGCTTTTTGGCTGAGAATAAAGGATTTGATCTATACCAAAAGGAATTCGGTTTTTGACCTTTAGATATGATAAGACTTTTTCGCTCTAAAATTTACATCGCAATTGCATTGATGTTATCGGTTTTGCTGGTAGGCTCTATGGGATATCATTTTATAACCGGATTATCCTGGTTGAATGCCTTTTATATGACCATTATTACGGTTACAACCGTTGGATTTAACGAAGTTGGTCCTTTGGAAACAGAAGGTAAAATATTTACGATTTTTTTAATAATATTCAGTGTCTTTATATTTGCCTACGCCATTTCTGTGATTACGGAATATTTATTCAGCAAAAATCAATTACAGCTACTAAAAACAAAAAAGGTGAAAAAAATGATCAACGGTTTATCCAATCATGTTATTGTCTGTGGTTATGGACGTAATGGAATGCAGGCGGTGGAACGACTTAAGGCGTACAAAAAACCTTATGTTGTTATTGAAAAGGACAAAGATATTATTGAAAAGTTTGAAGAAGATGTCTTGTTTGTTGAGGGTGATGCTAACGAGGATGAAACTTTGATATCAGCCCGTGTACACGACGCTCAATATCTTATAGTTACTTTACCGGATGATGCCGCTAATTTGTTCGTTGTATTGTCTGCAAGACAGCTAAATCAAAAATTATTTATCATTAGCAGGGCTTCTCAGGTTACCTCTCAAAAAAAATTAAGATTAGCAGGAGCAGACAATGTTATCATGCCTGATAAAATTGGAGGGGATCATATGGCATCTTTGGTTGTAATACCGGATTTGATAACCTTTATGGATAAATTATCTACCGAAGGTGAAAACACCACCAACCTGGAAGAAGTTGCCATTGAAGATTTTGCAGGTCAAATGGAATGCAATTCCTTAAGGGATCTTGATCTTCGAAGAAAAACAGGATGTACCATCATTGGCTATATAGAGCCCGACGGAAATTATATAATTAACCCTGAAGCGGATTTGCCTTTAGAGCCTAATAGTAAAGTAATCGTTTTAGGAAGACCAGAGCAGATTAAAAAGCTTAACGAAATGTTTCATATAAACTAGGCCGCAGGAGATAATTATATTTTTTTGTATTACTATTTTTTAGGATATTGCCGCCAATACAGACCAAATTAAACCAAAATTAACTCTTATGAAGTATAGACTTCTTTCAATTTTATTACTGTTTCTACCAATTTTGACATTTGCTCAGGACAAAGGACTTGATGAAAAAGTAAATGACGCATTTATGCCGGTGGCAGTATGGTGGGAAGGCTTTGTCCTTACTTCGGTTCCTGTTGCAGGATATAATCTGCCGGTAGTTCTACTCCTTTTGATTTTTGGAGCTACATTCTTTACTATTTATTTTAAGTTTCCCAATATCACAAAATTTAAATTGGCCATCAATACAGTACGTGGTAAGTACGATGAACTGGATCATCACAGCGTAGAAAAGGCTGATTTAAACATTGTAGATGGTGATTTGGTTGATACCATTGCAGATGAAAGTAAAGAGGGGGAGGTAAGTCATTTTCAGGCTCTTGCTACCGCCGTTTCCGGAACAGTAGGTCTTGGTAATATTGCAGGCGTAGCAGTAGCTATTGCTATTGGTGGGCCCGGAGCCACTTTTTGGATGATTGTTTGTGGTTTAATTGGGATGTCAACGAAATTTGTTGAATGTACACTAGGCGTTAAGTACCGAGATGTTGGTGAAGATGGTACCGTTTATGGCGGACCAATGTATTACTTATCAAGGGGACTAAAGGAAAAAGGATTTACCGGCTTGGGTAAGGTTTTAGGTGCTGTTTTTGCTGTGTTATGTGTAGGTGCTTCTTTTGGAGGAGGTAATGCATTTCAGTCTAATCAGGCCGCAGTTCAACTTTCTACTATGTTGGATCTGCAGGGCGGAGCAACCGGAGTTATTATTGGTGTAATCCTGGCTATTCTTGTAGGCATTGTTATCATTGGAGGAATAAAAAAGATTGCAAGTGTGACGGAAAAAATTGTACCATTTATGGCCGGAGTCTATGTTTTGGCTTCTTTGGTTATAATTTTTGCCAATATCGAATACATAGGCGATGCTTTTGCCATGATATTTAATGGTGCGTTTACACCTGAGGCAGGTTTAGGAGGTGTTATTGGAGTTATTATTGTAGGCTTCCAAAGAGCTGCTTTTTCTAATGAGGCTGGTGCAGGATCTGCAGCCATTGCCCATTCTGCCGTTAAAACAAAGTATCCGGCGAGTGAAGGTATTGTGGCGCTTTTGGAACCATTTATAGACACGGTAGTGATATGTACCATGACGGCATTAGTTATTATTTTCTTTAATATGGATGCCGGGGCCTTTGAGTATGGCAATGCCGTTAACAGTACTGTTTTAATAAGTGAAACTGGAAATTATATTGGTGGCGTTGATCTAACATCAATGGCTTATGATTCTGTTATTCCCGGATTCAGATACATCCTTACCATTGCAATTATTCTCTTTGCATTTTCCACAATGATTTCATGGTCCTATTATGGTCTTCAATCCTGGAAATACCTTTTCGGACGGGGCAGAAGAGCGGACGTTGTTTACAAAATTTTATTTTTATTATTTGTAGTTATTGGTGCCGGAGCTACTTTGGATGCGGTAATTAAGTTTTCTGATGCCATGATTCTGGCATTGGTATTCCCAAATATGATAGGCTTACTGTTTTTGTTTCCCAGGGTTAAAGAAGAGCTTAATAAGTATGTAATGGACATTAAAGGTGTAAGTAAATAAGAATACCCTTGAAAAATTTAAAATCCCACTTTAAGTTCAATAAACAGGAACGCAGTGGGATTTTCTTTCTACTGCTAATCATTTTTAGCCTGCAATTAGCCTACATGCTTTTTAAAAAAGATTACCTGCATACTTCGGAGGAAAGATTTGCATTAGATGTGAAAATTCAACGACAACTGGATTCAATACTAGATAAAGACAATAAAGAAAATTTATCAAAGGTTTACTCTTTTAATCCAAACTTCATTTCTGATTACAAAGGTTATACCCTGGGTATGTCTAATGAAGAGATAGATAGATTACACTTATTCAGATCTGAAAACAACTGGGTATATTCCGCAAAAGAATTTCAACAGGTTACGCTCATTTCAGATTCCTTACTACAAATATTAGCTCCATACTTTAAATTTCCTGAATGGGCAAATCGGCCAAAAAGCAGAAAAAATGAAAGAAAGGAAAAACCGGTAGTAACCGTCGTGGGGCATAAAGATCTAAATCAGGCTACCCCGGAAGAACTTAAGGGCATTTATGGAATTGGCGATAAATTATCGGCCAGAATTGTCAAGTTCAGAAACAGATTAGGGGGCTTTATGGTAAATGAGCAACTATATGATGTATATGGTCTGGAGGAAGAAGTGGTTTTAAGAATATTGGAAGAATTTCGGGTTAAGGGGCAACCCGTAATTGAAATGATCAATATTAATTCTGCTACAAGAAGAGAAATGCAACAACTCATTTATATAGATCAAAACCTTGCTATTCAAATAGTTACTTATAGAGATAGCGTTGGAATTATCAAATCTTTTAATGAATTATTGAAAATAGAAGATTTCCCGGCAGACAAGATTGATAGAATTAAATTATATTTGTCGCTCTAAAAAATTGCAACAATGACCACAGACACTATGTCTATTATTAGTTTTGATTATTCTGAGACCCAACACCATGTTGCCGAGTCTGCTAAGAAATTTGCGGAGCAATACATACGGCCTCATATAATGGAGTGGGACGAATCTCAGTTTTTCCCGGCTGATCTTCTAAAAAAAGCCGGAGAATATGGCTTTATGGGCGTATTGGTTCCTCATGAATTGGGTGGGGCCGGTTTAGGCTATCATGAGTATATAGCCATCATAGAAGAGATATCAAAAGTAGATCCGGCAATTGGCCTATCTATAGCTGCTCATAATTCTTTATGTACAAATCATATTCTATCTTTTGCGAATGAAGAGCAAAAACAAAGGTGGATTCCGAAACTTGCTACCGGAGAGTGGATTGGTGCCTGGGGGTTAACAGAACATAATACAGGTTCAGATGCTGGCGGAATGAGCACAACAGCCATTAAAGATGGTGATCATTGGGTTCTTAACGGGGCAAAGAATTTTATCACACATGGTATTAGTGGAGATATAGCCGTTGTTATTGCAAGAACAGGAGAGAAGGGAGATAGTCGTGGGATGAGCGCTTTTGTTGTTGAAAAAGGAACATTGGGTTTTAGCAGTGGTAAGAAAGAGGATAAATTAGGAATGCGTGCCAGTGAGACTGCGGAATTGATTTTTAATAATTGCAGGATTCCGGATTACCAAAGGCTTGGGAAAATAGGTGATGGCTTTATACAGTCCATGAAGGTTTTAGATGGCGGACGCATATCTATAGGAGCTTTATCTCTGGGAATAGCAAAAGGTGCCTATGAAGCTGCATTAAAGTATTCCAAGGAACGTATTCAATTTGGTAAGCCAATAAGTTCATTTCAGGGGATTTCATTTAAACTGGCAGACATGGCTACCGAAATAGAGGCATCTGAATTATTACTACACAAGGCTGCTTTCCTGAAAAATGAGGGTCGCGAAATGACCAAAATAAGTGCAATGGCAAAAATGTATGCTTCTGAAGTATGTGTAAAGGTTGCCAATGAAGCCGTCCAAATTCATGGGGGTTATGGTTACACCAAGGACTTTCCCGTAGAAAAATTCTATAGGGATGCAAAACTTTGCATAATAGGGGAGGGTATCACGGAAATCCAAAAAATAGTTATAGCGAAGAATATTTTAAAATAATTTGTTACCGTTTAATTTATTCATTCTATATTTGCATTCGAAAAATATTTAAAGAAAGGAGGTTGTAGCCTATGTTGATAATACCAGTAAAAGAAGGAGAAAATATAGACAGAGCTTTAAAACGTTTTAAACGAAAGTTCGATCGTACAGGTACAATGCGTCAGTTGCGAAAACGTCAGCAGTTTACCAAGCCTTCAGTAGAAAGAAGACAACAAATACAGAAAGCACAGTATATTCAAGGCCTAAGGGATCAGGAAGAAATATAATAAATAGCTTTTAGCATTATAATTTCCCGTCGCGATAACTATCGAGACGGGATTTTTTTATGAAAATAACTAGAGGTAACTTTGTGATATGTCTTTAACTGCTTTTATATCCTATCTTACTCATGAGAAGAACTATTCACCTAATACGGTGAAGGCATACGAAAAGGATATTCAGGCATTTAAAGATTTTTGCTTTAGGGAGTACGATTTGAAGCAAATAGATAAGGCAGACTATAATTTGATAAGAGGGTGGGTAGTTCAAATGGTCACAAATGGATTGTCCAACAGATCTGTAAACCGGAAAGTAGCTTCATTGAAAGCTTATTATAAGTTTTTATTGAAAACCGAAAACATTCAGGTTAACCCATTAGCTAAACATAAGGCCCTAAAGACACCTACAAAAATTGAAGTTCCTTTTTCTGAGACGGAAATGGAAATGCTTTTACAACAAGTGCATTTTGAAGATGGATTTGAAGGCAGTAGGGATAGGTTACTCATAGAATTACTATACACTACAGGGATAAGGCGGGCGGAGCTCATTAATCTTAAATTAAAGGATATTGAACTGTCTCAAAAAACATTGAAGGTATTGGGTAAACGAAATAAGGAACGAATTGTTCCGCTCTTGGACTCAACTATAAATCTGTATGAGATATATTTGGATGAAAGAATGAAGTTGGACTCAATAAAGGAAAGAGACTTTATTTTTCTTTCCAAATCCGGGATTAAAATTTATGAAACACTTGTTTATAGAATTATTAATGGGTATTTTAGTAAGGTCTCTTCCAAAGTTAAAAAGAGTCCGCATATACTTAGGCATACCTTCGCCACACACTTGCTTAATAAAGGAGCAGATTTAAATTCGGTGAAGGAATTGTTAGGTCATTCTAGTTTGGCATCTACTCAGGTTTACACACATAATAGTATAGCTGAATTAAAAAAAGTACATGCATCTGCTCATCCAAGGAGCAAGAAATAGTATAACGTTCTTTTCTATTGTTTAACCTAAAATATTCAACTTATGAAGGTAAATGCGCAAGCTGTGAATTTTAATGCAGATTTAGAACTTCTAAATTTTATTCAAGGGCGTTTAGACAAACTAGAACTTTTTTATGATAAGATTGTCAGCTCTGATGTACATTTAAAGGTTGAAAATACGAGTGAAAAAGAAAATAAAATTGTCGAGATCAAGCTGTATATTCCAAAAGATAAGTTTGTAGTTAAAAAACAATGCAAATCTTTTGAGGAGGCAATTGATTCTGCATGCAGTTCTCTGGAGAGAAAATTGGTTAAAAAGAAGAAAAAACCAAGGTTCCAACCCTCCTTAAAATTTTTATAAAATAGTTTTGATTAAAAAAATAATTATCTACATTTGCAGTCCGTTAGAAATAGCGGACTTTTTTATGCGTTAAAAGGCTTTAAAAAGCCGATGTAGCTCAGCTGGCTAGAGCAGCTGATTTGTAATCAGCAGGTCGTGGGTTCGAGTCCCTCCATCGGCTCGGAAGAATATAAAATAGCAAGGAGGGGAGATACTCAAGCGGCCAACGAGGACAGACTGTAAATCTGTTGGTTTTACCTTCGCAGGTTCGAATCCTGCTCTCCCCACAACTGGTTTTTGAGAGCGGTTTTGTGAATATTGCTTATAGATTTCCAGGGTCAGATAAATTTGGAGTCTGGTTATTATTGCAAATCAGGACTTAGAAGATGTTCAGTAGGATTGGTGAAATATTGAAAATTAAAATTGCGGGAGTAGCTCAGTTGGTAGAGCGTCAGCCTTCCAAGCTGAATGTCGCCGGTTCGAACCCGGTCTCCCGCTCAAAGAAATTGAGTAAACGTTTCTTATTTTAATCAAGGTTAAAATTAACCTTAATATTAAGATATAAAACCTGTTGACCCACAAGCCGACGTAGCTCAGGGGTAGAGCGTTTCCTTGGTAAGGAAGAGGTCACGGGTTCAATTCCCGTCGTTGGCTCAAATAAATTAGGCATTAATTATTATACACTAATATAAACTAAGATTAAATTCACTCAAAATGGCAAAGGAAACTTTTGATCGTTCCAAACCGCACTTAAATATTGGTACTATTGGACACGTAGATCACGGTAAAACTACATTAACTGCTGCTATTACAACTGTTTTAGCAAACGCAGGATTATCTGAAAAGAGAAGTTTCGATTCTATCGATAACGCTCCGGAGGAAAAGGAACGAGGTATTACAATTAATACGGCACACGTTGAATACTCAACAGCGAATCGTCATTACGCACACGTAGATTGTCCAGGTCACGCGGATTATGTAAAGAACATGGTAACAGGAGCTGCTCAAATGGATGGAGCTATCTTAGTAGTTGCTGCCACAGATGGTCCTATGCCTCAAACCAGAGAGCATATCCTTTTAGGTCGTCAGGTAGGTATTCCAAGAATGGTTGTTTTCATGAATAAAGTAGACATGGTTGATGATGATGAATTACTTGAGCTTGTTGAAATGGAAATAAGAGAGCTTCTGTCTTTCTACGAGTACGATGGTGATAACGGACCAGTTATCTCAGGATCGGCTTTAGGCGCTTTAAATGGAGAGCAAAAGTGGGTTGATACAGTAATGGAATTAATGACTGCTGTTGATGAATGGATTGAACTGCCAAAAAGAGATATTGAGAAGGATTTCTTAATGCCCGTTGAAGATGTGTTTACTATTACTGGTCGTGGTACTGTTGCAACCGGTCGTATAGAAACTGGAATAGCTAATACTGGTGATGCTGTAGATATCATTGGAATGGGTGCTGAAAAATTAGCATCTACAGTTACCGGGGTTGAGATGTTCCGTAAAATTTTAGATAGAGGAGAAGCTGGTGATAATGTAGGTATCTTATTAAGAGGTATTGAAAAATCGCAAATTAGCAGGGGAATGGTAATATGTAAGCCAGGTTCTGTTAAGCCGCATGCTAAATTTGAAGCTGAGGTATATATCCTTAAAAAAGAAGAAGGTGGTCGTCATACGCCATTCCACAATAACTATCGTCCACAATTCTATGTTAGAACAACGGATGTTACAGGAACAATAAATCTTCCAAGTGGTGTTGAAATGGTAATGCCTGGTGATAACGTAACTATTACTGTAGACCTTATCCAGCCTATCGCTTTAAGCGTAGGACTTCGATTTGCTATCCGAGAGGGTGGTAGAACGGTTGGTGCCGGTCAGGTAACTAAGATTATAGATTAATCACGATATAATTTTTTACTCTAAGGGTGTCCCGTTTTGGCGGGATACCTTTCAGTGTAAATATAAACGGGTGTAGCTCAGTTGGTAGAGCACTGGTCTCCAAAACCAGGTGTCGGGAGTTCGAGCCTCTCCTCCCGTGCAGATCAGAAGTAGGAGTGTGCATAGAAGGATATAAAGTGTTGGTCTTGTTTTGTGGCCGAGTATTAGAGTTTTAAAATTGCATTCTTAATAAGGAATAAAATAATAGGTATGTTAACTTATATAAAGGAGTCCATAGAAGAATTAAGACACAATGTTACGTTGCCATCAAGGGCGGAATCGTCTAACCTTATGGTTATTGTTGCCGTGTTTTCTATATTGTTTGCTTTGGCAACTTGGGGCGTAGATACCGTATTCAGCAAACTTATACAACTTTACTTTAACACCTTAATAAATTAAGTTTGAGACCTATGTCTGAAGTATTAGAAAAGAAATGGTATGTAGTAAGAGCTGTCAGTGGTCAGGAGAATAAGATCAAGGGCTATATAGAAAGCGAAGTGGAACGTCATGGATTTGCTGATTATCTGGAAGATGTATTGGTTCCAACTGAGAAAGTTGTACAGATAAGAAACGGGAAAAAGATAAACAAAGAGAGGGTTTATTTTCCAGGATATATAATGATCAAAGCTAATT
>Ga0209013_10002981_pt1 | contig 15200 bp, 10 predicted proteins | sample Cruoilmetagenom2_FD_187291 | JGI IMG/M metagenome (GOLD analysis project Ga0209013, IMG submission 187291) | Oil polluted marine microbial communities from Coal Oil Point, Santa Barbara, California, USA - Sample 2 (SPAdes) (version 2) | ecosystem: Environmental > Aquatic > Marine > Oil seeps ... | reverse complement strand
TGCCCAGTCTTTGCATGCAGGAAGTGACCCATCCAAGTGTGGCTCAGAGCAATACTGTCAGGCAGTCTCACCGTTGTAGCCGGGGCAATATGGAGTGCAAATATAAACTATTTTTGGTTCATATTTCGGTGCAAATGCACACTCACCTCAACTACCGACTAAATCCCAGTCTCTCCGCAATATAATATCGTAAGGCATGGGTTCTGCCCCGATAAAAAATCTATATAGAATTTTATTAAAGTTTTATATAAATAGAGTGCTTCCAATTAAAGTAATCAACCATTGATTGCAATAACCTGACATTAATTAAAATCAATAAAAGGTTTATCAAATTTATATCAACTGGCTATGCTACCAGTGGGTCACACTTCACCAGAAAGCAGTCGTTCATTTTGTGTGAATTTCAATAAACTCAAGGACAGCAAACGGCAATGAGCCAAAGGTCGAAATCATTGTTGTTTTGCGCGATATTGTCTCGGTGACATGCCTGTCCAACGCTTAAATGCACGGGAGAAAACGTTTGGGTTTGCATACCCAACCATTAATGCTACTTCAGAGATCCGTAGATCAGTACCTGACAATGTCTTCTTAGCCCTCGACATACGCAAACTTCTCAGTTCTTCCCTTAGACTTGTTCCTCTGGTCTGCAGTCGTCTCGCCAGCGTTCTTTTGCTTAATCCGCAAATGGCCGCCACACGACCGACGCCCAGGTCAAACTCATGGATGTGTGGCTGAAGCGTGACACGTAGCGCGTTGATAAATCTGCCCGATGGTGGAGAAACTGCAGTGATGTGCTCTTTTGTCTCTGCCAGGTTCCTGCGGGGTTGAGACTGAATCAACCAATTGGTTGGGAAATTGATGCTGGCACCAAAAGTATCAGTAATGGCAGTCTTTATTCCCAGGTAATCGTCAGGCACCGCAGAAGGATCACAAACCTTGGCAATAACCTTGGTGCCATCCCACAGTTCTCCAACCGAACAGCGAATGAGTGTTACCAGAAAGGCAATGGTGAACCCGTCGTTATGACTGGGCATAAGCCCGCCGTCAGTAACTCTTCTTTCATAAAAAGTCGATCGGTTTCCAACAGAGCTCAAGCTGTAAACCACAGAGTTTTCGTCATGGTTGGCGTTTTCCAGGAAGCGCAACAGGAACTCACCAACGGTAGTAGAAATTTCAGCAGCTATTTTGAGTGGCGACCACGTCAGGGGATCAAGTTGAGAACCGATATGGGCTCCAAAATGGGGGTCGCCAGACACTATCGAAAGGTTTTCGACCAGGGAATACATTTTTGGTGCTGAAATAAAAACGTCTGGATTGTTGAGGTCATCTTTAGAAATCGATAAGTTGGCCAGTATCTTTTCCGAATCGATTTGCCGCCGTTTCAGCTCGATCAGAAACGGTTGAATAAGATTTAGACGGATAAGCGGCAAGACAGGTTTTTTGCGGGTTCCTGCTTTCATGACAACATACATACCTGATCATTTGGGCGAAATATCACGCTGATTATACGCTGAAAGTGATAATTTGTGCCATCTAGGAACAGAAATGGCAAACAGTGCAAAGCATAATTTTGAAATTGTCTGTAGAATATTCTTTGATTGATGCCGAATCACAGTGTTTCGAATGGGTCGGGGTTCGTAGTAAACAGAGTTCGATACGTCTTATATGACATAAATGCACCCGGCTTTTCTTTACTTATCTTGCTTTTACAAGGTACCGATTTGCTGACCTCCACGTGTTTGCGGCAACTCACCTGAAGGAGAATACAGATATGTATACCCGTTTTATTTTGTTGGCAGCCGTTTCAGCAGTTTTATCATTTGCTGTGGCTGAAACTGGTCACGCAGACATTTGGCAAAAAGACCCGTCTACCGGCTGTGAAATCTGGAGCTGGGATGATGGCAGTGCCAAGGAGATCATGAGCTGGTCCGGTTCCTGCGAAGACGGCAAGGCCATTGGTACCGGATCTTTGGTCGTCATGGACAAAGATGGCCTGGCACTGGTGTTCCGGGGTGAAATGAAGGCCGGCAAAGTTGACGGTTGGGCTACTTTGAAGTTGCGTAATGACGAGACCAGTGAATACGATTTCTATATTGGCTGGTTTGAAAACAGCAAGCCAAAAGGCGATGGGGTTTTCGACTCCAGTGAAGGATGGCGATTGGAAGGTTACTTTGATGGTGCTTTCGACACTGGCCAGGGCACATTGTACCTGGACGAAAACGACGCGGTAATTCGTGGTGAATTCAAGGATGGCGACCTGGTTGGTGATTCATTTATCTACTACGAAACCCCGGATGGTGAAATGTACTTTGGCGACATGGTCGATGGCGCCAGGGACGGGTTCGGGACGCTGGTTCACGCTAACAATGACGCCTATGTCGGCGAGTTTGTAAAAGGAGTTGCCTCGGGTACAGGTTATTACGAATATGACAATGGCGGATTGGTCATGGGCCAGTATGAAAACGGTTCTCCCAACGGCGCAGCGTCGGTGATTGATGCGGATGGTGTTACCTACCAGGGTTTATTCAAAGATGGCAAGGCACACGGATTGATTCTGGTAACCCAGGCCGACGGCAGCCAGAGCATTGAAACATGGGTTGACGGGGAGAAACAACAGTGATGAATACAACTACATTTATGAAACGCACGTTCGTTATAGCGCTCCTCGCACTGGCCATCATGGCCTCGACCGTCGGTACAGTAAATGCCGGCAGTTCCTTTCGCTCCGGCGTAAAAGGCGCCGCTGCAGGAGCGTTAATCGGCGCAGCAATCGATGGTAGTGACGGTGCGGCCAAAGGTGCCATGATCGGTGGTGGTGTTGGTTTGATTGCCGGTGGCAATGACAGAAACCACAGAAAAAACAGACGCAACAAGCCTCATCACCATAAGAAGCGTGGCAATAAACACAAAAGACGCAGGTAAGCTTTTATAAGTTGATCCTGACAGGTAGGCAGGGTGTATTGCAGGAAGGTTGTTCTTTATAAACACAACGTTAAGCACACATGCCTGCGCTGATCATTAACCATATTGAAATGCAGGGAAATCTCATGATTAAACGATTTAGTATCTTTACTATTAGCACGATCATTGCAATGGGCTCACTGGGTTTGTCTTCATCGGTGAGCGGTACGACCTCAGGTGACGCCCCGATCAAGCGTGCTGAAAAGCCACAGAGACAGGTGGCGAGCACCGATGCCTTAAAGTGGCGTTTTATTGGACCGATGATTGGCAACAGGGGGTCCGCTGTCGTTGGCCACCCTACCGATACCAACGTGTTTTTCCATGGCGCTGCCAATGGGCTATGGAAAACCCCGGATGCCGGTCAAACATGGTTACCTGTTGGTGACGAATTTTTCAAAACCGGTTCCGTCGGCGCTGTGGAAATTTCCAAATCCAATCCGAATATCATCTATGTAGGCATGGGCGAGCCCCAAATGCGTAATAATGTCACCTGGGGTGATGGTGTTTACAAGTCAATGGACGGCGGTGATACCTGGAAACACCTGGGCTTGGAGGATACCCATCATATCTCACAGGTAAGAGTACATCCGACCAATCCGGATATCGTTTATGTGGGGGCTTACGGACATGCTTTCGGACCCAACACGGAAAGGGGTGTCTTCAAGACAACCAATGGCGGTAAGACCTGGAAGAAAGTTTTATATAAGAGCCCAACTGCAGGTGTCATAGACCTGTTTATGAACCCGGCTGACCCCGAGGTATTGTTCGCTTCAATCTGGGAATTTGAACGCAAGGCCTGGGGACCCAAGACAGGCGGAGCAGAGAGCGGTCTATGGAAAACCACGGATGGTGGTGAAACCTGGAAAGAAATAACCCGGAACAATGGGATGCCGTCAGGACGCATGGGACGTATTGGTATTGCAATTGCAGATGTGGAGCCCGACCGGGTTTATACCCTGATCGATTCCGAAACCAAACCCGGCCTCTATCGCTCAGATGATTCGGGCGAGAACTGGTCGTTTGTATCCGATAATTTCCAGATAATCGGCCGGCCGTTCTACTACAGTCACGTCATGGTGAATCCATCCAACGCGGATGAACTTTGGGTACCGAATAATCGTATGTGGTCATCCAACGACGGTGGCAAAACCTGGATTGTAGAGCCCGGCATCAAGGATGATTTCCATGATATCTGGATCGACCCCAGGGATGCCAACCGGATGATCGCCACCAATGATGGTGGTGTGCAGGTTACTCTCACTGGTGGGATGAGCTGGTCGACCCAGTACACCCAGAGAAACTCCCAGTTTTATCGTGTTGCGACTGACAATGAGTTTCCATATAACGTCTATGGCAATTCGCAGGACATTTTGACCTACAAGGTACCCAGTGCATCAAGGTGGGGTGGAATCTCCGGATATGAAACGACACTCATTGGAAATGGTGAGACCGGCGATGTTTACCCGGACCCTGATGACAACAACATTGTATACAACATCTCATCTGGTTCAACGATGGGGGGTGGAGCACCATTTACAAAGAACAATCTTAAGACCGGGCAGAACCAGGTGCGGTCTATTTGGCCAGAACCTATTTTTGGTTTGAATGCATCTGACATGCCCTACCGTTTTAACTGGAACACGCCGTTCTTTATTTCCAAGCATGATTCAGACACGATTTATTCTGCCGGCAATGTCGTATTTAAATCCACAGATGAGGGCATGACATGGGAGGCCATCAGTGGTGACTTGACACGTGATCTGAAAGACAAGCAAGTCATAACCGGTACACCCTGGCTACCGGAGTATTTTGGCCAAGAGGTCTACAGTACCATTCAGCGAATTGTTGAATCCCCCGTTAAGCAGGGCGTTATGTGGACAGGGTCCGATGATGGCTTGATCTACCTGACCACTGATGCGGGTGAAACATGGAATAACGTCACCATCCCAAACTTGCCTGAATACGCCCATGTGCATGAGCTTGAGGCTTCGCCGCATGATGCAGCCACGCTGTATGTTGTGATTTCACGTTACAACACGGCGGATGATTACGCGCCGTATATCTACAAAACCAACGATTACGGCAAGACCTGGGCGAACCTGAGCCCCGCCTTTCCGCAAGATCAGACGACCCGTACCATCCGTGAGGACACTGTTCGAAAAGGCATGTTGTATGTAGGTACGGAGACCGGTATCTATCTTTCTCTGGATGATGGTAAAAACTGGCGGTCAATTAGTGTAAACCTGCCCGCCGTCGGAGTTTTTGATATAGAAGTGAAGGATGCAGACCTGGTTATCGCAACCATGGGTCGCGGTTTCTGGATCATGGATGATGTTACCCCGCTGCGAGAGTATTCTACGGATGTTACAGCGGCAAAGGCCCATCTGTACCAGGTCTCCGACCATACCCGCTTTGGCTATAACTGGTGGTTGGACTACGCACCGGGTGGTGATCCGGGTGGTATGAAGAAGTATTTCGTACAGAATGTGCGACCCAATCATATCTACTATGAGCTTGGCGATGTTAATGGTGAGAAAAGACGTAAGTTCATCAATGCCGGTGATGCCAAATCTTTGGGTGTTGTGATTTACTTCAAACTTAACCAGAACGCGAATGATGTGAGTCTGGATATTCTCGATGAGGAAGGCAATAGTATCAGGCACTATGGTAATGACGCGATGACGTTGAATTATTATGACAGCGATAAATGGTCGTTCAATTCCGGCGTTAATAAGTTTGTCTGGGATATGCGCTACACAATGGTTTCAGCCATCCCAGGAAGGCCTGCTACCAACATCATGCCCATTGCCAAACCTGGAAATTACCAGGCCAAACTGACGGTCGATGGTGTGTCACAGGTTTCCAACTTTAAACTGTCAATCAATCCCAATGAGCCCTATACACAGGAAGAACTGGATGAAAAGTTCGAGTTCTGGATGGATTTGTACCAGAACGTCGAATCCAGTTCCCAGAATGTGCTTAAGGCACTTCAATACAAGAAAGATGCAATTGCCAGCGTAGAGAAGTTAAAGACCTCCGGTGCTGGCTCGGCCAAAGTCGCACAGGCAGAGCAACAGGCTGTGGTGATTACCGAGTTGGTCGATAAGTATGAATCCACCTATGTTCCGGTCGGACGCACACTGGCTGAGATCATTAACCAACCGGCCAAGATCTTCACCAAGATGATCTGGTTGCACAACATGATGGAATCAACCGAGGGCCCGCCGACAAAATCCATGCTGGATGTTTATGCAAAGCTTAACCAGCAACGCGATGAGGCAGATCTGGACTACAACGATAAGATTAAAGTTGCTGTTAAAAAGTTTGAGACGACTCTGAAGTGAACCGAAGCTAACGATAAAGGGGCCGGATACTTTTTTGGATATCGTACATATTGTATCTGACCCCCTTTTCAGGAGAGGTGCGAGCACATGACAGGTTCACTTGCAGTTGGAAGATTGTTTGCAATGTTGTTGTTGGCATTTCTGCCAACGGTGCTGCATGCGGTGGACAATGCTGACTGCGTTGAAGATGAAACCAGCCAGTGTGAGCAGAAAGCCAGCCCTGAACGGCCCGGAGTGGAAACCCTGGCCGGTCCGGAACAGGTTGAAAACCGGCTCGATATAGACTCCAACCAGGTAACGCCCATGTTTCCGGCTAGCTTTGCCGGCAGTTATTTTGACTGGAAAGCGCGTATCAAGAAGGACCACAGTGTGACTCTCGGTGGTGACTATTCCGCTGTGTATCTTTCTGCCAGTGACAGCCCGGGAGAAGACAATGCTTTTGGTGGCATGTATAGGTTCTATGGTTCCTGGGAAGCCACCAGTGACGGCAAGGGTAATTCCGGTGCTTTGATCTGGAAGGCCGAGCATCGTCATGCTTACGGCAGCAATGTTGCACCTGGCAGCTTTGGCTTTGAAACCGGCTACATCGGTTTGTTTGAACCCCCATTTAGTGACCAGGGTACACGTCTCACCAATCTTTATTGGCGCCAACGCATGAAAGGTGGTGATCTGGTTTTTGTGGGTGGTTATGTTGATGTGACCGATTACGTGGATGTCTACACGTTGGCCAGTCCATGGACCGGTTTCTTTAACTTTGCCTTTTCCACTGGCTCAGCCAGTATCCCTGCACCAAACGAAGGCCTGGGACTGGCTCTTGGTGGTTACCTCAATGAAAACTTTTACATTATCGGCGGTTTTGCAGACACCAATTCCGACCCGCATAAACCCTTTGATGGATTCGAGACTTTTTTCAATGACCGCGAGTACTTCAAGCACCTTGAATTTGGCTGGAACTCGTCCCGTGAGACCGCATTTTTGAACAATACTCACCTGACACTGTGGCATGCCGACAAGCGGGATGCAGCAGCCACACCAAGCGGTTGGGGGGCTAATTTGTCATGGAGTCGCTCCGTTAGTGACCACTGGATTCCCTTTATTCGCGCCGGTTACGCGGATGATGGTGGTGCCCTGCTTGAACAATCCATCAGCACCGGTTTTGCTTACCAGACCGTTTCCGGTGGCAACCAGGTTGGTGTGGCATATAACTGGGGCAAGCCTATGGAAAGTACCTGGGGCCCGGGTTTGGAAAACCAGCAGACGCTGGAGGTGTTCTACCGTATTCAGCTTTTCAAGGAATTTGCCATCACCCCTGATATCCAGTATATCCGTAACCCCGCGCTGAATCCGGAAGCTGATACTTTGTGGGTATGGGGACTGAGGGCACGGCTGGTTTTTTAAATAGCCGTGGCATACCTGTAATCCGAAAAGGCTGATTGTTATGGGTAATTACACTGTAAGAATGGTTTTGATCCTGTTGGTGATACTAACACTGCCAATTGCCGGGGTTGCTGATGAGTGGGTGCCGGTCACGGGTGCCGGGCAATTGAGGCAGTTGATCAGTAACAAGACTTTTAGCGGTACGCTGAAGAAAGGCGTGTCAGCGACAGCGATTTACCATGCCGATGGCACAGGTGAATTGACTGCCTGGGGAGATGTCTTTCCGCGCCAGTGGCGGATCGAAGGTGAAGACCGCGTGTGTGTTCTCATTGAGCAGAAGGAAACATGTGCGCGGATCGAGCATAGCGCCACACAAGCAAACCTGTATCGTGGAATCAATGACAAGGGTGAGGTTTCTGAATTCCGGTTTTCCGAACAGGCCGTGCAGATTGAAAGGCAACCGATAAACAATGAGGGTGCTTCAGGTGCGCCCAGTGCTGAAGAACTGGCGGCCAAACTTTCGAACCCGACTTCACCGGTCATGACCATTGGCAACAATTTCGACTACGTCACCTTCCAGGGTGACTTGCCGGATGCAGCAGATCAAAGTGCTTTTCGCTATGTGTTTCAGACAGTATTCCCTCTCAAGTTGTCCAACGGAGGTTCTGTGTTTTTCCGACCGGCTATCCCGCTCATGTTCAATGAGCCGGTGCCGGACGGGCAGGGTGGGTTTGGCTCGGAGGGAACCGATCTTGGCGATACCGGATTTGACCTCTCTTACGGCATCACGACACCGGGCGGATTGCTTTGGGGGCTGGGCATGGTCGGAACTATCCCGACTGCGACTAATGACATATTGGGCAAGGACCTTTGGGGGCTGGGTCCCGAATTATTACTTGGAATGATTGGTAAGTGGGGTGTGGTTGGCGGTTTGCTGGCACACCAGTGGGATATTGCCGGTTCTGGTAAGCAGGACATAGATGTAACTTCTCTGAGCTACTTCTATGCATTTCCTCTTGGTGGTGGCTGGCAAGTGGCCGCTGGTCCCTCTATTACCTACGACCATACCCGTCCCGACGGTGACCGTTGGACTATTCCAGCCGGAATCGGTATTGCCAAGACCACAATCATTGGTACAAGACCATGGAAGTTTCAGTTGCAATACTGGAATTATGTGAAGTCTGCAGATGCTTTCGCCAGCGAGCATCAGATCCGTTTGTCCATCAATCCTGTAGTTGCCGCCCCCTGGAATGACGGCAGGTGATGCACTATGCGCACATGCACTGCTGGGTATATGTTCTTCAATGAGTGATACAACATTCGCTATGCAGTTTCAGACCATAAAGAAGTTAATTTTGTGCCTGGGATTGCTGCTGCCCCTAATTCTTCTGGCAAACGATGAGCAGACAGTTGATGAGCCAGAAAGCATCATTGGCGGACCATCCGGGGTGACGGGTGAACAGCGTGATGTCGAAGATATCATCAATGCGTTTCGTGTAGATAACCGGGAAATACACCTCAAACCCTGGTATGACTGGAAGGCTTCACTAAAAATTCGAACCGGCTTTTCATTTGGCATAAATGCACAAATGCTGTATCTCGGTGCTTCCGATGTTTTGGCTGACGAAGGTGACTCTGCGGGTGGAATTTACCGCCTGCAAGGGGAATGGGTGCTGTTTGGGCGCGGCTCTGAGCGTCCTGGCAGTATTGTGTTTCGGTTGGAAAACCGCTCGAAAATCGGTACTGGAATACCACCTGCCTCACTTCGGGGTGAGATCGGTGCAGTTGCAACTGATCCGGGATTTGCTTACAGCGACAACTTTGGTACTGATTTTTCCGTGTTGGCATGGCAGCAATTTTTTGCCAATAAACGTGCAGCATTTGTGGTGGGGTTGCTGGATTTTTCAGCCTACCTTGATGCGTTCTACTATCAGACCATCTCTCGCGGTTTTCTGAACCGCAGCTTTATTCTGAGTCCTACGATGGCGACTACTGGTATCGGCGCAATGGGTGCAGTAGCAAAGGGTTTTGTCACTGACAACTTATGGATTGGCGGTGGCTTTTACGATGCCAACGCGAAAAGTGGCGATCCGTCCTTCAATACCTGGGATTCAGGTGAGCTGCTCAAGCACCTGGAGATTGGCTGGACGCCATCTATAGAGCGACGGGGTACCGATCGTATACAGTTTAGTTATTGGTACAAGGACCACTTGGTGCAAAACGGCACACCCAAGGGTTCGGGCTGGTTAATTTCGTGGAGCCGCAAGGTTGCTGATCACTGGGTGCCTTTCGTGCGTGGTGGTTGGTCGGATGGCGGAGGCGGGGCGCTGGCAAAACAGTCTGTTAGTGCAGGTTTTTCTTACCAGATGGCCTTCCAGCACTGGTTGACCATCGGTTTGGGCTGGAACAAACCTTCGGATAAAACCCACGGAATGAAACTGGGCAGTGAGCAAGTGCTCGAAGCGTCGTATCTCTGGCAGATTACGGCAAATACGTCTTTGCTGCCTGATTTTCAATTGATTTTAGATCCTGCCAGAAACCCGGAAATAGACTCAACCTGGACCGCGGGCTTACGGCTAAGGATGGTTTTTTGATAGCGCATTCAAATTGAGAGCACAGGCAAAGTTCTGGCAGAACCTTTATTAGTGAGGGAGATAAGGAAAAAATGAATATGAAGAGTACCGTCGGGATTGATAAAACACGCTTCCTGGTTATCCTATTTGCTGCATTCCTACAGTATTCGCCGCTGGTGAGTGCTCAGATTCTCGGAACTCAAAACACCCTTGTCCGGAATGTAAAGCTGACTGACCCGGCAGGAAAGGTCGAGGATAAGGTCGTCAACATCCTGATTAGTGAAGGCAAACTTGAAGTTGTTACAGAAGACAAAATCTCACGGGATGAGGCTGACCAGGTAGTGAACGCCAATGGGGGGTTCATCGTCGGCCAGCTTGAGATCGGTAAATCACCTAGCTTCATGATTTTCAATGATGACCCCCGCGAGAATTTCGCGGTCATGCTTGACACCAAAACTTATGCCGATTTCGCTGTGCACGATGGCATTGTGATTAAAAACCGTCTGATGGGGGTGAGATTTGATGACCCTGATGACGAGCCGGTAAAGTCGGGGTGGCTGGCTTATACACCGCCCCCGATGGCCATACCAATGAACTACCAGGACAGCAGCAAGTGGAACCGCTTTGAAACGAAGTGGATATCCGGAATGTTTACGGGCGGTGTTGGCCTGGACCGAATGAATTGGTTGACCCAGGACGCTGTAAGTGAAGCGCAATTTGGCGATCTGAATGACTATGATGGAGGAGAAATCAGAGCACTGAGATTAGGAATTTTTGGTACCCTTAATTTCGAAAAACCATGGATTTATATAATCGCCGGGGCCACCAACGCCTTCGATAAGGGCTTCGAAACTGAAAACAAAGATGACATTACCCTGTTTGACTGGCGCCTGGACATCCCGTTTTTCAAAAATTCAGTGATGAGTGTTGGCAAGCAAAAAGAGCCCATCTCCATGGAGAAGCTGGCCGGAATGGCTTTTCTGCCCTGGCAGGAGCGTTCGGCAGTTTCTGATGCATTGCTTCCCGCCAGAAATGTCGGTGTTGTCTGGAGTGGAAACAGTCCCGAGAAGTACACCAGTTGGGCTTTTGGTGTCTTTAATGACTGGTTCGATGCAGGTCAGGATTTTAGCGAAAGCGCCAGCCAATTTGTTGGGCGCCTGACATGGGTTCCTTTTAAGACCAAGGATGAGAGTAATCTTCTCCACCTTGGGCTTGGCTACCGCTATTCCGATGCAGAGGAAGGGTTTCGTTTTAAAAGCGAACCGGAATTCAACAAGTCGCCAACTTTTGTTGATACCGCATTTGGTAATGATGCGGCGAGTCTGCTTGCGGATAAAGTAGAGACCTACAATTTGGAACTGTCCTGGCGTAAAGGGCCTTTCTGGCTGGCATCCGAGTATTTCCACACGGCAGTAAAGAATCCAGCCCTGGAGAACCCGGTATTTGATGGTTATTATGTCTCTGCGTCCTGGGTTCTGACAGGCGAAATGAGATCATATAGTAAGAAAAATGGTCTTTTCCGGCCGATACCGGTATCAAGGACGGTATATCAAAACGGTAAAGGCGCATGGGAACTTGCTGCCCGTTATTCAAGCGTCAATCTGACCGATGGAAAAGTAGAAGGCGGCGATATGCAAATTGGGTCGCTGGGCTTGAACTGGTGGCTCACGCCGTTTTTTTCGTTTGGTGTCAATTACCGCTATATTTGGAACAGTCAAAACGAACTTGACGGCACAAGCAGTGGTTTTACTACCCGGATCCTGCTCATGATTGATTAACGAAAATGCTGGTCATAATGTGCGATCACAACACGAAATAGTCAGGAGTTTACAGAATGAACGATAACCCGGTAGTCCGTTTTGTTTTAACCACTATCATCGGTGGCCTATTTTTCCTGGTACCGCTGATGTTCCTGATTTTCATGTTGGGAAAGGCTATTGGATTCATGATGGTCATCGCGAAACCAATGGCCGACTGGTTGCCAGTTGATACCGTCGGAGGTGTGGCGCTGGCTAACCTGCTCGCCATCCTGGCGGTAGTGCTTGTTTGTTTTTTTGCCGGACTTGTAGCCCGTCACTCCATGGCAAGTGGGTTCGTCAAGGCGCTTGAAAGCAAGGTGCTGGCGAAAATTCCTGGTTATGCCATGATCAAAGGTATCAAGAGTGCCTTTGACAGCAGCGCAGCCCAGGGTATGAGGCCGGTTGCGCTCCAGCTGGGCACAGCTGAGCGCATCGCACTGGAAATTGAAAAACTACCGGATGGCCGCTCGATGGTTTATGTCCCCAGCGCACCAAGCGTCTGGTCTGGTATCACCCAGATACTGCCAGCTGATCAAATTACCTACCTGGACATACCGATAACCAGCGTAATGGAATTGACCGAGAAGTTTGGTCATGGCGTTGATGAATTATTGCAGAGCAAGCGGCTGGATGAAAATTCCTAACGGTATATCGAGCCCAATTCACCAGCGGTAACCGAACAACGTAGTACCCTGTACGCGTGTGCCATTGAGACCGAGAAAGGCCGACAGGTTCCAGTTGCGACCAATATCCTTGTTAACACCGGCCATGAACATGGTTTCCTCGATACCCACATCCAGGGAAAAAGCCAGCGGGTCTTTGCCTTCACCAAGATCTATCTGGCCGGAAATCGTCCGGTCGGTATTCAGGTATTGGATGCCGGTTAATATCTGCATGCCCATATCACCAAAGTCATAACCCACCATTCCGACAAACACCAGCGCTTTGATCTTGGAATTTGTTTCGTTAGTGGTGGTTTCCGCATAGCTCAAATTGGCCGACATCACCAGGCTCTCGTACTTGAACCCAGTGGTCAGGCCAATACCAATCGTCGATCCCGACGTACCGGCAGGGGAGTTTATCGTTGCTGGTAACTCATCACCCGTATTCGCTTCGTATAAGGCCTGGAACAAAGGTGTGAAATGCAGGGTTACATCGGAATCTGTTTTCAGATTTCCGCCGATCACGCTCAGGTTAAGAAACGGCAGTAACCAAAAATCAGCCCGGACCTGCACTGTTTTAATCGTTGAATTTACCTTGTTGCCATAGCGTTCAATGAATGGAATATCGTCCACCGCCGAGATTCCACCAATGGACACGTCTAAAATATCAAAGTCGCCATTTTGCCACATACCAATCATACCGACGCCGTAGGTTTTGGGCAGCTCAAAACCAAGTTTACGCACATCGTTTGCCCAAAGAGGCAGTACTCGTCGCAAATCCAGCTTGACGGTGGATGCTGCTTCAAATTCTTTTTCCAGGTTTACGCGTGTTACTGGGTCGGGATCTTCTTTTACAAGCGAGGCAGATGCATCCCGTGCCGCCGGTTCAGTTATAGTATCAGCGATTAATTGAGTTGGCATGCGGTTCCACACGATGTTGCCCAGTTTGGGGTGGGTGTACTCAATCACACGGGCGTGTGAGTGGATATTCTGTACACCACCCTTAGTATGAAAGGAAAATTGCTCTTCCATCTGGTCAATCACATAACCACCGTATTCCGGAACAGCCCCGAACACCACGCTTGAGCGGAAGTTTTCATTGCGTATGCCATCGCGCTCAATGGTTTTATCTGCGACGAAATCTATACGCTCCAGAACACCTTCCCGGATATACACACGGCCTTCCAGGAACAACAACCAGCGTTGCTTGGTCGGTACAGTGGTTTTGTCGTAACGAAACGAAATTACTTCTAGCCCGTCACTATTTTCAATGACCATTAAACTCTTGGGGTCATAAAGACGTGATTGCTGTCGTACCCAGTAATCCGATCCCATCGTCACTTCGAGAGAGCGGCGATACTGTTTCAGCGTTCGTAAAGGTTCGTTTTCGAATTCGATGTAAAGATCCTGACCGTATTCTGTATCCGGCTCGTAAACCAAGCGAAAGCGCTCACGGTTGTCGCCACGCACACCACTGGCCTGGTAGGCCACCATCATTTCAAAGGCGATACCCTGGGATAGGGGATACAAAGCAATATCCAACACCCGGGGGCTGATGCCCCGCTCGGTCAGTGGGTCACTGTTTAATGGCCCCAGCAAAGGTGTTACGTTGTCTTCTTGCGCAAGTGCTGGAATGGTCAGTAGCAGCAAAATTAACGTTAAGAGCGTGCCGCAAAGAGCCAGTCTCAACCTGAGCATCGTTTTACCCTCCCTGGGAAGCATCATTTTCTGGACCGAACGACAAAGAATACTATCAGCCGGATGTTAATCATAATTTATGATCAGTAAATATAGGAGAGTCCAATTGCACAAGCAAATACATTCGCCCGTGCTTTCAAGTGAAGCGACGGTCCTTTTCATGAGGTCGCCACGGCTTTGAGCAAACGTCGGGCGTGTGGCATATCCACCGGCTTAAGGGCGCCATCGTCTTCCAGCATCGGTAAGGCGTACTTGAAACTGGCGTCCAGTTCAGTAGGCAGGGACACAAAGTAGTTCGGCGGGCAACCGTAAAGCCGCCCTTCCTTAACCCCTGAGATTAAATGTGGCTGTCTTGGTTTTTAACCGGGACCCGTTAAATAGCATAATACTAAAGTAATTGACACACACGAAACTATAGTAGATGATACGCACAAAACCATAGTGATTGATGTACAAGAAACCATAGTTAATGACACAACAGCGCCAAGCCCTCGCGGATTCTCTGGATCGCATTCGGACAGCCGCGAAAGATGACCTGATCCGTTCAGGGGATATGAGCCGCATTGATCGCGAGCGCGCCCAGGCGGCTGGTTGGCTGCATCCTGTAATCAAGGGTTGGTATATCGTTGGATCAGAAGCCTCTGCACAGGTCGGTAATAGTGTTCTGTGGTACAGCCATTTCTGGCAATTTGTACAACGCTATCTTGATGAACGCTTTGGTGATGGTTATTGCATCAATGCCGAAGCCTCTCTGGATCTTCACGTTGGAACCACCACCGTTCCCGG
>Ga0209013_10002980_pt1 | contig 15206 bp, 13 predicted proteins | sample Cruoilmetagenom2_FD_187291 | JGI IMG/M metagenome (GOLD analysis project Ga0209013, IMG submission 187291) | Oil polluted marine microbial communities from Coal Oil Point, Santa Barbara, California, USA - Sample 2 (SPAdes) (version 2) | ecosystem: Environmental > Aquatic > Marine > Oil seeps ... | reverse complement strand
CGTCTCCTCCTCCAACAGGGGTGCTGCCCTTATCATTAAACTCAGCGTCTGAGTCAATGATATGCAGGCCGGCTGTTATCTGTGTACCTTCCAGATACATCATTCCAGCCGGATTAAAAAAGATAGTTGAAGGATCTTCAGCAACAGCAGCTGCACCGGCGAAAGCCTGCCCCATGCCGCTGGCACTATTCTCAATCAGCGCAAAACCGGAAGCAAAACTGTTGCCTGAAAGGCACAAGCCTGAAGTAAGAATCGAGGCGGCAACGGCTGCCTGAAGTGAACTTTTCATAAGTAAGTTATCCCTTTTGATATAGTCATATCAATATTAATTAGCGTGTATCTGGATGCTCAACTACTGACTTTAACTTCCCCCTTCTTAAGAAGGGGGATTGAGGGGGTTGCAAATCAGTAACTTAAACCCCCTCTGTCCCCCTTTGAAAAAGGGGGAAGAAAAGAAAGAGCAAATCAGGATAAACCCTAGTCAATGTTGTATTAAACAGACACCAATTAGTTCATTATATTGGTAAAAGCCCGGTTGTATATGAAATAAGGAAAAAAAAGCAACAAAAAGGATGATTTTTATCAAAAAACAGGCAATTAAGTCACTATCAGGGAAAATAACAGCTATTTACTTGACAAACTTAAGATATGTAATAAGGTTAAGTTATTAACATGTTGTAAATAAAGATAATTGGTTTCGTTTTTTGTGCCGTTTATTAGCTATTAAGTAACCGTTTTATGGTGATCAAAGGCTAAAATTAATTACTCAATGTTGTTTTATCTTGACATTTATTCTTAATATGTAGAGAATATCTTACATTAATAAAGAATGTTGTAGGTTTGCAACATAACTTGTTTTAAGTATTCGGCTTGATTTATACGCTGATTTACACCGAGTTATGTAAAAGAAAAGTAAATAATTTTAATAAAAATCACTACTTCTAAACCATTCAACACAATAATATTAACTGACATCAAAAATTTCTCAGGAGTTCAATGTAATGATTAAAAATCGTCTATTAACCGCTGCCGTCGTTGCAGCAATCGTATTACCGACAACTGCCATGGCAACCAATGGTATGTTTATGATGGGTAATGGTACTAAATCAAACGGCCGTGCCGGAGTCGGTATTGGTATGGCAGATAGTGCTGTATCCGGTGCTGATAACCCCGCTGCAATGGTTCGTGTCGGCAACCGTTTTGATTTTGGTCTGCAGATTTTTAAGCCTGATCGTACTGCTACAATTAGCGGGAACAATCATCCCATGGCTCCTGCCCCAGGTTTTTTTGATTATGACGGGAATGGTAACAATGATGGATCTTTTTATATCCCTGAAGGTGGTTTCAACTACATGTTGAGTGATGATATGTCAGTAGGTCTGACTGTTGTCGGTACTGGTGGCATGAATACAAGTTATGATAATTTTGCTATGTTTGATGGGGCTGCTATGTTTGCTGGTAATGTTCCCTCTACAACAGGTATTAATCTCGAACAGGTGAGAATATTACCTACATTGTCTTATATGATAAATGATAAGCACTCTGTTGGTGTTTCATTACAGGTTGCATACGAACAGTTTAAAGCATGGGGACTCAGTAGCTTTGAAGCATCAGGTGGTCCAATGACTGGCCAAGTTTCACAAGCACCTGATAAGTTATCAGGTAAAGGCCGAGACGATGCCTGGGGTTTTGGACTTTCAGTAGGTTGGCAAGGACAATTAACTGATAAGTTGACTGTCGGTGTGGTTTATAATTCAGAAATTGATATGGATGAGATGGATGACTATGCAGGGTTGTTAGCCGAAGACGGTAGTTTAGACGTACCTGAAAACTATGGTATTGGTTTGGCATTCCAGGCAACGGATAAACTGTTATTAGGTTTTGATGTACAGCAAATTAATTATAGTGATGTTAAATCTATAGGGAATACTCTTCAGTCAGGACCAAATAATTCTGGTATGGATATGTTTAATCCTGCAAATTATCTGGGTACTAATAATGGTTCAGGCTTTGGTTGGGATGATATGACCGTCTACAAGCTGGGTGCTGAATACCAGGTGAATAGTCAATTAACCGTACGTGCTGGTTATAGTCATGCTGACCAACCCATTGATAAGGATCAAACTTTTTTCAATATCTTAGCTCCAGCTGTTATTGAAGATCATGCAAGCATTGGTATGACTTATGTCTTGCCGCATGGCAGTGAAATTTCCATGTTCTATATGCATGCCTTTGAAGAAGAAGTTAAGGGTAGTAACTCAATTCCAATGGCATTTGGCGGTGGCGAAGCTGACATTAAAATGTCTCAGGATGCCTGGGGTATTGCTTACGGTTGGAATTTCTAAAATTTCACAACCATCTTAAAAAAGGGGTCTTTATGACCCCTTTTTTTGTGCTCAATTTTCTCTCAATAAATATTTCTATACTTGCTAGTTGTCATAGACTCGACTACATTTATGTATGCACGTTCAATTAATAATAAAATAAGAAGGTCAGGGGGATTTACAAATATGTTTAATAAAAGCATTTTGTCACAATTATTTTTAGTTATTTTACTATTCTTGCTCAGCATGTCAGCTATTGCGGCAGATAAATTAAAACCATTTGTTCTGGCCAGCAGTGCCAGTGGGGATCACGCAAAGATCCTTGGTGAAACAAAATCCAAACTCAGTACAGCGGGTTTTGAAATTGTTGGAGAACATACACCCTATGCCGGTGCAAGCATTATTATTGTGACCAGTGATGCTTTGAAAAATAATGCCAAAGCCAGTGAATTTGGTGCTTATGGTGCGATACAACGAGTCGCTGTGACAGATATGAAGGGTAATATACAGGTAAGCTTCACCAATCCTGTCTATATGGCAAATGCTTATCGTATGAAAGGCGATTTGAAAGAGGTCGCATCTGCATTGAAAGGTGCCCTGGGTGATAAGGAAGCCTACGGTTCTAAAAAAGGACTGACAGGAAAAGATTTACAGGGTTATCACTATATGTTTGGTATGCCCTATTTTGATGATCCGGATGTTCTGGCAGAACATGGTAGTTATGATAAAGCTTTAAAAGCAGTTAATGCAGGTCTGGCCGCTGGAAAAGGCGGAGTATCTAAAGTTTATCAGGTTGATCTTCCGGGAAAACAACAATCGGTTATTGGTGTTTCGATGACGGAAGGCATGAGCAGTGATGCAACCATTATGAAGGAAGTGGATTTCACCAGTACCCGTGGTACTGCTCACTTACCGTATGAATTAGTGGTTGATAAAGATGGTAAGGTTTATGCCTTGAGTGCCAAGTTCCGTATTGCCATGAGCTTCCCTGATTTGTCCATGGCGGGCAAGAACAGTTTTATGGGCATTATGTCATCACCCGAAGCGATTAAAAAAGCCTTATCAGCAGCGTCAGGTGCTAAAGCAGCTAAAAAAGAATCCGGTGGGTTTGGGTTTTGATTTTATCCTCCCCCTTCTTTAGAAGGGGGATTGAGGGGGTTGCAAATCAACAACTAAACCCCCTCAGTCCCCCTTTGAAAAAGGGGGAAGTTAAGAGCAATATTTTCAGTACCTCTCTTCTTTAAACTGTTCGCCTATTTTTGAACCATCAACTGCATGAAAAAGTTACCATCAACTCGTATATTAATTAGTATCGCATTAGTTTTATTATTCCTGGTTTTTCTGGTCGCTGTTCTTTTTGTCACCAACCTCTCTTTCTCTGTTTGGGAACAATTACAGCAAAAGCCCGATTGGGTCATTTGGGCTTACCTCTCTGTTATTATTCTGTTCACGATCATTTTTGGTCGTATTATCTGGCGTCTGCTGGTACCGAAAAAAAAGCGGGCTGAAAAAAAACAAAAACCGATTACATCCCCTGAAAATATTGATGCAGTTGAGCAGCGTCTGGAAACAATGCTGGCGCAAACAGAAGAGCATAGTACAGAAAATTCATTATCAGAAGTCGCGGCAATCAAAGCTGAATTACAGGAATATGCCCGAAGAAAAGAGCAGCAGACGCTCTATATTGCTCTGTTTGGAGATATCAGCAGCGGCAAAAGTTCTCTGATTAAAGCACTGATAGGTGCAGATAATGACTTATCTGAACAGCAACTTATTGAGTCCAGTGTGATTGGCGGCACGACTCGTGAAATTCATCATTATTTCTGGCGTATTGCTGATAATGAAACTGACCAGCAATACATTTTAACTGATATGCCCGGACTCAATGAGCAATTTGCGGAATTAGATATTCTGGCCGCCAATGAGGTGCAACGTGCCCATATTACTATCTATCTTTGTGATGGTGATTTGACTGCCAGCCAGTTTAAAGAACTGGAATCTGTTTTACTGCTGGGGAAACCTTGCATTGTTGCAGTCAATAAATCGGATCGTTATAGTAAAGAAGACCTGCAGCTTATTATCAGCCAGATACAACAGCGTATCGAAACTATCAGAGAGGAAAAAAAGTTACCGGGTATACCGGTGGTGACAATTAGTGCTGGCGGAATGCGTGAATTTATCCGCATGACCTCAGATGGGGAAGAAGAAAGAGTGCAACGCCCCTTGCCGCCTGATGTTAAGGCATTACGAGAAGAACTGCAGCGTATGATGCGCCAGTATGGTACGGATCAACTGGAACGTCTTCGGGAAAAATCAGTTGCTGGAATGGTCAACAACAGACTGGATGATCTGGATGCCCAATTCAGACAGTCCAAAAGCCGTCGAATGGTTAATGGTTATACTAAAAAAGCAATCGTGGCAGCACTGGCTACAGTGAGTCCTGGAACTGATATACTGGTACAGGGTTATCTGGGTATTCAATTAATTAAAGATTTATGTAAACTCTATGATGTACCGGCTACGGATATTGATGCCAATAAACTGATTGAACTGATACAATCGCGCACGGGTAAAGCCTTGCCGTTATTACTGGCCATTGCGGGTAATGGTTTTAAAGCATTTCCAGGAGTGGGTACTATCACAGGCGGCTTAATGCACGCCGTGGCCTATGGTATGATCTTTGATACTCTGGGACGTTCAGTAGCCCGAACACTGGAAGTGACGGGAGAACTATCACCTGCACTGATCAGCGATTTGTATAAGGAACAACTGAGTGAAAATATTGACTCGCGCACAAAAGATTTTATCAAGCTGGTCCTTCAACTCCGCAAAGAAGAATGAACAGGAAGCAGAAGAAACCACTAGTGCTGACAGTGGTGACAATCATCTTTCCATTGCCAAAGAAAGCCTGAACTATCTATTAAACGATAAACGAGTTCCCCGGCAGGTACGTGAATCCCTGAGTGATGATTTTCAGCAGGTAGAAAAAATGCTGGAAAAAATCGAACATGAGCATATTCATATTTCGGTTCTGGGCCGTGTCAGTGTTGGAAAATCCTCTCTTCTCAATGCTCTGATCGGTAATGAGCAATTCTCTACCAGCCCCCTGCATGGTGAAACCAAACAGAGTGCCTACGCAAACTGGCATGAATATGAAGAAGGGGGTGTGTATTTTATTGATACCCCCGGAATCAATGAAATTGAAGGGGAACAACGGGCTAAAATGGCTCATGAAGTTGCTTCACGTTCCGATATCATACTCTTTGTTCTGGATAGTGATATGACGGATACCGAATACCAGGCTTTGAAGGCGGTGGTATCTGAAGCCAGACCTGTTGTACTGGTTTTAAATAAGGCTGACCGCTATACCAAAAAAGAAAAAAAAGAACTATTGGCTAGTCTGATACAGCGAGTTGACGGTCTGGTTGAAGCAGAAAATATAGTTCTGGCTACATCCAGAACAACAGAAAAACACTTTATTATGGTGGATGAAGAGGGTAAGGAAACAGAAACCAGCAAGGAGTTTCCTCCTGATGTAAGCGAACTCAAAAGCTGTTTGTGGTCCATAGTCAAAGATGAAGGCAAAACTCTGGCGGCTATTAATGCCAGTCTGTTTGCCGGCGATCTCTCTGATCAGGTCATTGAACGGATCATGCTGGTACGTAAGGACGTTGCAGAAAAACTAATCCATGCCTATTGTGTTTCCAAAGGGGTTGCTGTAGCTATTAACCCGGTTCCGGTTACGGATCTGATGGCTGCGGCTATTATTGATGTGACTCTGGTGGTGCATTTGTCCCGCTTGTATGGTCTGCCGCTGACCAAAACCGAAGCAGGTGAACTAATCGGAACCATTGCAGCGCAAATGATGCTCTTGTTAGGCACTATCTGGGGTATTCACTTTATATCCAGTGCGCTGAAATTGGGTACCGGCGGTTTATCCACCATACTGACGGCCTCAGCTCAGGGTGCCGTTGCTTATTATAGTACTCTGGTGGTTGGTAAAGCAGCTCAGAAGTACCTGAAACAAGGGAAATCCTGGGGAGAGGGTGGCGCCAAAGGCGCAGTTAAAACAATTTTAAATTCTCTTGATAGAGATTCGATATTGAAACAGGCAAAAGGTGATATAATGACCCGCTTAAAGGCAGGTATGTCGTCTTAAGATGGTGCCTTTACTCCCCCTTCTTTAGAAGGGGGATTGAGGGGGTTGCAAATCAATAGCTTAAACCCCCTCAGTCCCCCTTTGAAAAAGGGGGAAGTATGAGACAATTACCCTCGAAAACAAGTTTTGACCATTTTATTATGAATAAAATCGAAAAAAAAATATTAAACACACTTTCTGAGCTGGATGATAATGATCAGAACAGCCTGCTGTCATTTGCGCTTTTTCTGCTGGAAAAAGCCCGGCAGGATGGACGTCTGGTGGTTGAAGAAGAACCTGTTGTTGTCCCCAGACCAAAAGAAGAAAAAGTTGTGGCGGCCATCAAACGCTTGTCGGCAGCATTTCCTATGATTAAGAAAGATACCATGCTCAATGAAACAGCGGCATTAATGTCCGAGCATATGCTTCAGGGGCGGGCTGCGGTCGAAGTAATCGATGAACTGGAAGTCCTGTTTGAAAGTCGTTATGAAAATTTTTGTCAGCAGCGTAAGCCTGATTCTGACCAGCACAAGGATTGAGTAGATGTTAGATATATTTAACCGCTGGTTCCAAAGACATTTTTCCGATCCTCAGGTTGTTTTCCTGGTGGTTTTCCTGATTCTTTCTTTTTCTATTGTCATTGCTTTTAATGACACACTAACGCCTGTTTTTGCTTCTATTGTTATTGCGTATTTATTAGAAGGCATTGTGGTTTTATCCAATAAAGTGATAAAACATCGCCTGGCCTCCGTGCTTATTGTTTATATCGGTTTTATGCTGGTATTTATGATCACTCTCTTTGTGATTACGCCGCTTCTATGGGTGCAAGTAACTGATTTAGTTACAGAAACACCGAAATATATTGAGCAGGGACGTCAACTGCTATTACAACTGCCGACAAATTATTCCTTTATTTCTGAGCAGGCAGTTATTGACTTTATCGCCTTGCTTCAATCAGAAGTGACTTCGATGGGCAAACTCGTGCTGGCCTTCTCATTGAATTCGATTCAAAGCAGTATCACCATTTTGATTTATCTGGTGCTTGCGCCATTGCTGGTGTTTTTCTTTTTAAAAGACAAAGATAAAATACTGGGTTGGTTAATGCGTTTTTTCCCTAAAAATACCCAGCTTTCCACTCAGGTCTGGAAGGAAATGGATTTACAGATTGGTAATTATGTCCGGGGAAAATTCTGGGAAATTACTATTATTTCGGTGCTTTGCTATATTACCTTTACATTTCTGGGCTTGAAATATGCCTTATTGATTTCAATCCTGGTGGGCTTATCAGTTGTGGTACCCTATATTGGTGCAACAGTTGTAACACTTCCTGTTGCATTAATTGCTTTTTTCCAATGGGGCTGGACAACTGATTTTGCCTGGTTAATGCTGGCTTATGGTATTATTCAGGCTCTGGATGGTAATGTTATCGTGCCATTGTTATTTTCTGAAGTAGTTAATCTGCATCCGGTTGCCATTATCGTTGCTATCTTGTTCTTTGGTGGTTTATGGGGTTTTTGGGGCATATTTTTTGCGATACCATTAGGAACTCTGGTGAGTTCCGTGATTAGAGCCTGGCCGTCGTTACCGCCAGAAAAAGAAAATGAAGCATAAACAATGGACTGTTTTATTATTCTCTGTTTGTCTGCTAATAAATGTCCCGTTATTAGCGGATAATACGAGCCCTGCTGTAACATCTGAACTACCATTCTCTGCGGGTGAAACCCTGCACTATACGCTCAGTTATCAGGGCTTATTAACTTCGATGCTCCAAGCTGATATTGCCGATGCCAAAATGACTTTTCTGGCAAACAGGCAAACCCCAAACAATGAAAATGGATACCAGTTTGTCTTACAGCTCAGCACAGAAAATTATACTAAAGCTGAATTAATTCAGCCGGTTCGTTATATCTATACTACTACCCTGGATGAGACCTTACAAAGAACATTGCTGGTAGAAGAAGTTGATAATGGTGAGAATCAGAGCCATGATTTTCTTTGGCTGGATTGGCAAAATAAAGAAACTCAACTCTTTAAAAAACGGGAAAAAGAACTCCTCAGCTCGGATCTTTTTGGCCTGAAGAAGAAAGAAGTCTGGGAAAAAGATGGCGAACAGAAAGTTCCTGAATTTTTAAACAACTTCCCGTTACTGGAAAATAATCAAAGCTATTTAATTCATAAAGAATCAGGTGACAAAATCAAACGCCGGAAAATCCTGGATCCCCTGTCAATGATATATATGTTGCGAACTTTTGATTTCAGCTCAAAAAAAGAAGTTGCCATTGCTGTTTCCGATGATATTCGTCTGTATCGTATAGAGAAAACAGGAATAGAAACACTTAAAGTTGGCAAGAATAACTACCAGACAACCCGATATAAAATCCATACCGATGAAAAAAAAGACAAGAGTTTTTATGTCTGGCTGAATAATGACAAGCACAAAATCCCCCTCCGTTTTATGATGCAGGCCCCTTTGGGACGACTGGAAGTTGATTTGATTAAAGTTTCCCAGATGGGTGGAAATAAATTGCCGGAGTTAGTAGATATTGGGGATTAAAAACGATAGTAAGAGAAAGAATAATGCTGGTAGTAGGTGGCAAGATCCGCCACACCTCACCAACTACGAATTCACAACTATTGTTCTATAAAACGTCAGCCGCAAAATCAGCCAGTCTGGAACGTTCACCACGTCGTAATGTCACATGACCACTATGTTCCCATTTACGAAACCGATCCACAACAAAGGTCAGGCCAGAGGTGGTTTCGGTCAGATACGGTGTATCAATCTGAGCGATATTACCCAGACAGATTATCTTGCTTCCCGGTCCGGCACGCGTAATAAGGGTTTTCATTTGTTTAGAGGTCAGATTTTGTGACTCATCCAGAATGATATAGCGATTCAGGAAGGTACGGCCACGCATAAAGTTGAGTGAACGGATTTTAATCCGGTTTGCCAGTAAATCATTGGTTGCCTGCTTACCCCATTCACCAGCATCATTATTGCCTGTTAATACTTCCAGATTATCCATAAGCGCGCCCATCCAGGGAGCCATTTTTTCCTCTTCCGTACCGGGTAAAAAACCAATGTCTTCTCCCACTGAAATGGTGGCACGGGTCATAATGATTTCCTGATATAAATTATCATCCAGGACCTGATTCAGACCAGCAGCTAAAGCCAGTAAAGTCTTGCCCGTACCTGCCTGTCCAACCAGAGAAACAAAATCAATTTCCGGATCCATTAACAGATTGAGGGCATAATTCTGCTCCTGATTTCGAGCTGAAATTCCCCAGATACTCTGTTTTTCAGAGTAATACTGGTGGACTTGTTCAACAATGGCCCCGTCTTTGTCCAATTGTTTGACAATAGCATCAAAGTTAACATCATCATTAATATTTATAAACTGATTAGGCAGCCATTTTTTTGCTTCTTCACCGGTTATTTTGTGATAGGTATGACCTTCTTCAGACCAGCTCTCAACTTCTTTATCATGTTTATCCCAGAAATCGGCAGGCAGGTTTTGTACACCGCTATAAAGCAGATTGACGTCTTCAAGAACCTGATCGTTATTGTAGTCCTCAACATGGACACCTATGGCTGCTGCCTTGATGCGCATATTGATGTCTTTACTGACCAGGGACACTTTGGGTAGGTCAGGATTTTTCTGCAGGGCAACAGTGATTCCTAAAATATCATTGTCATTTTTTTGTCCGGGCAGGGGAATCGGGATTTCGGTAGAGATGTTCTGGGTTTGCAGAAAAAGTTTACCATTGGCAATAAGCCCCTCTTCACTATCTTCGTCAAAGCCAATGCGCTGGTTTAGGTCCAGCCCATTTATAATTTCTTCGGGATTGGAAGTAGAAGTTAGATCATCGAGAAAACGGCTGGCCTGACGAGCATTTCGAGCGACTTCTGAATGACCTTTTTTATTATTATCCAATTCTTCCAGCACCACCATGGGCAGGAAGATATCATGCTCGGCAAAGCGAAACAGAGCACTGGGATCGTGGATCAGAACATTGGTATCAAGAACAAATAAACGTTTTTCATCGTTTGAATGTGAGTTTTGAGATGGATTGTTGTTATTAATTTCTACCATATTTTTATTTTCCTTATTGCCTGAACCTACAATTCTTCAACTGCTGCCAATACCTGGGCTATATGTTCTTTGACCTTCACCTTGCGCCACTCATTGACTAAGGTACCCGTTCCATCAATAAGAAAAGTACTGCGCTCTATGCCCATATGGACTTTACCATAGAGCTTTTTTTCTTTGATTACATCAAAAAGATTACAAATGGTTTCGTCTTTATCTGAAATCAGTTCAAAGGGAAATTCATATTTGGCCTTAAAGTTTTCATGTGCTTTGATGCCGTCTCTGGAAAGACCAAATATTTTGATGCCTTTTTGTTCAAAGGCGGAAATGTTATCACGGAAGTCTTTACCTTCCTGAGTACATCCCGGGGTATTATTTTTGGGATAAAAATACAGCAGAACCGGAGTGCCTTTATAATCACTCAGTTTAAAATCTATGCCGCTGGTTGCCTGACCTGAAAAGTCCGGAATTTTTTTGCCTGTCTCGATCTGACTCATTCTTATTCCTTATTGAGTGTTGGTGCAAATGGTTATATTGGTATATTTAAAGTCTTGGGGCTTCAATTGAGGCATCTAAATTCATATCCTCGCAAAGATCCAGAAAGTCTTCTCTGAGCTCATTGATAATAATTGTCTGCGGAACGGCGATAACCATTTCAATGGCAAACATTTGCGTGCCGGTATGTGGCGCGGGATAGCGATCAGTTTGCAGACTTTGGATATTGATTTTTCTGGAGGAAAAGAAATCCGCCAGTTTATAGACAATGCCGGGATTATCCATGGCCAGTACCTCTACAATATAAGGCATCTGTTTTTCGGGCAAACTATTATCGCTGGTTCGTTTGGTAATTATATTCAGTTCCAGTGAGGCGGCTTGCTGGTTAAGAATCTGTTCAATATCAGTCAATTGATTATCTGTTGCCGATATCAGTAATATAATGGCAAACTCGCCGCCCAGAATAGTCATTCGGCTATCATCAATATTGCCCTTGTTCTGGACAATTAATTCTGAAAGCTCATTTACAATTCCGGGACGATCACTGCCGATGGCTGAAATTACCAGTTGATTCACGCTATTATCCGAAGAGGTCATATTGATTGTTACCACCAAATGTTAAATAAAAATTGTTGAGTTTATTGAATTATTGACCACTTGGCTGAATAAATAAAGAACCAAAGTCAACTACTTTGGTCTAACTGAATCCGGAGAGCCAGTTGCGTGACATTAAAATCAAATATCTTATCTGATTTCAGTGGTTTTCTGTAAGAGAATCAAGGATAATAAGCGAGATTTTTATTATGAATAGTTTTCAATGAATCGTAAATTGATAGTGGAGATGGTGAATGTTTAGTGGCAGTATGGTTGCCCTGGTGACGCCGATGCATGCGGATGGCAGTGTGGATCAGGAGTCTCTGGCAAAACTGGTTGAATTTCATGTGGAAAATGGTACCGATGCCATTATTGCGATGGGCACGACCGGTGAATCCGCAACGTTGAATGAAAAAGAACATTGCCAGGTCATCAAACAAGTTGTTGATATGGCCAATAATCGTATTCCAGTGATTGCCGGTACTGGAGCAAATTCTACTTCTGAGGCAATTGATCTGACTCGCTGCGCAATGGAAACAGGAGCAGATGCCTGTCTGCTGGTAACGCCTTATTATAACAAGCCGACTCAGGAAGGTTTGTATCAGCACTTCAAAAAAATTGCTGAGTCCGTTGCTATTCCTCAGATTCTTTATAATGTACCCGGTCGTACTGCGGTTGATATGCTGCCGGAAACCGTGGCGCGGTTGTCTGGAATTGCCAATATAGTGGGTATTAAAGAAGCCACGGGTGATTTACAGCGAGGCAAACAGATTATTGATGAATGCGGTGATAAACTGGATGTTTATTCCGGAGATGATGCCACGGCAATGGAGTTGATTTTATTGGGTGCCAAAGGTGACATCTCTGTGACAGCCAATATTGCGCCAAAGGCCATGCATGAGATGTGCGCAGCTGCTCTAGCGGGTGATCGTGAAACGGCAACAAGCATAAATAATCGTCTGCTGGCCCTGCATAGTAAATTATTCGTTGAGTCCAATCCCATTCCGGTCAAATGGGCCTTGTATGATATGGGTCTGATTCCAGAAGGTATCCGCTTACCACTGACACCAATGGATGCGCAATATTATGACGTGGTTCGGGATGCAATAAAGCAGGCATCCTGAGTGATGGTTAAGAAAGATATCAGAAAGTTAGTACAGTATTAATTATAGGTGTGTGATGAAACAAACGGCTTTGGAAAATAAAAACAGCAACGGGTTCAAGCTGGATAACAACTTCAGCAAAAGCACAAAACTGGCACTTGTCATTGCAGTTGCTTCAGTGCTGAGCGCTTGTGCTGCTCTGGATGATACCTTTGCGGGTCGAAAGGTAGACTATAAAAAACAAAGTCGTGATGTTGAGCCTCTGGAAATTCCACCTGACCTGACTACTGCGACGTATGATGAATTAATGGTCGTACCCGATATCAATACGGGAGGCAGTGCCTCTTTTCAGGATTATGCCAGTGAACGGCAAAATAACCGGGTTGTCGTTGATAAGGTTTTACCCGAACAGGATAATATTCAACTGATTCGTGAAGGTATTGATGTTCGTCATCTGGTGATCAGTGGAACAAAAGATCAGGTTTGGGAAAAAATGCGTGAATTCTGGCTGAATTCCGGCATGTTAATCAAGCGTGAGAGTCCTGCTACCGGTATTCTTGAAACTGAATGGGCTGAAAACCGCGCAGATATCCCGCAGGATTTCATTCGTTCTGCATTGAGTTATGTTCTGGAATCATTTTATTCTGCTGCTACACGTGATAAATATCGGGTTCGTATTGAAGCAAGTGACGAGCCTGGAAATGTTAATTTATACCTGACTCATTATGGTATGGAAGAAGTCATTGAAAATGAGATAACAGAACGGACAATCTGGAAGCCTCGTCCCAGAGATCCGGAGCTTGAAGCAGAAATGCTGGGTCGTATGATGGTTTATATGGGTGTTGAAGAACAGAAAGCCAAAACTATGCTGGCACGTTCTGAGACGAAAAAGGTTGATCGGGCAACTATCTCTCGTAATGCTCAGGGTAATTCCCGTCTGGTGGTTAAGGAAACTTTCCCAAGAACCTGGCGTCGTACCGGTGTGGCACTGGATCGTATCAGTTTTGTGGTGGAAGATCGGAATCGTGATAACGGTCTTTACTATGTTAAGTATGTTGATCCTCTGGCTGAAGAAAAAGGCGGCTTCATGTCGGGCCTTAAGTTCTGGGAAGATAAAACCACAGTTGATCAAAGTAAATACCAGATTAAACTATTTCCTCGCGGTGATGATACGGTCATTCTTGTACTGGACTCTAATGGCAAGCCGGATACATCAAAAACTTCTTATCGTATTCTTAACCTGTTACATGAGCAGCTGAAATAACCTGCTGAACATGAGGGATATGGATGTTAACACTGGATGTTTCACCTCTTGAGGTACTAGAAGGGGTTTTTGGCTATAGTAGTTTTCGTGATGATCAGGAAGCAATAATTAATGAAGTGGTATCAGGGCAGGATGCTCTGGTACTGATGCCGACTGGCGGCGGAAAATCACTTTGCTACCAGATCCCTGCAATTGTCCGCCCCGGTACCGGTATTGTTGTATCCCCGCTGATTGCCCTGATGCATGATCAGGTAACGGCCCTGAGATTACAGGGTGTTGCTGTTGCTTTCTTAAATTCCAGTTTGTCTTTTCCCGAAGTACAGGAAATAGAAAACCAGTTATTACGCGGAGAACTGGATTTACTCTATATTGCCCCGGAGCGTTTGTGTCAGGAACGCACACTTAATCTTTTACATCAGATTGATATTGCTTTGTTTGCAATTGATGAGGCTCATTGTGTTTCCCAATGGGGACATGATTTCAGACCGGAATACATCCAGCTATCCATTCTTCATGAACAGTTCCCTCAGGTTCCCCGTATCGCGCTGACAGCTACTGCCGATGAAAGTACCCGTAATGAAATTATACACCGCCTTGACCTGGGCAGCTCCAGACTTTTTATCAGTAGTTTTGACCGTCCCAATATTCGTTATCGGGTAAGACAAAAAAATAATGCCCGTCAGCAACTTCTGCAATTTATCAGTGCAGAACATCCTCATGATGCTGGTATTGTTTATTGTCTGAGCCGTAAAAAAGTTGAAGATACTGCAGCCTGGCTGGTGCAGCATGATATAAAAGCACTACCCTATCATGCTGGTTTGTCCAATTCATTAAGGCAAAAGCACCAGGAACAATTCCTCAAAGAAGATGAGGTGGTGATTGTGGCGACAGTGGCTTTTGGTATGGGAATTGATAAACCGGATGTGCGTTATGTTGCTCATCTGGATTTGCCGAAAAGTATTGAGGCTTATTATCAGGAAACCGGAAGGGCCGGCCGTGATGGTTTGCCGGCTAATGCATGGATGGTTTATGGCCTGCAGGACGTAATTATGCTACGGCAGATGTTGAGTAACTCCAATGCTGATGAGACGCATAAAAGGGTGGAATTACACAAACTGGATTCCATGTTGGGATTATGTGAACAGATTAACTGTCGCCGACAGGTGCTGTTGAAATATTTCGGTGAAAATTTAGCAC
>Ga0209013_10002979_pt1 | contig 15212 bp, 16 predicted proteins | sample Cruoilmetagenom2_FD_187291 | JGI IMG/M metagenome (GOLD analysis project Ga0209013, IMG submission 187291) | Oil polluted marine microbial communities from Coal Oil Point, Santa Barbara, California, USA - Sample 2 (SPAdes) (version 2) | ecosystem: Environmental > Aquatic > Marine > Oil seeps ... | reverse complement strand
TAACGTTTGGTTAGTCACACGCGGTATTCGATGATGAACACCAAGCACTTTGGGGTAATTACCCCAAGCGAGCTTCTAGCCATGCTAACCGAATAATTTTGCATAACTGGCAAACCGTGTGGTGTGAAAAGCTAAACATGAAATGCCATGCCAAGAAAGAAATATCCATGGCTAACACGTTTTTCCAAATCCACAGCAAGTTATGTGAACATGAAATCCAGGAACTGTGGATGTCCAGAATGGTTATAATATACCTGATATCAAGAAGAAATGGTGCTTATGATTAAAGTGGTTACCGGTATTGATATGGTCGAGATCCCTCGCCTGGATGGGGTTTTGAGACGGCATGGAGACCGATTCCTCCAACGTGTTTTTACGGCGAATGAGCTGTCTGAAGCTGGGAATCGTACAACATCCCTGGCAGCTCGCTTTGCGGCCAAGGAAGCCGTCGCCAAAGCACTCGGGACAGGTATCGGCCGTATCGGCTGGCAGGAAATTGAGGTTTTGCGCGATTTTGAAGGCCAACCAATTTTGCATTTATATGGCGCGGCTGCCCAAAGGGCGGAGGACTTGTCCATTGCAACATGGTCGGTCAGCCTTACTCATACCCAGAATACTGCTGCTGCAGTCGTCGTTGGAGTTAGCTTGGAATAACTATTGCGGTGATCCGGAAGGGGGTAATTTCCCGGGTTAAATCAACCCTGGGTCAAGAAAATTTGAAATATGAATGTTTTAGATGGCTTTTCAAGGTTTTCCAATCGTGGTGCTTATCAGGCTTGGGCTTCCTTTGAAGATTCAAGGCGCGATTTTAGGAATTCATAAGCGGCAGGCAGTACGGAAATTAGGATGATTGCGAGCACAACAATGGTAAAGTTCTCTTGTACAAATGGTAATCTGCCAAAGTAGTATCCACCAAGGGTGAATAACGTCACCCAAACGATACCGCCAACGATGTTATAGAGTAGAAACCGTCCGTAGGACATCGCACCGACACCAGCTACAAATGGCGCAAATGTGCGTATGATTGGGATGAAGCGTGCGAGGATAATTGTCTTACCGCCATGTTTTTCAAAGAAATCATGCGTGCGGTCAAGGTATTCCTTCTTTAGAAAGCGGGAATTCCCGCTGAAGGCGCGTGGTCCGATAAAATGGCCGATCCAATAATTCACCGTGTCTCCCAGGATTGCGGCCGCGATGAGTATTATGATCAACAACCCGATATTCAGTGCGCCCATCCCCGCGAACGTACCAGCTGCAAACAACAGCGAATCACCCGGCAAGAACGGAGTTACCACCAACCCCGTTTCCATAAAAATAATTAAAAATAATAGCGCATATGTCCAGGCGCCGTAATTTTTTATGATTACGCTCAAGTAATCATCGATGTGTAAAAAGATGTTGATAATTTCTGAAATTTGATCCATTAGTTATTAACCTTTAGTCAACTGAATCGCTATCAGTGCGATGTAGCTCGCCGTACTGCTGAATAATTTGATCTTGTAAATGGCGCGCCGGGATTATACTACAGCTCTCAAAAAGGGGAATCCTTTATACATAGCGTTCGCGCAAGGTTTTGTTTATCCAGAGCAAGCTAAAGAATGCTCCTATAGCCAGCAGTACCAGTAATACGGGGGTGATATTGCCAAGCGCATTCCATACAGTATCGCTAAATCCTATCGTTTGCAGCTCACTGAAATCGGTTGCCATGTAAAGCAGTGTCAACCCATTCCATAAGCCGTGGATTCCGACCGCCAAGAGGTAAATCAGTGGCAAACGGCTGTAGCGGCGATCCCGCCAGCTGGATGCTAATCCCCAACCCATCAAACCAGCGGTGAGGATATGAATAGCGCCAGTACCTATACGTGCTGCAACAACTACACCCCATTCTTGGCTATTTACTGACATCCCCAGGCTCTCAACTAACGCGAACCCTGCGCCGCTCAGCAAACCGGCAGAATACCCTGCAGCCGGGGAAAGCTTATGCCCAAATAGCAGCCATACCCCGATGGGTTTGATAAGTTCTTCAAGAAGAGGGACAATTATGGCTACAAAAGTAAATATGATATAGAGTGTGGCAGGTTTAAATAGATAGGGCTCTAGTAGCTCTACGAACACGTCTGGAGATTGAGCCGCGTATTCAAAGAAGTCTACCAGCGTCGTGAGTTCTGCGAGGGCATCTGGATTGCTGGCAAGTACCATTACACCACCCAGCGCAATAATAACTATCACCGCGAGTTCAAGAGCGAATATGAGCAGTGGTGCCAGGAGCATCCCTGCATCGAAAACTCCCCAAAACCGCTGTGGAGTACCGTTTGGTAAGTTTCGAAGACCGATATAGGTGAGCCACGCAATAGGCAGTCCAATCGCGAGTATGTGAATCGGCGGTAATAGCAGCCAGGCGAGTTCAGTGTACTTGGTGATAAGATAGCCAACGATATATATAAAGGGCAAGGCAAAAATAAGCCTGGTTGGGCGTAGAGTATTCCAATTAAACGCGAAGGGTATTATTCGGCGATTTAGTAAACGCTCCATCGCGAAAACTGCAGATGGAACTACCAGTGCCCCGATGAAAAATGCGCCGGCTGATAAGAGCGAGAACTGCATAGCACCGAATCCAACGGTGGGGCTTTGGATCATTTCTATAAATCCAGCCAAGGCGGAAATCAGTGAAATCCCCCATAGAATCATAATCGCGACCACCGATAGACAGAATTGAAAAACAGATTGCCAGTGGAGTGAATTGCGGTCACTTGTGACCACGTGAGCTGCTTCAGTTGTGTGCATAATCACGATAAATAAATTTGATTGATAAACCAATTGCTGGCTGAGTAGCTAGATACCCAACCAGCAAACAGGTGCTTTCTTTAGTGGCTCAATTTCTATTTCGTTTCAATTGTTATTGTCATTATCTCGTCGCCGGGTGGCAAATCCAAGCCTGTTGACGGATCGCGTGCTGTTATGCTTTCTGCAATATCCATACCGGAGATCACCCGCCCAAAGATAGTATACCCACCATCTAGGTCCGGTCTGGGCTTGAAGGTGATAAAAAACTGGCTGCCGTTGCTGTCAGGACCTGCATTCGCCATGGCTACGACGCCTGCTTTGTCGAATGCCAAGTCGTAGGATTCATTAACAAAAGCATAGCCAGGTCCTCCAAATCCCGTACCACTCGGATCACCTGCTTGAGCGATTGAACCGGGTAGGACGCGGTGGAATGTGACGCCGTCGTACCATCCTTCTTCGGCGAGAAAGATAAAGTTGTTCACCGCAATCGGTGCTTTATCAGGATACAGCTCAATTACGATATCACCTTTTTCAGTGCTCAAGGTGGCTAAGTACTCTTTTGATGGATCAATTGTCATTTGCGGGCAAGATGTATATTGGATCTTCTCCAATAAAGTTAATTCTGTGATCGCGGTGATGTATGTTTCGCTGAATGGCATATCATTGGGCCATAGCTGTCCGTTAAGCAGCATTAGCGGCGTGCCAGGCAATTCTGAATCGACACCGTGCTCATAAGCTTCTGTTACTAAAGTTGAAATTTCTTCACTTGTAAGATCGTTAGCAAACTGCTCTTCATCCAAATCCAACTCGCCAGCTTGTTGGATAACCCACTCTGAAAACTCTGCCTCGCTCATAGGAGACCACTCGTTCTGGGTAGCGTAGAGCAGGTCGTGCATAGCCCAAAACTCACCTTGTATACCCGCCGCCTCCGCAGCTTGTGCCGATAGAGCGGCCAGATCATGTATGCTGATCAGTGGGAAATGGCGATACACAACACGAACGTCATTGGGGTACTTATCTTTGATACGCGCCAGCACGGACGCAAGAGATGCGCAGCCAGGTCATTGGAAGTCACCGTATTCTAAAATTGTGACATATGCATCACTGGGACCATATACCAAATCCTGCTCGCCTATGGCTGGAAAGATCGTTTGTTGAGTGGGACCTGGAGTTGGGAACGGGCTTTCGACGGTGCAGCCACTGTTAGGTTCTCCTTGGGAGATGAGTGCCTCACTTGTCGATGTAGGACTAATAGCGACCGCTGTATCAGTCGGTTTGGGTGGGTTGGTTGCTGTGGGCGCAGCAGTAGGTTCGATAGCTGCAGTAGTACCGCTGCTGCAAGCTGATAGGATAACAATTAATACTAACAGAGCTAGAGAGATTATTTTCAAGTCATTTCCTCCGATGAGCGACCTCTATCGAATATGCACCAATACAATTTCTCGTTTATATACACGCAGACAAGAAAAGATTTTACCAGGCCTCATTCTACCTGTCATGATCGGTAGGGATATGGTCAGGATGATTTACTGACCTCATTTTGTAGCTGCTCAACAGAAGTCATCCAGGACATGCGGTTGATGAACTCTGCTAGCGTATCACTCTCTGCCCTTAGCTGACGAACTGCCTCTCCAACAGGATCTTCTCCCGCAGGACCGCCGGGTTGGTCAGCGTATGCTCCGTGAAAAGCAAAATAGGCTTGGTTAAGCTTACGAATCTGGTAGCCGTTTTCCCATAAGAATAATCGCCGCGCCTCCATATAGGATTCCGCTTCGTCAATTCTGCCTTCCGCTAAGAGCTGATCCACGGTTTCACGCGTCGTTCGCATTTCTGCCCGAAAGTCAAATACTGGCTCATCAGGTGTCTCATGCGCGGGGTGAGCTTCTATCTCCTGTCGGGGCGGCACAAGTTCTGGGTAGTATTTTCCCATCAGCATAAATCCGATCTCTTTTCCAGCTATGGCAGCAGTAGTTTCATTCATCGTACGCAGTTCCGGGCTGGTAAGATAGTTCACTCCCAGTGGTCTGAGAGATAAAAAATTATGAATCCATTCATGAGCGATCACTTCCGTAAGCCAGTTTATGTCGCTTGTTTGGGTGATCATCGTTGGATAGACCCCAATACCACCAATTCGGATCACCAAAGAAGATACATCTAACTCATTATCCACCTTGGATTCAAGCTCTATTTGTTCTTCGACAGAGAGATCTGGATTGATCGATATGTTCGCGTCTTGTTTAATTTCATCTCTGGGGGAGACGATCAAAGCATGCGGCAATGCAGTGCTGTGAAAGAGTATCGGGGGAACTGGTTGTCCTGCTAATGTTAGTCCCGTTTGCGCTACGATATCGGTTAACTGAGTCTGGAGTATTGACTCCGCAAAAGGTGCAATCAGTAAACGGCGCTTGTTCAGCTCTTCGAGTTCAGCTCGATAATCGGCGGACGCTTCATCTGGATCGGGTATTTCTGGATCAGAGTATATCGTTGCTAAGTGGTATTCGAGCGCCTGACTGCGGCCAATCAAATCCAGATACTCTACTGCCAGTTGGTGGTTGTCCTCTGGTGATAAATAACCGTGGACACCAAGCGCGAATTGGTTAAGCTTAATGGTCAAAGCATCAGTTGTCCAAGTGACATAATCGAACTCAATATCGCGGGTAAAGGCGCGTATGTTTTCTACTTGCTCACCAGGATATACTGCGCTGCTGCCAAGCAGAATGATAGATATCGCGATAAGTATGATCAGTCTCAGTATCATTCTAATCATGGGAGATTCCTAATCTAGTGCTCCGTCAAATGTGATCATTTAGTATGCGTAGATCATGGACGAAACACTTTGAGCTTTGTCAAGGGTGATAGTTTCATTCGATATCCGAGTTGCTGCACCAATAACAAAGCACAATTGCGGTCCGACAGCATGATCATAATGGCCCACTGAGATGTAGTCAATTATGCCTGCATTAAGACTTTCTCATGTCATGCTATAATCAGCGACGATGAATTTCCTCATTACCGGCGTTGCGGGATTCTTGGGCGCAGCGCTTGCAAATAAGCTGGCTCGTGAAGGTCATCAGGTTCGGGGCATTGATGACCTGTCAACGGGCAACCCACAAGCCTTATCACCGGATGTCCATTTCACCCGCGGGGACGTGAATGACCGGCCCAAATTGTGGACGTTGCTGCAAGAAGTGGACTGTGTCTATCATTTAGCCGCACGCGTTTCCGTCCAGGAGTCGGTTCTATATCCACGGGAATACAACGCAGTAAATGTGGGTGGGACGGTCAGCTTGATGGAAGCAATGCGTGATGTAGGGGTGCGCCGGGTCGTTTTTATATCCTCAGGTGCGGTTTATGGTGATCAAGACCCACAACCATTACTAGAGGGTACCCACCCAAATCCGCGCTCACCCTACGCGGTATCGAAACTCGCCGCCGAGTACTATGTAAGGACAATTGGCGACTTGTGGGGGATGGAGACGGTCAGCTTGCGAGTTTTCAATGCGTATGGTCCCGGACAGCATTTGCCTGCCTCGCATCCGCCTGTGATTGCACATTTCCTGCATCAGGTGATGCGCAGCGGCACATTGGTTGTGCATGGCGAAGGGATGCAAACACGAGATTATGTTTTTGTGGATGATGTAGTCCGCGGTATGATCGCCGCATCGACTGCCTCAGATATCAACAGCCTCGTGATCAACATTGGCAGAGGTACCGAAACCAGTATCCGAGAAATTGTACGCTTAGTGCTCCAAGAAAGTGGGGGCGATGCAGAAGTACTTTACAACCCTCGATCAAATCCAGGCGTATCGCGTATGTGTGCAGATCTATCGCTAGCTAAAAAGGTTCTTGGGTACCAACCGAGCGTTGCTCTAGAGGATGGCATCCGTTTAACCCTGGGGCGTGATGCACGGTTTAAGGGGGAATTACCGACCAGGCCGATCAGTTGAACCCCCGGTGAGGTTCTGTCCACCTATATTAATCCGACATCGTGTGGTTTTGATTCGACGAGTGCTGCGGGGGTGATTTGGATGAATTCTGCTTTCTCCCACAGCTCGGTGATTGATTTCGCTCCAGCATAACTCATACCTGAACGCAGGCCTCCCACGAGCTGGTGAATGATCTCACCGACTTTACCGCGATATGGGACGACTGCTTCAACACCTTCAGGTATGACAGCCTCCCATTCATCCGGTTCGATCTCACCCATTTTCTCAATCTCTTTGCGAGCAATATTTGCTGATAAGGAAGCCATTCCACGAACAACTTTGTATCGCCGCCCATTGCGAACCACAGCCGGACCGGGGCTCTCCTCTGTCCCGGCCAGCATACTTCCCAACATGACGCTGCTGGCGCCTGCTGCTAATGCCTTGGTTAGGTCTCCGGGTGTGCGGATCCCGCCGTCAGCAATTATGGGAACACCTAGTTCGTGTCCTGCGCGGGCGCAATCTGTAATGGCTGTCAACTGAGGTACACCAAAGCCAGTTACGATCCGTGTTGTGCATATCGAGCCAGATCCCACACCGACTTTGACTGCAGCTGCTCCGGCAAGGGCAAGATCACGAACTCCTGAATAGGTTGCGACATTCCCGGCAATGATCGGTGTATCGGGCAGGTGGTCATTCAATTTATTGATCATCTCGATCACATGGTCTGAATGACCATGCGCAATATCGATAACCAATAAATCTGCTCCGGCTTCGACACAAGCGATGCTGCGTTCAAGATCATTCATCCGCACCCCAACGGCTGCACCTACGCTTAGGCGACCTTTGCCGTCCTTTGTTGCCTGCGGATGGAGGTGGAGTTTCACAATATCCTGTGCTGTGATCAATCCGACCACACAGTCATCTTTATCAACAAGCGGCAGTTTTTCGATGCGGTGAGCATGCAGCGCCACCCGAGCGGCACTTATTGGCTCGTCTGCGGAAGCAACGATCAGTTTCTCCCGTGGGGTCATTACATCTATAACCCGCAGTTTCATATCGGGCGCAAATAAGAGATCGCGCGTTGTCAAGATTCCTAGCAACTTCCCATCTGGGTTTGAAACCATCAGCCCTCCGATGCCCGCAGCTGCCATCCGCTCCTTGGCATCTTCTAATATTGCATCCGGGCTGATGTTGATGGGGTTTTCTACGACAAAACTCTCCGAGCGTTTTACTCGCTTGACCATGTTCACTTGCTGTTGGATTGGCATGAAACGGTGCAGGATGCCAATCCCGCCAGCATGTGACATAGCAATTGCCATATCTGTCTCGGTTACAGTATCCATATTGGCACTGATAATTGGAATGGATAATTTTATCGACGCGACCAGCCAATTGGAGATATCCACCTCGGAACGACTGCGTATGTCTGATCGCTTTGGTACCAGCAGCACATCGTCAAACGCTAAACCATGTTGATCTTGGATGTTCATAACTGCCTCCTACATGAACTACGGGTATGGCAGGTTTTATGCGCTGGTGATCACCCCCGAGTCCCAGTCAATTCTATTGTACAATATCTTCGTGATATCAGAGGGTCTTCATGAACGCGAGTTCTTTTGTAAAGATACGCTGCAAGTAGCTCGAGAAATCCTCGGGGCGCGGTTGGTGCGGGTTGTAGATGGGGAGAGGTTGTCTGGTATTATCGTTGAAACAGAGGCATACCAGGGCGAACAGGATTTGGGATGCCATGCAAGAGCCGGAAAGACTCCCAGAACGCAGGTCATGTATGGTCAACCTGGACATGCATATGTTTACTTTACTTATGGGGTGCATTGGATGCTAAATTTCGTCACCGAACGCGAGGATTATCCAGCGGCAATCTTGATTCGCTCCTTGATCCCGGTTGAAGGACTTGGTTACATCGCAATGCAACGTGAGGGGAGACCACGCTCCGATTGGACAAATGGCCCGGCCAAGCTGTGTCAGGCATTTAATATTACCGGTGCTGAAAATGGCTTGGATATCTGCCAGCCTGGCGGTCCGATATGGGTAGAACGAAGCCAGACGATACCAGATTCCAGCGTGACTAATTCCCCTCGTGTGGGGTTAAACAATGTACCAGAACCCTGGAAAAGCATCCCCTGGCGTTTCCGAGCGTGTGAAGAATTCTTTTTAAATTGAAATATGGTTATTAACAACAATCATATGAGTAATAAGGTTTTTCATCGGACAAAATGGAGGTATATATGGGTATCTTAGATGGAAAGAATGCACTTGTATTTGGGGTTGCGAACCACCGTTCAATCGCTTGGGGGATTGCAAAAGCTTTCCATGATCATGGTGCAGCAGTCGGGCTGAGCTATGCCGGTGAGGTTTTGGAGAAGCGCGTGCGCCCTTTGGCGGAAGAGATCGGGTCTGTGTTTGTTGAACCCTGTGATGTCACGAGAGACGAACAGATTGTGGGTGTAGCTGCTAAAGCTGCTGAGAAATTCGGCAAAGTAGATATCTTGGTACATGCCATTGCATTCGCCAACCGCGATGAATTGATTGGTCCGTATTATGACACTTCTCGAGAAGGTTTCCACATGGCAATGGATATCAGTGTATATTCTTTGACTGCCCTGGCGAGAGCTTTTCAACCATTACTGCGCCCAGGGGGAGCGTTGGTGACGTTGACATACTATGGTGCCGAGAAAGTCTCTCCCCATTACAATGTGATGGGAGTGGCAAAAGCTGCTTTGGAAGCTTCTGTACGATATCTGGCCTATGACTTGGGCGAACAAGGGGTGCGGGTAAATGCGATCTCTGCTGGTCCGGTCCGGACGTTGGCTGCAGCTGGCGTAGCTGGATTTAAAACCATGTACAGGAAATTCCCAGAGGTAGCTCCTTTGCATCAGGGGATCACCATCGAAGATGTTGGCAATGCCGCTGTATTCCTGTGCTCGGATTTAGCCGCTAAAACCACCGGTGAAGTACTATATGTTGATTCGGGTTTCAATATCCTGGGTGTTACCGAACCCGTTGAGTAGAAGGGCAGGCCTCTATGTTCCGCAAGCGTGAAGATACAACCCCATTAGCCTCCCAACCTGCTCCTACTGAGCGAGTGACATCTGTTTTGGGTACGGGCATAAACTGGCATGGCAATCTGAGCGGCAGTGGCGGTGTGCGTATTGAAGGAGCTTTTGAAGGTGATATCACGTTGCAAGGTTTGTTGGTCGTTGGCGAAACAGGCCGTGTGACCTGTAAGCACCTGCAGGCCAATGTGGTGATCGTTGCGGGTGCGGTTCGTGGAGATATCACTGCTGAGAAAGTTGAAATTCGCGCGACCGGCAGGGTCTGGGGGGATGTCGTTACCGCTTCATTCTCGACTGAAGAGGGGGCTTTTCTCCGTGGGCAAATTCGGATGGAGGATGAAGTTGAAGTTGGCGTGACTGTATTGCCAGAAGAGCAGCCAATACAGGAGGAAGAGCCAACCGAAGAAGATTGATCTTGTGATAATGATTGGGATAAGGAAAAGCCTCAGATTTCATGAATCTGGGGCTTATTTGTATCACTGCGATGCTTCGTTCAGTCGTCGTCTGGTGGGGATTCCTCTTCTTTCGGTTCCTCATCAGAATTGTCATCGCTGGAGTCGTCTTCTGCGGGATCATCTTGCTCACTATCACTCTCATCATCCTCACTTACCGCATCCTCTTCGTCGTCTCCGCTGCCGCTGTCATCGCCTGTTTCTTCCTCGTCTCCTTTGCCATCCCCATCTCCACTTCCATCATCGTGCTCGTCGTCGCTGGCGTCGGATTCATTATCACCATCGGATTCATCGTCAGGTTCAGCAGCTTCCTCCTGGTCTTGATCGTCTAAATCAGTGTCATTTTCGTCATCCACATCACCCATATCCGCTGAGTCATTTTTATGGCTATTGTTCTCGTCAACTCTCTCTTCACTCTCTGATTGCTGAGTTTCGTTATCGAGGGTAAGTGGTTCAAGTTTCAGTGCGGTCAATATATCATCTTGACCAACCAGCACTGTGATCTGCGCCCAGCTTCCAACGGATACGCCCTTTGCGATTACCCCATTATCGGAGAGCAGGATAGTTTTTCCGCCCATACTTACGGCTTCATTGGAAATCATTTCAACGATGCCGCTAAAGCTGATTTCAAAGGGTTCAAATGCGACTTCTGTTGAGGCGACGGTAAGTATAGCGCGAGCGTATAGTCTTCCGTTGTCGCTTGAGTACACAAGAACCCGGGCTTGGTCGCCAATCTCAAGTGCAGGATTAATTTGGGCATCTGGAGCAATTAACAACTTGATGTCACCGATCGTCCATTCGTCGGAGTTAATTTCTGTGATGACATCGGTGACCTCGTAATACCTCAGATGGAGTTCATCAGCAGTGACCCAGCCATATGGATCCGTGGACCCTTCGACTTCTACCACTTGCCCCAAATGGATTTCTCCGATGATCCTTGTCTCCGGCGTAACATGGATCTTTATCCCGCTGACTACCCATAGCTCGGGAGAAATCTCTTGGACCTTGCCCTCCATTGAAATTTGCTCTATCCGTTTGAGTTGCAACAGCTCTAACACTTCTTCGGTACGCTGCTGGTTGTAATCGGCCTCGATTTGTTGTTTCGTCTCGATATTGTTTGTGAGCTGTAAACGTACAGTTTCGGCTACCCGTTTAATAGGGTAGAGTGTGTCACCTGGCAATGTCTTGGCAGATGTGACAATCAAGCCGTTGAAACTGAACACCAGGACCACCAGTACAGCAGCTAACGACAATGCCAGTCGTGGGATGCGGAAGTAAGTTAGCAGCGGTATGCGAGTTTTGCGCCTTTGAGCCGCATGTGCCAGCAGGATAGTCCGACTGCGGTTCCTGGTGGCAGACGGCACATGTGTTGTGGTTAGGCTTCTTGCTGCAGTGCTGGTCTCTATCAGCGGTCTGAGCTCGTCAGCAAGATTGGGATACTTTGCCAGACACTCTTCTAAACCACTGCCTGAATTTATCGCCGTAATGCATTCGTCTAGGGCTTCAGACAATCTCTCATCCATCTGTATCATCACTTATGCGCATACGGTTAAAGGTAATGTGAATAATCTGTCTCTATGTAGATAGTCGTAAATTTCACGAAAAAGTTGCGCTGTTTTTAATAAGAATCAGATTAACCTTAACGCTCAATCATCACAATCGTCTTCCCGCTTTCTATCACCACGTTCACCATGTTCCGGATCGGTTGGGTGGCAGCGTATGGTGCCAACCTCCCAGTGTGATAAATGCGTTATCGTAACAGCGTTGCATAGTATATTGCTGCAAAGATGTGAATGAAGGCAGCAGTGAAAAGCACCATCCCAATCGGGATGTGCACGGAATGCCAGAGAGCCAATGCTCGTCGCGCTAGGGCAAGCGAATTCAGTTGGCGCGTAAGCTTATGACGACGTCGCAGCTGCTTTTCTAGTTGGTTTACTTTTGAGCGGGTTTTCTTGTCCAGACTCAATTTTTCCATCCTCCATTGAAAGCGGTTGGCGGGATCAGTGAGTGTCCGATCAACTAATGTGGCAAAAAATCCTTTGGCCGGTGTTTTTTTGACCATCATATGAGAAAACCGGGCTGCCGTTGTGGGTGATTGTTTTTGCATCTCTTGCCGGATTTCAGTATCCGCAATAGCGATTTGTCGTTCCAACATCTCAGCTTCTATGATGGCCCCATCCGAAGTTCGCGGTACCAGGGTGTAGATGTAACGACCAAATATCCCGCTGGCTACGATGATAATTGTTAAGAGCAGGACGATTCCTACTAGCCCATTGAACTTCCAGGAAGAATGCAGCAATACCATATATGGACCAACCAGCCCGGTGAAGATATGGAAGTCTAGCCAGCTGGACATCCGCCCTAAGCGTGCGTTGCGGCTGCGTTTGCGCAGGGAATAGAGCGTTTCGGTCATAAGCATCAGTAAGAACCCTAGGATCCCGATGATATGACCGAAAAAATCGCTTGCTGGTGGGATTTGGCGATAGACGATGAGCACAAATACATAAGCTGCGGTGATGAACAATATGGCTATTACAGCATACCAAATTTCTCGGTTCGTTTTAGTTGGCATGGCTGCTTTTCCAATGTGTCCAGTGATCGATGATTAGATCGGTAAGAGGCGCGTTTGGCTCGAGGAGCTTTTCTCGAATGGATGTGATCGGTACATTGTTATTTATCAACTCTCTTAGTGGCTGGGATAAAGTTTGGTCGCCCATGATGATTGACCCCAACAACGTATTATCACCAAGGATTAACCTGATATGGTTGACCTCGAAATCTGATTGCACAGCTATGGCATCAGGCAACTGACGCCATACTTCACTATCACCGCGAGCGATACCATGTAGATCATCATCTTGACCCTTACCGACGGTACCGACAATGGTGGTCGTCAAATTTGCTAACCTGGTTACATTGAACGGAGTCCCCCGCATATAAGCTTGATTGGCTCCCGCCATGTTGAGTCCGGCAATCCAGCCCTGTTCTCGGGCTAGCCCCCAGAGACTATCAATAACATAGTTGCCGGTGTTTGGATCGTAAACTTGCGCGACATCGCCAGCCGCAAAGATTGTTGGCTGGCTTGTCTGCTGGTGTTGATTGACGATAATACCCCTGTCAACCTCCAAACCACAAGCTCTGGCTAGGTCAACCCGCGGGCGTATACCGATCGCATAGGCGAGTAGATCGCATTTAATATCTTGACCAGCTTGGGTGCGAACGCCCGTGATCCGGCCTCGCTTTTCAAATATTCGTTCCAAGCTGGTTTGGTAATGGATTTTTACTCCTTCTTCCTTCAATTTATGCTCAACGATTCTGGATTCCGTAACGTCTAATACATTGCTCCAGTAACGCTTACCTCGTAAGAAGTAGTGGGTAATCACCTTATTCGCTACTAATCCTTCAACTATCTCAAGCGCGGTTATACCGCCACCGATTACGACCGCGCGTTTCCCACGGCGGGCGAGTTTTCTAATCAGCCGGACATCAGCGATATTATCGAGTTTTACTACCCCTTTTGAGTCAAGCCCCGGGATATCCATCCTCGCGGCTTGAGCTCCAGTGGCAATTAACAATCGCTTATATGGGATTTGGCCACCATCCTGAAGCTGGATCATTCTTTGACTGGGGACAATCGCTGAAACTTCAGCATGCACACAGCGGCAGCGCAGCTCATCAAAAATTTGTTTTGAAAATGGTTTCAAGTCCGCCTCAACGAGCTCACCGGTAAGGTAGTACGCCAACCCCGGACGTGAATAGAATCCCTCCCGTTCGTTGCTAATCAGGATTATTCTACTACGTTGATCCTGGCTGCGAATCGCATCGACTGCTGCAATACCTGCCACACCGCTACCAATAATCAAATAATCTGTCATTGGGGCCATGACCTATCCAGATTGGGATTGGCGTGTATATAAGTTTGTCCGCACAAAACTTAAGACCCCTCTTGGGCAACGGTTGATACATTCCCCACATGTTAGGCAGTGACTATCCTGAATCGGCTGCCCACACCATGCATGGCTTCGGACATTGATACCAATCGGACAGTTGAACGAACAAATACCGCATTGGACACAGCGTGCACTGTCAGGAAAGACAGTGCCCTCGACTAACGCTTGACGCCGGGTTTTTTCTTGCTGAAATATATAGCGAATATTCATTGCACACCTTTACCGGTGACTGCGGTCAAGATAGATAAAAATTTGTGTGGTTTTTCGGCAGCACCGCTGGAATATACCAGGTTCATGTCCATGATGTCGGTCATCGGTATCCGATAGGTATTGGATACACAGCTAAGAACTTTCATCCTTGACAAAGCACTAGTCCTGGCCGTTGGGGTGGCAGTTTATACATCGCGAAGCGATATCGGAAATATCCTTTTCGGAATGTTTTTCCTCCATTTTCGCTCGATCATGACAGTTATAGCAGGTCCAACCGGCCGATTTGTCGTTGTGACAATTTGAGCAAACGCCGTTAGCGTTCTTGTGGTTAATCGGAAAGCTGTGATTCTGGACGGATATGTTGCCCCATGAATTTGTGTTGTGGCATTGTGAGCATTGTCCAGACCAATGACTGGCGGGTCTAGAATGACAGGATTGGCAGTCGGTCTGCCCGCTGTGGCTGAAGCCAGCCGAACCCCAGGAATTAGTGGTGTGGCAGGCGGAGCATTGACCGCCGTAATGATTGGCCGATTTGTCGTCGGAGTGACAGGATTGGCAGTCGGTCTGTCCGCTGTGGCTGAAGCTAGCTGAACCCCAAGAACTGGGATTGTGACAGGTAGAACATTGACCGCTGTAGTGGTTAGCAGGCTTGTCCCCGGAGTGGCAGGATTGGCAGTCGGTCTGCCCGCTGTGGCTGAAGCTAGCCGAACCCCAGGAATTAGTGGTGTGGCAGGCGGAGCATTGACCGTCGTAATGATTAGCAGGTCTGTCGTTGGAGTGGCAGGACTGGCAGTTGGTCTGTCCGCTGTGGCTGAA
>Ga0209013_10002978_pt1 | contig 15213 bp, 16 predicted proteins | sample Cruoilmetagenom2_FD_187291 | JGI IMG/M metagenome (GOLD analysis project Ga0209013, IMG submission 187291) | Oil polluted marine microbial communities from Coal Oil Point, Santa Barbara, California, USA - Sample 2 (SPAdes) (version 2) | ecosystem: Environmental > Aquatic > Marine > Oil seeps ... | reverse complement strand
AAAGAAACAAATTCTAATGATTTTGTTTCGAAGACCTTATTGTTAATGTCAAAAATTAAAGAAGGCGATGAAGGAAAAAAATATTTATACGAACAAATAAAACTTAACGACAGTCTTTTAAATAAAGAACGAAATATAAGAAATAAGTTTGCCAGAATTGAATTTGAGACAGATCAAATAGAAGCAGAAAACAAACAAATTTCGAGAGAGAGATTAATTTTCTTATTATCATCCATTGGCTTATTAATAACATTAATATTGTTATATATTATTATTTCTCAAAGATCTAAAAACAGAAAACTTCAATTCGCACAGCAACAACAAGAAGCAAACGAAGAAATTTATAACTTAATGTTAGCTCAACAAGATAAAATTGATGAAGGCAGGACACAAGAAAAGAAACGCATATCGGAAGAATTACACGACGGAATTTTAGGGCGTTTATTTGGTACAAGATTAAGCCTGGATAGTTTAAATATGTTGCAAACAGATGATGCCATAGAAAATAGAGAAGTTTATATAGATGAACTTAAAACTATTGAAGAAGAGATAAGAAAAATTTCACATGATTTAAATAGTGATTTTGTTGCAGGATCAAGTTTTATAGATATTGTTAAAACCCTTATTGAAACACAAACTAAAGCTTATCAATTAACTTATACTTTTAAAGAGGACAAAGATATTAATTGGGATGAAGTGTCAAACAAAACAAAAATTCATATTTATAGAATGCTGCAAGAGACCATGCAAAATATTTATAAACATGCCAATGCTAATCAAGTAAAAATTAGTTTTCAATTAAAAAATGATGTAATTTTATTATCTGTTGAAGATGATGGTTCTGGATTTAATATAACAAAAGCAAAAAAAGGAATTGGGATAAAAAACATCAATTCTAGAGTTAAAGAAATAGGAGGGAAAGTTGAAATCGATTCTAAAATTGATATTGGCACAAAGATTATTATTAAAGTGCCTTTAAGTTAACACGTTATGGAACAGCATTTAAAAATATTAATGGTAGATGATCATCCAATGATAATTGAAGGTTACCAAAACACCTTGTTAGCTACAAAAAAGGATTATCAGCATTACAAGATTGATATTGCCACAACTTGTGACATGGCAAATGAGCTGATTAAAAAAGCCGCAAAAAATTCAGTTTACGATGTCTTATTTTTTGATATAAGTTTGCCTCCTTCAAAAGATGGACTAATTACATCTGGAGAAGATTTGGCTAAAATAGCAAGGGTATATTTACCAGATGCTAAGATTATTATTTTAACAATGTTTAATGAATCGTTTAGAATTCTTAACATTATAAAAGGTATAAACCCTGAAGGGCTTTTAATAAAAAGCGATCTAACTTCAAGAGAATTAGCTGATGCATTTCAACAAATTCTTGAAAGTCCGCCATATTATAGCAGTACAGTAAATAATTTTTTAAATACAACTGTCACTAGCGATATTTATGTAGATGAGATTAACAGAAAAATACTTCATTTATTATCTCAAGGAGTTAAAACAAAAGGACTAAAAGATCATATCGATTTATCTATGAGTGGTATTGAAAAAAGAAAAAAACAATTAAAGCTATTATTTTCTGTTGATGATGGAAAGGATGAAACTTTACTTAGTGAAGCTAGAAAACAAGGTTTTATATAAAAATCGCTTTTAATCACAACTTTTTTTCAAAATAAAAATTCTTCAAAGTATTTATATAATTGAATTTTACGGTTTTTCCGCATTAAGTCTGTGGTTTTACCGTAACAAAAAGTGTAATATTATCTTTAAATTTGAAGTGTCAACAGTATAATGAATTAATCCCTCTAATTTATTTGTTGAATAATAGCAATTAATTAAACCTTATAACTAATCAGATGTACAATTTGAAAGTTATAAGGTTTTTTCAAAATAATAAGTCACTATTATCCCAAACTTTCACAACAAAAAGACCTAAATAAATTACTGCTACAATAAATTTTATAAAAGCTGAGGTTAAAAACCCAAGAAAAGAACCAAAAGCTGCTTTTAAAGCAGTTTTGGAATCATTTTTGTTCGACATTTCTCCAATAAATGCACCTACAAAAGGGCCAATAATTATACCACCTGGAATTGGAGCAATAAGCCCAACAATTAAACCAAGTGTTGTTCCAATCATACCAGCTTTACTACCACCAAACTTTTTAGTTCCCATAGCTGGAATAATATAATCTAGTAACCAAATAGTTATAGCAATAATAAAAGTAATAATTATAAATGTCCAATTCATTGGGATAGCGTCTGTAAGATGAAATATAAGAAGACCAAACCAACTTGTAAGAGGGCCAGGCAAAACAGGTAAAAAGCTGCCGATTATACCTAATAACATAAATAATGTTGCAACAACAAGCAAAAATATATCCATTAACTGTATTTTAATTTATTGTTTGACGAAGATAATATAGATATGTTACAATTATAAAGATTAAGAGAAAATACTGAGGTTAACAAAGAGGATTAAAATCTAAAAAAATCGTACTTTTCACTTTTAGTTTGCATCAATGAAATACCTACCACTTTTTTTTCTTGTATTGTGTTTTACATCTTGCGATTATTTCGATAAGAGAAAAGTGTATTCCGAAGACATTTTAAAGGAAGATTTACAAACCTTTAATTGGAATGAAGTAGATGAATACCCAACATTTGCTATTTGCGATAATGTTTCAACAAAAGCTCAAAGAAAACAATGTTTTGAAACTACACTTACAACGTTTATTATGTCTCAATTTGAAAAAGAAATGATTGTAGTTACAGAGGATATTAATGATACTATAATGATTACATTTCAAATTTCAGAAACAGGAACATTAAGTGTTATTGATATAAAAAGTAGCGATTTAATTAAAGCACAAATCCCTAAAATGGATACACTTTTAACTGAAAGTTTAAAAGAGCTACCAAAGATATTTCCAGCAATTAAAAGAAGCCAACAAGTTAAAACAGAGTTTAAATTACCAATTGTTATTAATGTAAATTAATATTATTTGCCATACTTTTAGAGAAGCCGAAACATTTTGGTGTTTAAAAACGAATTGCTAATTTTCTCATTAAACGTAATATTTCAGTATATAACCAGACTAAAGATACCAAAAGACCCCAAGTAGCAAGCCATTCTTTATGTTTTGGAGCTTTATTTTTATAACGTTCAATAAAATCAAAATCTAATAAAAAAGTAAAAGCTGCAACAATCGCTGCAACGATATTAAAAATAATTGCAAAAATAGTAGTCTCTCTTACAAAAGTTCTAATTCCGAAAAAACTCAAAATCCATGAGATAATATAAACTACAAAAATGCTAGTTGCTGCGGTAATTATTATGCTTCTTAATTGTCTTGTAACTATAATAAGCCGAGTTTGATAAAGTACCAGAACAGTAAAAAATGTAATAATTGTAATTCCAATAGCTTGATATGGTAAATCGGGGAATTTGGCATGAATGTATGCGCTAAAACCTCCTAAAAAGCAACCTTTAGAAATAGCATATAGAGGAACAAGAAAATGTGCCCAATGATTTCGTATTGAGATTACTATACTAATAATTATCGAAGCTAATATACCTCCTAAAGTAAACCACTTGACATTAATGCCATAGCTATGTAACTTCCAAATATATCCAGTAATAAAAGCAATAATTAAAACACAAATAAGAGATTTAATAAAAATGCCACGAACCGTCATTTTAAGATGTGAAGGAGAATTGTCCTCCCAAAAATATGAGGTAAATGCAGGGTTAGATGTTTTGTAATTAAATAATCCCACTATAAATTAAACTTGTAACCCAAAGCAACATTGGTCGAAAAATTATCCTGACTATCTACAAACAAAGCAAAAAGCTCATTATAGTTTAGAGTTATAAAGCTGTTAGGGGTAATTTTGAAATCAGCTCCAATTCCAAAAGCAAAAGGTGCATCAAAACCGTTATTTGTAATTTCTTCAGTAATAATTGCATCTGCTTCATTAATAAATGAGAGCGTGTTTTTAGAGAAATTATAAGTTCCAAAAACCATATTTGCATACAGAATAAATTTTTCTGTATTAATGAATCTAAACCGATACCCTAAAGATAATTGGGTAGTTGAGTATTTAAATTCATCATTATTTAGAACATGTTTTATTTCAAAAAACAGGGTATGCCTAGGTAAAATGTTACCTTCAAAAACTTCAATTTCTGCACCAAATTGAGGATTATTAATATTATCTGGATTATTAATAAAAGGACTATTTGTTACACCTCCAAAAACTAAAAGCCTAGATTTAATAATTGCTTCTTTGGATGCTATTATATAATTGGAATCTTGAGAAGCATTGTATTTATTAATAAAATTGCCTAAGTCATATAGAGTAAGTTTTACATCACTTGTATTTAAACCACTGTCTTTAGTAAGTTCACTTAAAGTCGTTTTATATTCTTCTTGAAATTTATTGTTATTACCTCTCGTGTTAACCAATTCGGTTATAACATTATCTTTTCTTACGAAATAGCGATATTCGTGATCAATTATATTCCAAAATAAATCGATAGTTCCAGTTACTTCAGTTTTTAATTCAAGGGTTTCTCCATTTATAGTATATTGTTTTTGAGCCGAAGCAGAAAAACAAAAAAGAATGAATAATAATAAAAAAATAATTTTTCTCATTTGATATAGATTTTGGGATTAATGTAAAACTATAAAAAATAAATGAACTTATTATTTTTTGAAAGTTCTATCCTTCCATTTGTATCCAAAAAAGAATGAAGATATAGCAATATAAACGCTAAAAATAGGATATAAAAAACTACTTATAGCGTAAAATTTAAAGTTCATTTTTTGGTTAAAAAAGTGAGATGATTTCTGGATAAAAGCAAAATCAATAGAGAATTTTAACACAAAAATTAAGATTAAATAATCTAACTGTAAAGTTCCAATTATAATTAACAAAAAAGCAACTATAATAGTAATATTCATTGAAAGAATAGTAAGCCCAACCAATTTCCCAAATGTATTATTATATGATGACGTTTTTGCGGCCCAACGTAAGCGTTGCTGAACTAAAGCAAAAAATGAAACTTGTGGTTTAGTATATACTAACACATTTTCAGATTTTAAATACTTTACATTTTCGGGATACATTTTTAAGGCTTTTTCCATTAAAAAAATATCGTCTCCACTTGCTATTTTTAAATTACCATCAAACCCTTTTAGTGTTTTAAAAAGATCCTTTCTATAAGCCAAGTTTGCTCCATTACATAAAAATGGTTTTTTAATTCCGAATCCTGAAATAGTTGCACTTTGTAAACTTAAAAAATCTAACAATTGAAATTGTTCAAAAAAGTTATTGTTAATAGAATAAGTTACTGGAGCAATAATCATTTTAGGATTCACCTTTTGAATAAATGAGTCGAATGTTTTTAACCACTTTGCAGGAATGAGACAATCAGCATCAGTTGTAATAATCCACTTGTATTTGGCAACATTAATTGCTGAGGTAATCGCATCCTTTTTAGGTGAATTTGTAACCCTTATATTTTCAATTATTTTTATTTCAATTGTATCGGAATTCTCTTTTGAGAATTTTGTGTCGAGTGCCTTTTGTATTATTTCAACCGAATTATCTTTGGATGCATCATCAACAAAAAGAATTTCAAATAAATGTTTTGGGTAATCTAATTTTAAAAGAGATTGTAGCAAATTAGGTAAATTTTTAGCTTCATTTCTATAAGGAATTATTATTGAAAACTTAGTTTTTTCATTGGTAAATTCATTATTAAAGATTTTAACCTTATCAAATCCAAAAATGAAACGTCCAATTAAAAAGGAGTAAATTGCAGTGATAATAAAGATTAAAAATACCATAAATTAGTTATTCTTCTTTTGAAGTTGAGCTTATAGTTTTATAATCGAAATTTAAAACAAACAAGCTTCCAAATACACTTGGTAAAACAAAATTTAGCATCCACATAAGTGTGGTAATACTTAAAATAGTTAAGTCGTTAACACCAGCAATATTAAATAAATATAAGCCTATACTTCCTTTAACAACAACATCAAAAACAAAAATGGTTGGAACAATTGAAGACAACAAATACATGGTTGTTATTACAATCATAGCATTAAAATAAGACACTTCTACTCCAAATAGATATAATAAATAATAAAACTGAAACGAAAAAATAAGGTACCTAATAATTGAATAGGCTATAGTAGTTAAATGAATTTTTATAGGAATATCAATAATGAATCTTTTTATTCGACCCATAGAAAAACCTTTGATTTTGATTTTTTTTTGTTTTGAACCAAAAAATACAAAGGCTAAAATAATGACAACAAGGACTAGTAATCGAAATAATTTAAAGTATGATATTTCAATATTATATTTAGAAACAAACAAAATAAGTCCAATAATTCCAAACATTAAAGTTATAGTCATTTGAGCCATATTCCCTATTAAATTTAAAAGTAAAATTCGTTTCATTAAAGGTTTTGGGAAATAAATGGCTTTAGCGCCATATTCCCCAATTCTGTTTGGTGTAAAAAGAGATGCTGTATGTGCGGCTAAACTTTGTTTAAGAGTATCAAAAAAGGAAATATATTTAATGGAAGACACTAAATTTCTCCATTTTAAAATTTCAAAAAACCAATTAAAAATGGTCAAAAAGAGCACAAAAAGTATGTTTTTGGTTAAAAAAACATCATTTTTATGTAAAAAGGCAATAAAAACATTAAAATCGAGATTATCATTATGAGCGAGTTTATTATATATAAAATAGGAAGCTCCAACAACAATGCTTAATTTAATAAGCGCAAAAAAGAATTGTTTAGTTTTGTGCGATAAAGTTCCAATCATTTATGCTGAATTTATTTCAGTATCTATTGAATTATTATTTAGAGAATAACACAAATTAAAACTATTATTACTATATGTCCTCAAATTTTAAGAAATATAAGAAAGTTATTTTTGTACTTATATTCGTATTAATTTCAGCTTTTGGATTTTCACAAGATGATACTAGTAAATGGAAATTGCAATTAGCATTTGGGCTTAACTATCCAAATATTGATGGATTTGTTGATGGTTTTGAAGCTAAACCACTTAACTTCCCTACAATTAATTTTGGAGTACAACACATGTTTACAAGAACAAAAGGAGTAAAATTAGATTTTGGTTATAATAGGTTCGCAAATGCAGATGATTCGGCAGAATTTAAAACAAACTATTCTAGAATTAATGCACAATTTGTTTATGATGCAACAAATGTTTTTGGATTTTTACCAGCAAAAGTTGGTTTAGTAGGCCATACAGGAATAGGATACAGTATTATAAAACCTTTGGGAAATTTTGGAGACAATAAAACATCGTTTTTAAATGCTATGGCAGGATTTGAATTACATTATATTGTGTCCGAAACATTCTCTGTTTTTACAGACCTTTCATATATACTTAGCTTTTCTGGAGACAAAACATATGATCCTATTTCTGATGGGTTTGGGACATTTAATGGGAATTTATTTACACTTACATTTGGTGTTTCAGTATCTTTAAGTGGCTGCCAATATTGCGATTAATGAGTAAAGAAAAAATCATATTAGGTATAGATCCAGGAACAACCATTATGGGTTTCGGGCTCATAAAAGTGATCAACAAAAAAATGGAGTTTTTACAACTTAATGAGCTCAATCTTAAAAAGTATGACGACCATTACTTAAAGCTTAAATTAATTTTTGAGCGTACTGTAGAACTTATAGATTCTTATCATCCTGATGAGATTGCTATTGAAGCACCTTTTTTTGGTAAAAATGTGCAAAGCATGCTCAAACTTGGCCGGGCTCAAGGTGTAGCAATGGCAGCTGGTTTATCTCGTGAAGTCCCTATTACCGAATATTCTCCTAAAAAAATAAAAATGGCAATTACAGGAAATGGTAATGCTAGTAAAGAACAAGTTGCAAAAATGCTGCAGAGTTTATTAGACTTAAAAACACTGCCAAAAAACTTGGATGCTACCGATGGACTTGCTGCTGCTGTGTGTCATTTTTATAATGCAGGAAGAGTTACCATCGGGAAAAGTTATACAGGATGGAGTGCTTTTGTGAAGCAGAATGAGGATAGAGTTAAAAAGTAAACAGTATTCAGGAGCAGTTAGCAGAGATTTTAGGGTAAAAATTTAAATTATGGATTTTTTAATGCTTTTTAGTTTTCCGGATGTAAATGTAATTATTTGCAACTGTAAACTGAGACTGAAAACAGCAAACTAAATGGCAGGTATCTACATACATATCCCTTTTTGCAAGCAAGCCTGTTATTATTGCGATTTTCATTTTTCAACTTCATTTAAAAAGAAAGATGAACTTGTACAAACGTTAGTAACTGAACTAGAAATTCGAAAAGAAGAATTAAAAAATCAATCAATTGAAACCATTTATTTCGGAGGTGGAACGCCTAGCTTATTAACTAATGATGAATTAAAATTATTGATTAAAGCAGTTTATAACAATTATAAAGTAATTGATAATCCAGAAATAACTCTTGAAGCTAATCCAGATGATTTATCGAATAATAGAATTAACCAACTATCTAAGAGCTCGATAAACAGGCTAAGCATTGGTATTCAGTCTTTTTTTGAAGACGATTTACAAAGTATGAATCGAGCACATTCTTCAGTAGAAGCAAAAACCTGTTTAAGAGAAGCTACAAAATACTTCGATAATATTACTATCGATTTAATTTATGGAATTCCAAAAATGAGTATTGAAAAATGGAACGAAAACCTACAAATTGCTTTAAACTTTGGAGTAAATCATATTTCAAGTTATGCATTGACTGTAGAACCTAAAACTGCATTAGATACGTTTATAAAAAGAGGCACATATCCTCCAATAGATGAGAGTTTAGCATTGCAACATTTTAATCTTTTAGTAAATGAAACTGAGAAACAGGGCTTTGTTCATTATGAGGTTTCTAATTTTGGAAAACCCAGATATTTCTCAAAACATAACACGTCTTATTGGCAAGGGAAACCCTATTTGGGGATTGGTCCTTCTGCTCATTCGTTTAATAAGACACAACGTAGTTGGAATGTTGCTAATAATATAAAGTACATAAAGAGTCTTCAAAAAAAGGAATTACCAAGTACTGTAGAAATTTTATCAAAACAAGACCAATATAACGAATATATAATGACAGGATTAAGAACTATTTGGGGAATTTCATTTCATAAAGTTGAGGTAGATTTTGGGGTAAAATATAAAGCACATCTACAATCTTCGATAGAAAAATTTATAAATCAAGGCGTGTTAGAGATTACAGATGGAAAACTATTAGCTGCTAAAAAAGGAAAATTTTTAACTGATGGAATTGCTTCAGATTTGTTTATGATTTGATTATATTTGAATATGATTGCTAGCATTAAATACAATTCAAAAAAATACCAAATAAACTTAAAGCAACCCATTGATGTTTCCATTCCGTTACGTGGTGCCAGAGATAATGTAAATGCTTGGTATGTTGGTAAGCCAAAGATTACTCCAGTAAGAGTAGGAGATTGGGTTGGTAAAGTAAAAAAAGGAGCTTCAGTAAACTTTAATAGAATACGATTTAATCCTCATGCTCATGGCACACATACCGAATGTGTGGGACATATTACTAGAAAGAAATATTCTATAAATAAAAACTTAAAACAATTTTTCTTTTTAGCCGAACTTATAACTGTTGCTCCTGAAAAATACGATGAAGATTTCGTTATTTCAAAAAAGCAACTACGTTTTGCTTTGAGAAATAAAAAATGTGAAGCAATTATTATAAGAACAATTCCTAATACTAAGGAAAAATTATCTAAACATTATTCTAATACAAATCCACCATATTTATTAGAAGAAACTGCAATTTATCTAAGAGAAAAGGGTGTAAAGCATTTACTAATAGACTTACCGAGTGTCGATAAAGAAAAAGACGAGGGTAAACTTTTGGCACATAATGCTTTTTGGAATACTTCAGATAATATAAGACTAGATGCAACCATAACAGAATTCATTTTTGTGCCAAATACAGTTATTGATGGCACTTATTTTTTAAATATCCAGATTGCACCCTTTGAAAATGATGCCTCGCCAAGTAAACCAATTTTATATAAATTGATAGACTAAACAATGAATATTGAACAATTAAGAACATATTGTTTAACAAAAAAATTGGCTACTGAAAATTTCCCTTTTGATGCAGATACTCTTGTGTTTAAGATATTAGGGAAGATATTTGTTATTGCTCCTTTAGATAGATGGGAAAAAGGAGAAGCAACTATTACTTTAAAATGCGACCCAAAATATTTAATAGAATTGAGGGAGCAGTATGATAGTATTTATGCAGGACCATATGTTAGTAATAAGCATTGGAATACTATTGATATTTTTAAAGGAGAATTACAACCACAATTAATTTTCAAACTTATAGACCATTCCTATGAAATGGTTATTAAAGGAATGTCTAAAAAAATGAGAAATCAGTTATTATAATGGTAGATATTTATTAAATTAATAAAATAATTATCAAATTTTTGTATATTTAGCAATTCAATGAAATCTTTTCTCCCCTTATTCATTGATTAATAGCAATAGTAAAGGTTGTCCTAAATCTTTAGACGAGTAATTAATTATTATCATTTTATTAACTAAATTTTTAACAAATTATGAAAACAACCAACCGATTTTTTTTCGCATTAACTACAATGTTATTGCTATTTTCAACAACTACTTTTGCTCAAGACGATGCACAACCAGAAGTTAAGTATTATACTGTAACTACGATGCATTGGAATATGGATTACGAAGGCTTTGACATGGACACGTGGAAAGCTGTCGAAAAGGAGTTTTTAGACAATGTAACTATGAAGAATGAACACATATTGGCAGCTTCATTTTATTTACATCAAATATCTACTGATAATTCAGAAATACTCTATGTACAAGGTTATGGATCATGGGATGCAATAGACAAAGCATCTGATAGAAATGGTGAGCTTGCAAGAGAGCATTGGGCTGATTCTACTGCTGCTAATGATTATTTCACTAAGCGAAATGCTTATTATTCTAACAAACATTCCGATGAAATTTATAGTGTTTCAAAAGGGACGAAATATTTTACTGAAGCACCAAAAGATGGTATGATACTTTATGTGCGTAGAAGTCATGCAGCTTTTCCAAGTGATGGATCTGGAAAAGAGTTTGCTGAATTACGTGATGGTTATTTGGAGAACATAATTAACAAAAATGAACTTATTAAAGCTTATTTCCCTCATGGGCATTTTTATGGAGCAGATAGTACTGAGAGAATTGAAGCATTTTTCTTTGACACTTTAGCCGATTATGATAAACATTTTGATAGAAATGGAGAACTAGCAAAAGAAGCATGGCCAGATGATGCAGCACGTAAAGACAGAGGTAAAAGAGCTAGCAAATATTGGACAGGTGTTCATAGTGATGCTATTTACACTTTTGTAGGAGGATTAAGTAAGTAATAGAATTGTAAAAATTAAATAATTTTAAAAGGCTGTCTGAAAAGACAGTCTTTTTTTGTGCGATGAATTCTTATATTCCTTAACTTTAGACTGTATTTTAGAACGGGTTAAAACTTAATTCTAAAACCATTTTACTTCGTTAATAAAACAAAATGTTAGAGATTAGGCCAACATGCGAAAATTGTAACAAATCATTGCCATTTAATTCTCAAGAAGCTATGATTTGCACCTTTGAATGTACGTTTTGTCAAGACTGTGTAGAGCATGTTTTACTACAAGTTTGTCCTAATTGTGGAGGGAATTTTGAGAAACGTCCAATACGACCAAAATCACTTTTAAAAAAGTATTCTGCTTCACAAAAAATAATTTATAAACCTATTGATGTTGAAGCCCATTTAAAAAGAATTAAGAGTAAATGATTACAGGAAAAAGTTATATAGGCAATAAACTTTCTGGTAAAGGAACAAAAACGTATAAAACGTTCAATCCTCAATTAAATTTAGAAAACGAGAATGTTTTTATTGAGGCATCTGCCGAAGAAATTAATGAAGCAGTCAAATTAGCAACAATTGCTTTTAAAAAGTTCCGTAATATATCTGGAGCACAGAAAGCAGCTTTTTTAAATGTTATTGCAGACGAAATTTTAGCTTTAGGAGATGATTTAATAAGGGTATATTGTTCCGAATCTGGTTTGTCAGAAGATCGAGCAAAAGGAGAACGAGGTAGAACTATATTTCAATTAAAGAGTTTTGCTAATTTAGTTGAAGAAGGATCTTGGGTTGAAGCTATTATTGAAACAGCACAAACAAATCGTACTCCAATTGCAAAACCAGACTTACGAAAAATGTCTATTCCTTTAGGGCCTATTGTTGTTTTTGGCGCAAGCAATTTTCCATTAGCATATTCAACAGCAGGAGGTGATACAGCTTCAGCTTTAGCTGCTGGTTGTCCTGTAATTGTGAAATCACACCCTATGCATGCAGGAACAGGAGAATTAGTAGCTTCGGCTATTTTAAAAGCTGCAAAGAGAACAGAAATACCTAATGGAGTATTTTCAAATTTAAATAGTAGAGGCATTGAAGTTGGTGTGAAACTTGTTAATCATCCCGATATTAAAGCGGTTGGATTTACGGGAAGTATTCGTGGAGGAAGAGCACTTTATGATTTGGCTTCACAACGCGAAGAACCTATTCCAGTATTTGCTGAAATGGGAAGTATTAATCCTGTAATTATTCTCCCAGAAGCATTAAATAGAAGAGAAAGTAATTTAGCAAAAACTTATGCAAACTCTATTACATTAGGGACAGGTCAATTCTGTACAAATCCAGGGTTATTATTAGGAATTAAAGGCAAAAATCTTTCTAGTTTTATTCAGAAATTATCAGGAGAAATTTTAAAAATTAAACCTTCTTGTATGCTGCATCCCAATATTATTGAAGCATACGAGAAAAAAAAATTGAAAGCATTTTCACAATCTGGATTAAGTATGGTTGCCAATTTAGAAAAAGAAGAGCAATCTAATTACGCTAGACCAACTATTACTACTGTTGAAGGCAAAACGTTTTTAGAAAACACGACTTTGCATCAGGAAGTTTTTGGTCCATTTTCTATGGTAGTACAATGTGAAGATGTAAATCAATTAGAGGCTATAATTTTAAAACTTGAAGGTCAATTAACAGGAACTATTATTTCGGCTAATAATGAAGCTGTAGATTATTCTAGTGTTATTGAAGCACTTAAAAACAAAGTAGGACGAATAATTTTTAATGGAGTTCCAACAGGAGTCGAAGTTTGCCCAGCAATGGTTCATGGAGGACCTTATCCTGCATCTACAGATAGTCGTTTTACTGCAGTTGGAGTAAATGCTATAAAGCGTTGGGTAAGACCTTTCAGCTATCAAGATTGGCCAAATAATTTGTTACCAAATGAGCTTAAAAATGAAAATCCATTAAAGATTTCAAGATTAATAAATGGAGAACAAACTCTTAATAAAATTTAAGCAATGTCAAAAAAAGTAATTGTAATTGGAGGCGGAATTATAGGGTTATGCTCTGCCTATTATCTTCAAAAAGAAGGACATGAAGTTACGGTTGTAGATCAATCTAATCTTGATTCTGGAGCATCTTATGTAAATGCAGGCTACTTGTCTCCTAGTCACATAATACCGTTGTCAGCTCCAGGAGTGATGAAAAAGGGATTGAAATGGATGTTTAATTCCTCAAGCCCTTTATATATAAAGCCACGTTTGGAATTAGATTTTTTAAAGTGGACTTGGGCTTTTAATAAGTCTTGTAATGCATCTCATGTTAAAAAATCAACATCAGTTATTAAAGATATTTCGGTGTTAAGTCAAGAGTTATTTGATAATATAAAAAAATCTGAAAAGTTTACTTTTCATTATGATAAGAAAGGACTTTTGATGTTATGTCAGACAGAAAAAATGTTGGAGAGCGAATTGAAAATTGTAAAACTGGCAAAAGAAGAAGGCCTGGAAGCCAAAATAATTAACACTAATGAATTAAAACAGTTAGAACCGAATGTTGAAATAAATGCCATTGGAGCAGCATATTTTAAGTGTGATCACCACACAACACCAAATGAATTTATGTTGGAAATGAAAGTTTATTTAAAAGAATTAGGAGTTCAGTTTTTTAAAAACGAAAAAGTAGAAGATTTAGAAATTAAAGATGGAGAAATCCAAACGATAATAACCAAGAAGCAAAAACTAAAAGCGGATGAATTTGTTTTAGCGGCTGGCTCATGGAGCCCTTTTTTAAGCAAAAAATTAGGATTGAAATTATTGTTACAGGCAGGAAAAGGTTATCGAATTAACACCGAAAAACCAACAGGAATTACAATTCCGGCTATTATGGCAGAATCTAAAGCTGCAGTAACACCTATGCATGGGTTTACTCGTTTTGCAGGAACAATGGAAATAGCAGGAATAAATCAAAATATCAATAAAGTAAGAGTGGATGCTATTGCAAATGCGGCTACTCGATATTATCCTAAGATTAAACTTTCCGAACAAGAGAAGAAAAAAGCTGCATGTGGCTTGCGTCCAGTTTCACCAGACGGATTACCTTATATTGGCAAATCTAAAAAGTGTAATAATTTAACAATAGCTACTGGTCATGCAATGATGGGTTGGAGTATGGCTACTGCAACTGGGAAATTAGTTTCAGAAATTATTTCAGAACAAAAACCAACTTTAAATTTAAATCCATTTCATCCAGATAGAAAATTTTAGAATTGTTAGATTTCTAAATCTTCAATATCAAGTCTCATATTAATCATGTGTTTTTTAAAACCCGCTTTTTCGTAAGCTCTTATTGCTGGGATGTTGTCGTCATACACATCTAACCTAATTTCAAAAATATGACGATTATAGCACCATTTTAATAAAACATCAACGATTAATTTATTTAACCCTTTCCCTCTTTGAGCTTTAGGCACAAACATAAAACCTAAATAACCTTGTTTACTATGCTTCAAGTAATGTCTATCCTCTTTAATTTTTGCATAGCCTGAAGCCATAATCTGGTTATCAATTTCAACAACAAACACATCAGAGTTTTCGCTTAAAATTAATTCTGAAATATCGTAATAATTTATTTTCCCTTCTTTAATTGTAGGGTCGAAAGGGCGTTCGGCTTCAATAACGCCTTGTTCAAATTGTAATAATGTTG
>Ga0209013_10002977_pt1 | contig 15215 bp, 12 predicted proteins | sample Cruoilmetagenom2_FD_187291 | JGI IMG/M metagenome (GOLD analysis project Ga0209013, IMG submission 187291) | Oil polluted marine microbial communities from Coal Oil Point, Santa Barbara, California, USA - Sample 2 (SPAdes) (version 2) | ecosystem: Environmental > Aquatic > Marine > Oil seeps ... | reverse complement strand
GACGTTCATGACGGATTGAATATTGCTTTTTGAACGGCTGCTTTGCGCCGAGAAGCAATGGGATGGACTCCTCCTCCCCTTACGGCATCTATGTGCCAGACTGGAGTAGTTGCCCTCAGTCACAGGAAAAGAAGGAGTCCACCATGAATATTAGTCGTATTGGAATTGATTTGGCAAAGAATGTGTTTCAGTTGCACGGTGTTGATCGTCACGGCAAGGCGGTGTGGAAACGTCGGTTAAAACGGGACCAGTGGTTAAAAGCAGTATTGAGTCAGGCAGAACCTGGTTGTGAGATTGGCATGGAAGCTTGTGCCGGGGCCCATCATTGGGCACGCGAGCTTGAGTCCCGAGGATACATGGTTAAGTTGATAGCCCCGCAGTTCGTAAAGCCGTATGTAAAGAGCAACAAGAACGATGCCAATGATGCCGAGGCAATCTGCGAAGCCATGAGCCGGCCGAACATGCGCTTTGTGACGGTAAAGAGTATTGAACAACAGGATATCCAGGCGACCCACCGCATTCGTTCTGAACTGATGTCACAACGCACCGCCAAGGCCAACCAGATCCGTGGTCTGGTGGCTGAGTACGGTCTCGTCGCGCCACAAACGATGTGCGCACTGCGAGCAGCGATCCCATGTTGGCTGGAGGATGCCGAGAACGGTCTGACTGATCACTTCCGTTCGTTGTTACACGGTGTATGGATCGATCTGGTTACCCTGGATGATCGTGTGCGCGAGTTGGATCAGGGGATACAAAAACTTGCCAACAGCAACGAAGTCACCCAACGGCTACAACAGCTACGTGGTGTGGGTCCGTTGGTTGCCACTGCATTGGTCGCCACGGTCGGTGATGCCCGGCAATACCACAAAAGCCGGCAGATGGCCGCTGCCATCGGGCTCACGCCAAGGCAACATAGCAGTGGGGGTAAAGACCGTTTACTGGGCATCAGTAAGCGTGGTGACGTTTACTTACGCAGCATGTTGATACACGGAGCACGTGCGGTGGTCTCACAAGCCAAACACAGAGATGACCGACTCAGTCAGTGGGTCATCAGCATCGCGCAACGGCGGCATCCGAACGTGGCGGCCGTGGCGCTGGCCAACAAGACGGCACGCATGGCCTGGGCCATGCTGCGCAATGAAACAGATTACGATCCTGACTTCGCGATGAGCTGAGACAGGATAAACAAGGAGAACCTCAACTACGATTGCTAAGCAAACTGCATGATGGCAAACAGGTCGAACCGGCGTCAGTCAAACCCGGGAATGTCCGAGTACTCAAAGTACGTAGAAGCGATAGGGAACTGACGCGCGAATAACCCATTATGGCCCGGCATCAACGTATGCCAACTTCAGAGGCCGGATATACGTATGCAGTCGTGCCATGTCTGTCATTAACAGAGTGCTTGCAATGAGGAGGAGTCTATATACGGTCATTCATGGGGAAAAAATGACGGATATTTTTTCCGGCACTTAACTCTGACCCCGTAACAATTTATCAGCGGGGCGGTTTTGCTTCCTCTATAATTGCTGATCCTTCCGGGGAGGGCTGAATGCCTATTAAATGACGTCCTCGGAATCTGAGAAAATGGAGGCACTTCTTATGTCCATCTACCACTTGAAGGGGCGCATTGCCCTTGCCCTAGTCCTGAGTGTATCGACTGTAACCGCAATGGCCAAGGACATCATTCACGATGCCGAGCACTACGTGCTGCTGAAGCAGTACAAAGGCCAGTGGGCGCAGCAAGACGAAGATCTGCAGGCTAAGCTCGACGCGCTGCGCGAGAAGCACGGCAAGCCCCCCAATATTATTCACATCATGTGGGACGACACGCCGGTTGGCGAGATCGGCATCCCCGAGGTCCAGAAGATTCGGGGTTGGGAGACGCCCACCATGAACCAGATCGCAAAGGAAGGGATCAACTTCATGCGCATGTATACGGAACCTTCCTGCACACCAAGCCGCGCTGCGGTAATGACGGGTCGACACGCGGTACGCAACGGTATGTACAACGTGGGCTTTCCCTACGAGTACGGGGGGCTGGCTGCCGAGGAAGTGACCATCGCCGAGGTGCTGAGTGAAGTCGGCTACGCTACGGCCTTTTACGGCAAGTCGCACCTGGGCGACGTTGAATCCAGTTACCTGTCCAACCAGGGGTTCGACGAGGCGCTCTGGTCCCCCTACAACCAGGTACCCAGCCTCTATGTACCCCAGGCCCAGTTGGGCTTCCTCAGTGGCGCTGTCCTGTTTCCGGAGATGTTCGGCGAAGACCCGTATGACATCGACAAGGGTTGGCGCCCTGACGGCTACGTCTGGGGGCTGGAAGGCACCAAGGGTGGGCCGGTACGGGAAGTCGGCAACCCGCCTAACCACGATGACTACATGAAGATGGAAGACGAGTATTTCAGGCGTTCCATGGACTTCATCGAGCGCAGCGCCAAGAGCGACAAGCCCTTCTTCCTGGCCCTCTGGCCGCAACTCACGTCATTCCTCGGTTTCCCGGACCGTGTCACGGCCGCCGGTAGTTTCCTGCAGGAAGCGCTGGCTCGCATGGATACTCGAATCGCACTGATCAAGGCTCAGCTGGAGGAGTTGGGCATCGCTGAGAACACGCTGGTGATCCTTATGGCCGACAATGGCCCCATGGTGCACAACGGACCGCCAGGCATGGTGGAGACACTCTACACAGGCGGTAAGGGTGACTACACGGAAGGCGGCGTCCGCGTACCAGCGATCGCCTGGTGGCCCGGAGTGATCGAGCCCGGCCAGATCGTGGGCGACATTATCCACGAAACAGACCTGTTCACCACGTTCGCCCGCCTTGGCGGCGCCACGAAACACATCCCGCGCGACCGTATCATCGATGGCGTGGACCAGACGGCCCTAATTCTTGAAGGGGACACGCACAGTCGCCGTGACTACGTGCATATCTACACCGGACCGCTGCTGGCTGCTACGGTCAAGGGTCGCTACAAGAAGCACTGGGCTGGCGCCAAGCCGGGCCTGTCCGGGCCGGAGTTCTACGATCTGTTTGCGGATCCGCGTGAAGACTCCGGCCAGCTGCTGCCCATGTTCCCGGCCAAGAGCATGTTCAACCACATGAAGACGCGGCACCTGCTCATGAAGGAGAAATACCCGGATTCAGGTCAAAACCGGGACTTCCCTTTCAAGAACCTGGAAAACCCGCGGCCTGCGGTCCATGAGGCCAGCCAACCCCGCGTGGATCCGGAAGACGTACCGTTCGATCCGCGTGATGTCATTCGTAACGTGCCCGAATGGGAAAACACGGATGCTGGTTGGGGCCTGGGGGAGGGTGGTGACTGATTCCCACCAATTCCTGAGCATGAAAAAAGAGGCCATCTGGCCTCTTTTTTCTTACCGTTGCTGCGAACGATCTTGTGGGTCATCGTCGGATAAAACACGCTCACTTAGAATGTCCGCCGATCTCTGCCTTTCAATGCTGTCAATCGCCAGGTTCGCCTTCGGGTCGTAAGGGAATGAAGATGGCTTCGTAGGTTGATGACCGGTTACGGCCAGAAAGCAGAACTGAATCAAGTGTTGATTTTAGAGGGCTTTTGGTTCGGAGTCGGCCAAGAACAGCACGCTGAGGCCCCATTGGCGCAAAGGTTCATGTGGCAGTACTTCGTCCACTAACCGGGCTGCGCTGCTTGCCATACACCGCGCCCCGCAACTGGAAATAACATACAAATGTCCCATTCTTTGTTTTTCAGCAAAAAATGTGAAAATTTCCAACTCTGCTAATCTTTTAGTAGGGTCTGCGGCTGCGGGTGCGCCCCCAACTGGATTTCTGGCAAGACAGAGGAAGTGTAGCAATGCAAACATCAATGCGAACACTGGTTATTACGATGGCAAGCTTGACTGGCTTGCTGATGGTCCAATCCGGACACACCGGAGAGTTGACCAGGGGAGCCATGCTCAGTGCTTCTTGCGAGGGGTGTCATGGGACAAACGGCCACAGCCCGGGATCTATTCCGGACATCTCCGGCAAGTCAGCTGAATTCATCCGCATTTCCATGGAAGAGTTTCGCTCGGGCGGGCGTGCATCCACCGTGATGGCGCGGCACGCGAAGGGCTACACAGATGATGAGATTCTGCTGATTGCAGAGTACTTTGCAAATCGGAAATGAGAAGCGAGAAGATGCAGCCATGAGTAAACTCACGCGTAGAAATTTTATTCGATTGACTGGCACGATCAGTGCAGCAACTTCGGTACTGGGTTGGCCGATGGTTAGCCTGGCAGGCAAGGCGAGCGGTCGTGTCGTGATTATAGGCGGCGGTTTCGGCGGGGCCAGTTGCGCCAAGTATCTCCGCAGGCTGGCACCCGGAATTGAAGTCACGCTGGTCGAGCGGAACACGAGCTTCATTACCTGCCCGTTCAGCAATGCCGTTCTGGGTGGACTGTACAACATCGACTACATTACCCAAAGTTACGATGCCTTGCGGGAAGTGTATGGGGTAAATGTTATTCATGACAATGCCACCACGATCAATCCGGCCGCAAAAAAAGTGGCTCTTGCCGGTGGAGCGGCCCTGCCGTACGATCACCTCGTGATTTCCCCAGGCATTGATTTTCAATGGGGGGCGATCGAGGGTTATGACGAAACAGCCAGCGAGACAATCCCTCACGCCTGGAAGGCAGGCCTGCAGACTTTGATTCTCCACAGGCAACTCGAGCAAATGCAGGACGGTGGTGTCGTGATCATCGCACCGCCGAGGAATCCGTTTCGATGTCCGCCCGGTCCCTATGAGAGGGCGAGCATGATCGCGCATTACCTCAAGCAGACCAAACCCAAATCCAAGATCCTGATTTATGATGCCAAGGAAAAGTTTTCCAAGCAGCCATTATTTGAGCAAGGCTGGCAAGCATTGTATCCGGGTATGATTGAATGGATCAAGGAATCTGACGGCGGCGCCATCGAACGCGTGGATGCGAAGACCATGACTGTGTACCCGACGTTTGGTGATCCGCAAAAGGCCGACGTTATCAACCTGATTCCTCCGCAGAAAGCGGGCGCGATCGCCCAGGCAGCGGGACTCAGCAACGATGACGGATGGTGTCCGGTGAACCAGAGGACCTTCGAGTCCACGGTTCACAAGAGTATTCATGTCATCGGAGACGCAGCTATCGCGAGCCCGATGCCGAAATCAGGCTTTGCCGCGAGCAGCGAGGGCAAAGTTTGCGCGACGGCAATAGCAGCCAGTCTGAGTGGCCAGGAGATGCCTGAGCCTTCTTATGTCAATACCTGCTATAGCCTGATTGGCCCCAAATATGGTATATCGGTAGCGGCTGTATACCGTATGGAGGACGAGGGTATCGTGAGCGTCAAGGGTGCCGGTGGCGTAAGTCCGGCAGATGCAACAGATGCGTTCCGCGGGGATGAAGCACGGTATGCGGTTGGATGGTACAAGAGCATCACTTCCGATATATGGGGTTAAAAAAACACTAATTCGTCCATGAAAGGGATCCGGTCCTGCCTCCAAAGTAGATATTCAAAGGAGGCAAAATTCGATGGCATGACCTGCTGGAGTCGGCCAGATGCTGACGTGAGTACTGATTACGACATGATCTTCAAAGCAACATAGGGGACGAAACACAGGACTGTAATGGCGAGTTTGTAAGCTCCTACATACTGGAAGCTCACGCGCGATACATCTTCTTCACTAATCAAAAAAATTCTCGCGTTGATACGCAATGCCATTCCTCGAAAGAGGGTCAGACTAACAACGGTAAGAAGGTATATTCCAATATTTATTAGAGGGTGTTCAGAATTCTGTGTCAACGTAAATCCTGCTTACTCATAAAATCATAATTCCAGTGCATCATCAAGCCGGCCTTCAAAGAAGATCGCCAGTTGGGACAATGTGAGCGCCCAGTTCTGGATTGGCATGGTCCATTTTTTACTGGCATTCTGAATGCCCAGATACAGCAGTTTCAGCAGGCTGTTCTCGTTCGGGAAACCACCCTTGGTTTTGGTCAGCTTACGGAATTGGCGATGCACCGCCTCGATCGAATTGGTGGTGTAAATCACCCGCCGGATTTCTTCCGGGTACTTGAAGTACACCGACAGGTTTTCCCACTTGTTGCGCCAGGACTTGATCACAATCGGATATTTTTGACCCCAGCGCTCTTCCAGATCATCCAGCGCCGCCTCGGCCGCTTCACGCGACACAGCCCGATAAACCCGCTTCAGATCAACCATGAACATTTTCTGGTGTTTGGAGCCCACGTAGCGCAATGAGTTGCGGATTTGGTGGACAATGCACAGCTGCACCTCGGTATCGGGGAAGATGGCGTTGATCGCATCCGGAAAGCCGGTCAGGCCATCTACCGAGGCGATCAAGAAGTCTTTGACACCGCGGTTGCTGAGATCGGTCAACACCGACAGCCAGAAGTTAGCACCTTCACTTTCAGACAGATACAGACCCAGGACTTCCTTTTTGCCTTCCATGTTCAGCCCCAGGATGGTGTAGATCGCCTTGGAAACATAACGGCCGTTATCCCGGATCTTGTAGTGAATGGCATCCATCCAGACGAACGGATAGTGGCTCTCCAGTGGTCGCTGCTGCCACTCTTTTACTTCGGCAATGATCTTATCGGTAATCGCACTGAGAGTGGCAGTGGAGACGCTGATGCCGTACAACTCTTCCACGTGGCCGGCGATATCCCGATAGCTCATTCCGCGGCCATACATGGATAATATCTTGGTCTCGATCTCATCGCTGACGTGGGTCTGATGCTTCTTGATCAGTTGCGGCTCAAAGGTTCCAGAGCGGTCGCGAGGCGTATCCAGTTCAAACGAACCGGAACTGCTCTTCATGGTTTTGCGGGACTTACCATTCTTACGATTGGGGCTGATCTCCTGGGCCAAGTGGGTGTCGATCTCGGCTTCCAGAGCGGCTTCAGTAAGTTGTTTGACCAGCGGGCCAAGCACACTGTCTTTACCAGTGATGGGTTTGCCCGCTTTTAGTGCTTCGAGCGCCTGTTCAAAATCGAATTTCTCTGTCATTGTGTAATCCTCTTTTAGATAGAATAAAGGATTGACACAGAATTTCTAACACTCCCTTAGCAGGCTAGACTGGAGAAAGTACGGGCAGAAAAGTATCTCTTAGAAAATAGCTCAAGCGGTGCCATATGCTCTGACGACGTACAAATAACGGGTTTTTAAAAACTTCTTCATCTGCCAACAACTGCGGTACTTCATAATAAATGTGTACAAAGACACACTACCGCCCGTCCGGGCTACACCACAGGGCCCCCGTTTTGCAGCAAATAGTCACCCAATTCCAAGCTTTCGCATCTAAGCAATATGAGGGTAAGGCTGAAGGATTACGTGCGATTCCAGATCGCTATTAACCCCCTTCCAACTGCATGTAATAAGTTGCTGCTATAAGAATCTTATGAAAATGGCAATATCGTGTAAGTAGTTACTGTTCTGTTATGCAGCACCATTCCGGTCTGTGAAGATCAGTCCATGGTTTTCAGAAAAGTAAGTAATTAAAAGCATCTTTACCCAATGTAATATGACTGTATGTATCTATCCCCTTTTTATTTGATAAAAGACGGCATAAGAAAGCATTAAACCAATAGTTATCAACTAATAAAATTCTATATTCGATTTATTCAAGTATTTACTGGAAATACCAAAGAACTATTGAATAAAAATTCAAAACTTCGATTCATTGATGTTATTAAAAGGATTTATTGATAATAATCTAATCTGGGTATGCGAGCAGTGGACCGCTTTGTCAGCGCAAAGCTGCCATTCATTAGGCTTGAATTTCAGTGAAGCGAATAACCGGAAGCGGCCAAAGCAGACTATAGTTGAGCAAAAAAACCCGGCATGTAGCCGGGTTTCTCTACATATTCTCTCAGTGTTTTAAGGTGTGTACCAAATCGGTGAGGTATAGGCGCGTTCCTGATGACTCAATGGTACGTCCGCATTCATTTTTATACCAAAAAACTGCTGGTCATGGGCCTGCCAGGTTGGTGTCGGAATTTCCATAACGCGAGCGTAATAGACCGCTGACATTTCCGGATCAAAATCAGGGTCAGTCCAGATCGCACGTAATTCGGCATCTCCAATATTATTCAGATAGGTCGCGTTTTCCGTATCAACCGTGTCACCTACTGGTGTGCGACACCTGCCGTCCGCATCAATGGTGCGACCGTCGGAAACAGCCACGTCATAGATTTTCTCATGACGATTCCCCTTCTTATCTACCCAACCCTTGATTATCTGGATTCGATCCAGATTCCCAGCAGCGGGGTCCTTCAATGCGCCGACCATGAATGTGGGTGCTTTGTTGCCTTTTGGATTGGCAGCGAGGTCACCTCCCATGGGAACGCCTTTGTCATACCCGATACTGACCACATTCGGACGATATAGATCGTCACTTGTGTAATCCCAGCCTCCGAAAAACCGTACGATGATCCGGGTACCCGTGGTGGCGTAGGTCTCTTTTTTCTGCATGCCATTGAAAATACCTTCGCGGGTATTTTCTCGCGCCCAGACTGCAGCAAGGCCGGATGCCAAAGTTTCATATTCATAGGTGGAGAGACTTTCTTCTCCACTGAAAGATTTAATTACATAGTGTTCGTAGCGATCTGGTGAGGGTTCACCTGTCGGCAATTTTCCCCAGAAATTATCATCGCGTGTGGCAGAGAGACCGGTGTGGGCATCTGTACTACCGACCATACCGAACTTGAAAGGGTTAACACCCAGTTTCTGTTGCTGCTGCAATCCAACCTGCAGCGCAGTACGGGCATATTCGTATTGCAGCATATCGTTTTCCTTGGGCTTCATGCCCACGACATCGCCCTTATCCCAGGTGCCGTAGTCTGCAAATTCATCCTCTGTCGAAAGGAATGGATGTGCTTCACCGTCACCTTTGATCTGCGTAACCTCATACAGAGGCTCCCACTTCATTCGGGCCTCGGCATAGTCGCGATCGATACGTTTTCCATTCAGACGTTCCACCGAAAACATCAAGCCATTGGAAAGGTTACCGTTGTGCGGAATGGCCAAAACCCGGCCTCCTGACTCGGTCTCGTAGTTGGCCATCCACGTCCACAGGTCTTCCGGGTCCATCGACTGGTACGCGCTGAAGGGTACTGCTTGGGATGCGCGCATGCCGTCATCGCGAAAAATGACGACTCGGTGTAAATTACTGGGCGATGTCCTTGTGTTGAGGGAAGTCCACTCGTAACCGATTAGTGCGGTGAATTGCCCCGGATTGTTGTGCTGCTCAGCGGCTTCGATCTGGCGGTCCCAGACCGATCGCTGCATGGACCGGCTTTTGATCGGGTCACCTGTGTACATCGCGGCACCCCATTCCATAAAAGCGTCGTACCCTTTTCCGGCGTTGACCATGTCGTACCATCTTTTGCCATTTTCGGTGGCCAGAAGATCAGGGTTTCCTTCCGTAATATAAGGTGCAAGTCCCAATGCCTCCGCGTGGTCGGATACAACCAGGAAGTCAAGCGGACGAACCAGTCGAGCACGCTGCCCGGTACTTGTTAGCACTTCCTCCCCCTTGGCAAACTTGTAGGCTTCATCAGGGCCTAGGCGGTTGCCAATCATCCCGGAGTCCGCCGAATACCGGGTATGGAGGTGTGTATCGCCCCAGTAAACCCCCTCCGCGAAGTCGCTGTTTCTCACAGTACGATCTACAAATGGGGAGTAGATTTTTTCTTTTACCGCTACATCTTCAGCGGTTGGAGAAATGTCAGTCTGTGCAACGGCCAAGCATGGCATAACAAACAGTCCGATACATGTCATCATGTGCCACTTTTTCATGGTGTCCTCCACGGACAAAAAAAATACAGAAATTAACGTCCAGATGATGATTTATTTTGAACCGTATGTAAATCACATTTGTGAACGCTTTCGTGACACTTTAGCATAGCCCGTAATGTCAACAAATCCCCGAGATGTGCTCAATGACCAATCGCAAACGATATACACGCGAATTCAAGTTGGAAGCAGAGGAGTTTCAATATGAGCGTTGACTTGCCCCGGCAGTGCAAAACCAAGTAGCAGGAATAAGACAAAAAGCCTCTTTGTCGCTTCGATTACGCAATTTGTTGTCATTTCCGAATTCAAGAGCTTATTTAAACAATCCCAACGACTCATAATTGGCATTTCTAAACCCCATGTTTCGGATTCTGGCTATCTTCTGATCCTTCGACGATCACTATCTGTTACCAAATGTGTAAGAAGCCGAGATGCGAATTATGTCGCTGGCCGCTTTTATCTTTTATCGTTTTACCGAGACGAAATCCCAAGGGAATCAGCCACTCTTTTGCCTGCCAATTATACGCCATGGGTGCTTCACCATTACTGATATACCAACCGTCCTTAAACTGCAAAACAGCAAGCGGTTGAAGTGCGAACGCCGAAGCATATACGGAGTCACTATTTGGCTTGGTTTTGCCCCAAACCTGACGAATCAATGCGCCCCACATCAGACGACCATTAAAACTATTTTCCAGAAACACTGCAGAAAAACCAAAACGCCAAACATCTGTACCAAATTGTTTATCATCTGCAGGCAAGTTGATGGCAGGTCCAATGCCGATCTTTCCTGTTGCCCAGATCTTGGGAAGAAACAGTGTTATGAACTCCGCATTGCCTGATCCACTGGTGCCTCCTACCTGTTCCACATTGGAAAAACTGAAGCGGTTGATGATCGGCCATGGCGACCCCCACTTGCCCTTTGCCATGGGAATCACAAATCGTGTGTTAAAGGAATCGTTACTACCCGGCGGGCGTGTTTTTCCCGGGGCTATTTCATCTTCATACCAGTCGTAAAACTCCCAACCCGCAGATATCGAAATTGCTGGCGCCGTTGGGTCGTTGGTATTAATTTCTTCAACTACCTCGACCTTTTCATCCGGTGATTGTTCAGCATCCGGATCAACCACCTGATCTGATGCATTTGCAGCACTGACCGCAAGGGCAAAAAGCGACAGCGAACCGACTACTAAATACCGCCACATTGAATTTAAACCACGTTTCATTCTAACCCCCACAAGCCCCTTTAAAATAGAAATAACATAGTAACATTTTGACTCACGCAGGATGGAGGTGTTCATATCATCATCAGTCGGGTTTTTCAGAAACAGCTCATCTACCTATGAGAGCAGTGTGTACTTCCAGGCACGTACAAAAGAAGGGTGCCCCCCCTGCCTATCTTTTACACACCAGAGCACCCGTGCAGTGATAACCCTGGCATTGGTATTGGGTTCAGCCAGATGTGCCTGATACTCCCGCGTTGCAGTGCCTTGTAGGGGCAGCAATACTCACCTGGAGTTTCCCGTCAACTGCCCGCCTATCGATTGAACATAACAGAGGATTATTCGCCATTCCTTCGGAACGGTTAGCTCCGCCGCATAATCACGACTATGTTAAATCGGTTGGCTGTTATCGCCTCTGTGGTCACGGAGCCAGGAATTTCAGGAATTTTTAATGCCGCTTCTAGCCAGATGGCCGCTTAAACCGACTCAAAACATGGACCAATTAATGTGGGCTAGCCTCCTCATCTAGAACATTGTTCAACGAGTCCTCGATCCGTGGTGGACGTTGATTCAGTGACAAATGGTGATCAGTGATTTTCTTTAGTTTGACACCCAATTTATCCAATCCAATCAAGGATACGACCTCTCGCGCAAGTGGAAAAACTTCATCCTCTTCATACCCGTAAAACGAATATTTATTCAGCACATCTTTAAGGTTAATTAATTCCTCTAGCCTGTCAGGGTGACAGGCAATGCTTTTAGTAAGAGTGGTAGTAAAGTCTTCTTCTATATTATTACTGTGCTTGCCTGTCAGATTGACAGCACAAGTCGTGTCAAATAACTGTACTTAATGGGCCCAACTTCAGCAATATACATTGAGGGGGTAAGCTGCCTTTCTTATTCAGGCAGCTGCCTGATAATGATGATGTGCTCATGGGTGCCTGGCTCCTTAAAAAATTTTTCGGTGCATTCAACAGAGAATTACCATCTTACGGTCGTTTTTATCTTCGGGTGATTGTTACAATCCAGGAGCATGTCCGGACAAAGGATTGTTATGCTTAGAGAGTTCGAAGATAAATCGAAAAATTGAAAAGAGGAATATCAGTGAATACAGAAAACGCAGCGCATTACGACTGGGAGAAAATTCCCGGCGAACAAATGAACAATGATCTTGGCCGTAAGCTGATCACCGGCGACAAAATGATGCTCGCACATATCTACCTGAAGAAGGGCGGGGTCGTGCAAAAGCACAGCCACCACCATGAGCAGATCGCTTACGTGTTGAAAGGCGCGTTGAAGTTTCTGATGGGAGAAGACCAGGATGAAGAAATTACCGTACGAGCGGGAGAGGTGTTGGTTATTCCGTCCCACCTTCCCCACAGTGTGGTTGCACTTGAAGACACCCTTGATTTGGACATTTTTAGTCCCCCGCGTGAAGACTGGCTGGACGGCAGCGACGATTACCTGAGAGAGGGGCCATCTCAGTAGGAGGAAATTCATGGACCTGAACATCAGCGGCAAGTCCGCAATCATCTGTGCATCCAGCAAAGGGCTGGGTAAAGCCTGTGCGCTGGCGCTGGCCAAAGAAGGTGTGAATGTCTGGATTAGCGGCCGCAACCAGGATTCACTGGAAAAGACTTCTGCTGAGATTGCTTCTGTCAGTGGGAAGAAGGTGAATTCAGTGGCCTCGGACGTCACCACGGACGAGGGCCGTGAAGCCTTGCTAGCCGCTTGTCCTACCCCGGACATTCTGGTCAATAATGCTGGCGGACCGCCGCCGGGTGACTTTCGCGACTGGAATCAAAATGACTGGTTCGAGGCGGTCAACGCCAATATGTACAGCGCCATTGACATGATCCGGCGCTGCCTGGACGGCATGATCGAGCGGCGGTTTGGGCGCATTGTCAATATCACCAGCATGGCAGTAAAAATGCCTGTCACAACGCTGGGACTTTCCAACGGCGCCCGCGCCGGACTCACCGGTTTCGTCTCTGGTATTGCCCGCGAACCCGCGCAGCATAATGTCACCATCAATAACCTGCTGCCTGGATATATCGCAACCGACCGCATGTGGTCTGTGCTCAACGCAAGTGCCAATGCGGCCGGACAAGACCAGGAAACTTTTATCAAAACCATGTTCAGCAGGATAGGCGCAAAGCGGCCCGGTGACCCAGACGAATTCGGTGCTGTCTGTGCTTTTTTGTGCAGTCAGCAAGCTGCTTACATCACTGCGCAGAACATCCTTATGGATGGGGGATTGTTCCCGGGTACCTTCTAAACCAGGGCGTTAAAACCGATCCCACACAGGTATGACATTATCCGGGAGAGGTGCGAATGCTCCGAGTTCGGCCCACAGATTACCCGGCATATGGAAATCAGAACCACAGGAAGCCAACAAATTCTTTTGTTCACAATACTGCGCCATTGCTTCTGTTCTTTGTGGCAATTGATGCCCCGAAATGACTTCCATACCCTGGCCACCGGCCTGCAGGAATGTGTCGAGCAGACGTTTCAATTTTGTTCTGGTTAATTTGTATTGCAAAGGGTGGGCGAGCACGGGAACGCCGTTTGCATCCCGAATCCACTGAATAATTTGTGGCAATTCCGCCCAGAGTTGTTTTACATCTCCAGCCTTGCCCGTACCGAGATAGTGCTTGAATGCGGCTTTTATGGAGTTTGCCTTACCGATGTTCATTATGTGTTGAGCAAAATGCGGGCGCCCGATGTAGCCCCCATTGGAAATGCTCGATGCCCCGGCAAACGCATCTTCAATGCCTTGTTTCTCGAGCCTGTCACCGATTCGCCTGGCGCGCTTCAGACGAGCATCGGTTTGAGATTGCGCACCGGTTTTTAAGGCATCACTGTCAAGATCAACATTCAAACCGACAACATGGACGCCGGTATTTTCCCACTGAGTAGAAAACTCGATGCCAGGAACCAGTTCCAACTTGTATTGGCTAGCAGGCATTTCCTGGTATGCATCGATCGTATCGTGATCTGTTATGGCAAGGACATCAACATGCTTTTCAACAGCACGCAAAACGAGTTCATGCGGTGTCAATTTACCGTCAGAAAAAGTCGTGTGCGAATGCAAATCAAAAATCATTGGCTGTACCGGTTTTTGGGGATGAGTCACATCAACTCATCCAATGGGCAGCAAGTGTAGCCTAATTGCTTACGTTGAAATCAATACCGGCAAGGACCATGACCTCAAGGGTGTCTGCCGTGACCCAATTTACCTTCACATTTTCAATTCCAGAAATGGCACAGACGCAGTCTTACCCGTAACATGACGAGCTATGGATGTCTTGGAAATACGTTGGAAATACAAACAAGGAGTAATGAATGAGTGACCGAACAGACATGGAACGGGCCATAGGCCTGTATTTCAAAGCGATTAACAGCAACGATGCCGGCATCGTTCCCCTTGCGGACGACGTCGTGATGAGCGGGCCAATGCTACCAGAGCCGATTAAGGGGGAAACAGCGGTGCGCCAATACATTGCGGATACGGCGCCATTCATTGCGCGCTGGATTGAGAAGTACAGCGTGATCGAAGGTGATTCCGCCGCGGTCATCCTGGAATTTGAAGGCCTCAATGGCCTTATCATGAAAGGCGCTGAGTTCTTCCGGGTCAGAGATGGAAAAATTTGTGATATGCAGAATTTTTTTGACACGCGGCCACTGATCAAGGGCTCGAATTGACCAGCTATAAACAGGATATTGCCCATTTAACATAATAAATTCCCGCGGATATTTTTTAATTCATTCTGCGTTCAGCATTACAGACTTAAGCTGAGCTCCACGGTTCAGAACCGGTTCACAAAAGGAGTTCGTGATGAAAAGTCTGAATAAGGTGCTGTTGACTGCAAGCCTGGCCCTGACTTGCCTGCCGGCATGGGCAGGTCACAAGGAACCGGGCTATGACTATGCCAAGGTCGTTTCGGCTACCCCTGTTTATGAAACAGTGCGCTACCCTGTCGATGAGCAAGTCTGCTGGGAAGAACAAGTCTGGAGACCTGAGCCCCATTCAGTTGCACCGACTGTCCTCGGTGCCATCGTCGGCGGTTTTGTGGGCCACCAGTTCGGTGGCGGCCACGGCAAGACGGCATTAACCGTGGCTGGTGTTGTGATTTGATTTTTGCACTAATTTCTTTTCTAGAAAGTAATATATTTT
>Ga0209013_10002976_pt1 | contig 15217 bp, 12 predicted proteins | sample Cruoilmetagenom2_FD_187291 | JGI IMG/M metagenome (GOLD analysis project Ga0209013, IMG submission 187291) | Oil polluted marine microbial communities from Coal Oil Point, Santa Barbara, California, USA - Sample 2 (SPAdes) (version 2) | ecosystem: Environmental > Aquatic > Marine > Oil seeps ... | reverse complement strand
GAAATCGGGAAAACTACACGAAAACCCTGTCAAGCACTTTTTTCAATTTATTAGCTGAATAGTTACAAATTGAAAAAATTATATCACCTCACAATGTCACGCTACCCTATCATTTTTCTCGCTTTCAGGTGGCCGGGCATTGCCCTCCTGTCTGCAGTTTTGATAGCCTGCAACGGTGACTCCAAGACGGTCGAAATCCATCCGAAAGAGGCCCCACAGGTAGATGCCGTCCAGGGCCGTTTTCTTAACCTTTCAGACATCCACTTCAATGCCTTTTACGATCCGGATCTGGTTGAAGAGCTTTACAATGCCGAACCCTCAGCCTGGAATTCAATTTTTGAGAAATCAACCATCACGAAAGCTGACGGGGCCAGGGATACCAATTATCCTCTCTTGAACTCATTTCTCACTTCGGCCAAAAACAGGATTGCAAAACCTGATTTTATCTTGATTTCGGGAGATTTCATTGCCCATGAGTATCACTACAATGACCACTCTCTGATCAGCGGATTTGCCCAAAAAGCGGGGATAGAGGAATACAAATGGCACGCTAACTTTATCAGGAAGAGCCTGCAATATATGGCCGGAGAACTACAGGCCCGCTTTCCTGGAGTAGCTGTGATCCCTGCTCTGGGCAACAGCGATGCATATTGCGGAGATTATCACGTCCAGCCCGGTGGCAGTTTCCTCAGGGAGTTGACTCCAATCTGGGCTTCCATTCTGCCCGATAACAAGGGGACTTTTAAGCGGACCTTTCCCAAAAACGGATATTACGCCCTGGATGCCCCCTTCAATCCGGACGGCATCCGCATCATCGTCCTGAATGCCATCCTGTTTTCGGAAAATTTCAACTCGGATTCACATGACTTTTTTTGTCAACCGGGGAATTTCGGGAGTGGAAATGAAGCCCCGGGCAAGGAGATGCTTGCCTGGACGGAAAATGAGATAAAAGCCATGAAACCCGGGCAGCAGGCCTGGTTGATTTTTCATATCCCTCCCGGAAACGACCCCAACTCCTGCTCGGGCAAAGGATATTATCAGGAACTCTTTAACCGGGGGCTGATCGATCTCTACGTCCGCAATCATGAAAGAATCACCGCATCATTCGCCGGTCACTATCACCGGGATGATTGGCGGGTCATTGCAGACGAGGGAGTTCCGCTCGAATTCATCCATATCAGCCCCGCGATATCAACAATATTTGGAAACAATCCTGGATATCAGATCGTCCATTATGATCCCCGATCCGGCGCCCTGGATGATTATTCCACCTATTTTGCCAACCTGGAAAGCCCTACCGAAAACCCAACCTGGGAGGTTGAATACAGTTTCAGCGAATCCTACCCCGGATTTGCTCCGCAGGCGGCATCCCTGATGGAGTTGCATGGCCGCATCGCTAGTCCGGGTGAACTACGGGATGAATACAATGACTATTACAGCGGGCATCCGAACGCCAAACAATTTGCACCCAAATTCTGGGCCCATGTTTGCGGACAAACCAACCTTAGCGTGGCCGGATTCAATGCCTGCATGGCAATTGAAGGGCGGGAGTGTCATTAGAGTGAAAGCGGATAAATTACTGATTTCCCATGCGTGGACCATCCTTAATGGAGTCCACGATACCTCCGCGAAATATGACTAATTTCAGAAACTTTCCCCAGCCAGGGTTGTAGGTCCATTGTTCAATAATTTCCGTAGTTTCGTTGTAGAGACGAATTTCACCACTATCCGTGTTTTGTCCACTCTGAATGTCACTATCACTGCGAAACTGGTTGCCTGTACTCTCCGAACGCAAAACTTCTTTCAACATTGGCTCACCACAGCGCATCAGGACATCGGCTTTGGTATCGCCGGTGTCAACAAGCCTGGTCCCACAGCGCCTACTCTCTGCATGGATAGAACATGCGCCTGCCAATAACATGGATAGTAGTACAACCTGGACGATTCGCATAATGACAACCTCTCATGATGTGTAAGTTTTCACAGGCGCCACGATATAGCATGGTATCAAAACTATCCAGACTACAAATCGTAGATCTGCAGAATCCCGCTGAGTTGCCGCTGTTCATCCACTACCACAAGGGAGTTGATCTTTCTCTCCAGCATGATCTGCTCAGCTGTCGCAAAGCGCTCATTCTGATCGATAGTGACCGGGGTCGTTGTCATGATGTCATCACTGTTGTTGCTGAAAAACGTTTCACCCTGCGAAATTGCACGCCGCAGATCTCCATCGGTGATGATGCCCAGAACCTGGTTGTCAGCAACAACAATCGCTGTGCCAAGACGTCCTTTATTCATGATGCCGATGGTTTCCAGCAGTGACGTTCCAGGTGCAACAACCGGCAACGGCGGCTTGTGCATGACATCTTTCACCTGTGTCAGCAGCCGCCGTCCAAGCGAACCGCCGGGATGAAAACGGGCGAAATCACCTGGCTGAAACTGGCGCTCTTCCATCAGGGCAACGGCTAGTGCATCACCTATCGCCAGCGTTGTAAGCGTTGAGTTGGTGGGAGCCAGATTATTCGGACAGGCTTCACGATCGACGCTCATTGTCAGCACGATATCCGAATTTTGCGCCAGTGTTGAATCGAGTTCTCCGACGATACAAATGATGGTGACGCCAAAACTTTTGAGGCTGGGAATCAGCTTATTGACCTCGTCTGTCTCTCCGGAGTAGCTGATGAGCACAATCACATCCCGGGAGGTAATCATTCCCAGATCGCCATGAAAGGCTTCTGCCGGGTGAAGGAAGAATGCAGGTGTTCCGGTCGATGCCAGGGTAGCGGCGATCTTGGCGCCGATATGCCCGGATTTCCCCATGCCGCAGATAATAGTATGCCCTTTTCCCGAGAGTATGGCTTTCACCGCCGCCGCAAAACTGCCGTTGATCTGCGATTCCAGATCTGCCACGGCCTGAGCCTGTTTGTGGATGGTCGCTTTGCCCAGTTCGATCAGTTGTTGTTCTGACAGGCGCATGTTGATTCTCTGTTGATGGTACTCAATATCGGTAATGTATTTGTTGGGCGCGTCGCCAGCTCCTTCGCCTACAGGGATGTAGGTGAGTGGCGTGAGCAGGACGCGGAAGCTTTACCCAAGCTACGATTTTCATCAAAAGCAACCACAGATGAACACGGATGCACACAGATATTAACATCTCACCAATCTGTATTTATCTGTGTGTATCTGTGGTTAATTATTTATGATGCAAGCAGCTCCTCGAGCTCTGCTTCATTTAAAACCGTTACACCCAGCGACTCTGCCTTTTCCAATTTTGATCCTGCCGCTTCGCCTGCAACTACGTAGTCTGTTTTTTTGGAGACGCTGCCAGTGATTTTGGCGCCAAGCTGCTGTAGCTGATCTTTGAATTCAGAACGCGGACGGCTCAACGCTCCCGTCAGCACGAAGGTCTTGCCCTGCAGAGGCATCTCTCCCTGCTGTCGCTGCTCCCGGGGCCACTCGATTCCGGCTGCAAGTAATCTCTCGAGCACCTCGAGATTATGCGGCTGTTGGAAAAATGAGACAATATGCGCGGCAACGATGGGCCCCACATCCGACGTCTGCTGCAGGCGCTCTTCATCAGCCGCCATGATCGCATCGAGCGTCAAAAACTCCTGCGCCAGATTTTTCGCCGTGGCCTCCCCCACTTCACGGATCCCCAGAGCAAAGAGAAATCTGGAGAGCGTTGTATTTTTGCTTTTTTGCAGCGCCTCCATCAGATTGCCGGCGGATTTGCTGCCCATGCGTTCAAGTCCGGCGACATCTTCAGCGTGCAGTTGATAGAGACCGGCGATGTCCTCGATGAGTCCGGCATCAACCAGCTGATCGACCAGCTTGTCGCCCAGCCCATCGATATCCATCGCCTTGCGCGAAGCAAAATGTTTGATACCCTCTTTACGCTGCGCACTGCAGTAAAGGCCTCCGCTGCAGCGGGCAATCGCCTCTCCCGGCGCACGCAGTACATCCGAGCCGCATTCGGGACAGTGTTCAGGCATCACCACGGCACTGCTATCGGCAAGCCTGCGATCACTGACAACAGAGACAACCTCGGGGATGACGTCTCCGGCGCGGCGGATAATTACCGTATCGCCGACACGGATATCCTTGCGCTGCACCTCATCCATGTTGTGCAGGGTAGCGTTGCTGACAACCACGCCCGCCACCGTGACCGGCTGCAGGCGCGCCACCGGGGTAATGGCGCCGGTGCGGCCGACCTGGAACTCGACCGCCTCGACAACCGTCAACTCCTCCTGTGCCGGAAACTTGTGCGCAATGGCCCAACGCGGAGCGCGGCTGACATAACCAAGAGCCCGCTGTTTTTCAAGACTGTTGACCTTGTAGACAATGCCGTCGATATCATATTCAAGAGAGTCGCGGCGGCGCATCAAATCATGATAATAGTCCAGACAGGCTTTGGCTCCTGAGACCACCCGCAACTCCGGAGAGATGGGAATCCCCCACCCCCTGAGACGGTTCATCACCCCGCTCTGGGTGACATCAGGGTCCGCATCGACTTCACCGACGCCGTAAGCATAGAAGGCCAGCGGGCGTTGTGCCGTTATGCGCGAATCGAGCTGGCGCAGGCTGCCTGCTGCTGCGTTGCGTGGATTTGCAAAGGTTTTCTGATCCTGTTCACGCGCCTTTTTGTTGTAGGCATTGAAACCCGCCAGGGGCATAAAGACTTCGCCGCGCGCCTCCACGACCCGGGGGTAATCATCGCCGATCAGTTTCAGAGGAATGGATTCAATGGTGCGTACATTCCGGGTGACATCCTCACCCTGCTCACCATCCCCGCGTGTTGCAGCCTGTACAAGTACGCCATCTTCAAATCGTAAACTGATTGCCAGTCCGTCGAGTTTTGGCTCCACCTCATAGTCGAGCGGATCATCACTTGCCAGGCGATCCCTGATGCGCTGATCAAAATCCATCAGCTCTGCCTCACTGAATACATTGCCCAGCGACAACATTGGCGCCTTGTGCTGCACCTCCTCGAAACTACTCAGCGGAGCAGCACCGACACGCTGCGTCGGAGAGTCGGCAGTGATCAGGTCAGGATGCTGCTCTTCGAGTGATCTGAGCCGATGAAACAGACGATCATATTCGCTGTCCGGAACCAGTGGATCGTCAAGCACATAATAGTGGTAGTTATGCCTGCGAAGCTGTTCGCGCAGATGCTCTATCTGCTGCTGTGGATTCACTCTGCATCAACCTTGACGCTACGGCGCTGTGCCGTCATGCCGGATGCAACAGCGCGCATATCCTCCAGAGTTTCATCCGTCAAGGGTCTGTGATCATCTCCAAGCAGAATACCATCGAGCTTTTCAGCAAGCAGCTGTGCCGCTTCATACATCGCCTCGAAGATCTCTCCCCCGTTGGGGTTACCCGGAAGCCTGGCAAAGAGCGACAACCCGGAACTCCTGAAACGGCTCATATCCTGAGGAAAGGTTCCTGGATTGAGCATGCTGGCGACAGCAAACAACACCTCGCGATCATCATCATAACGATAATAGATATCCATCGGACCTGGTGACAGATCGGCAGCAAACATAGCGCTGACGATGGCATCGCCCGTGAAAAATTTGCGCCTGGAGGCAACACTCAGGCTTAGAATCTCCTCCGGTTCGGGGGAATGCTCGATTTCAATCTCCTCCATCTCTCCAGTGTGACTCTCTGTGGCATCCCCCTGCTGTTGCTCAACCTGACCAGAATAAGAACGCTCTTCATCATGCCTGGCAACCACCACTTCCCGGGTTTCTCCACTCTCGCCTGAATTGTGATGATCATCCTTCTCATCATAATTCTCAATCATGCTCTGCAGCCTTTTGCGACGATTATGCTGCGCATGTGCGCTCTTGTGGCGCTCCCACAGGTAAATCGCTGCAATAAACAGAATACCCAGGGCAAGAATCAGAAAACGTAATTCAGCAGACTCCATCAGTCACTCCCCACAAGCTGTCACTCTCAACATACATATTTAATAAAACCATATTTCAATCAGAATTAAGGCCACTGGAAGAAATTAATTTACCAGGATTACGCCGGATAGGGCTTCGTATTCAAGGCGCTCCAAGGGGTGAATACTCGCTGTATGCGACTCCTGGAACAAAGCTTCCGCTCCTGCTCACGCCCCTGAGCTACGTCCATGTAGGCCACGCAGAAGATGGAGCCATGAACAAGCAAGGCTGGTAAATTAATTTTTGCAAGAAGTCGCCTAACTGCAAGATTGTTCACATCGCGGCCATCTGGGCCGCCTTCTCAACATCCACTGACACCAGGCGCGATACGCCGGGTTCATGCATGGTGACACCCTGAAGCTGGTTCGCCAGCTCCATGGTGATTTTATTGTGTGTAATAAAAATAAATTGTACGGTTTCAGACATCTCCTTGACCAGAGAGCAAAAGCGTCCCACATTGGCATCATCCAATGGCGCATCCACCTCATCGAGCATGCAAAAAGGCGCCGGATTAAGGCGGAAAATTGCAAATACCAGCGCTACGGCCGTGAGCGCCTTTTCACCACCTGAGAGCAGCTGAATGCTGCTGTTGCGCTTACCGGGCGGCCTTGCCATGACACCCACCCCGGTATTCAGCAGATCATCGCCGGTAAGTTCCAGATAGGCCTTGCCGCCACCGAATAGTTTGGGAAATAGTTCGATAAAGCCGGAGTTGACCATCTCGAAAGTATCCTTGAAACGACCGCGGGTTTCCCGGTCAATTTTATGAATCGCCTCTTCCAGTGTCTCCAGTGATTTCAGGACATCATCGTGCTGTGCCGTCAGATGATCGAGACGTTCGGACTGCTCTCTGAACTCATCGATTGCAGCCAGGTTGATGGAACCCAGTCTTTGAATTCGCAACGTGGCTTTCTCGAGTTGCTGCTGCCACTCACTGACATTGGCATGCTCGGGGATGTTACGCAATAGCTTACCCCTGTCATAGGAAGCCTCATTCAGCTGCTCTTCCAGTGTTTTGACGCGTACTGCAATCTCCTGATGTTGTATACGCCCCTGCTCCAGCAGAGAACGGTGCTGCTGCACCTGCTGTTCCGCCTCATGACGCTGCTTCTCCCTGTCGCGCAGGCGTGAGTCAATCTCTTCCAGGGAATTGCGCGCCGTTGTCAGTTCGGTTTCCGCGGTGACACGCCTCTGCAGTTGTGATGCAAGCTCCTGCTGCTGCTCTTTCAGCGGCAATTCACTGCCACGCAGGGCTTCGTTTAAGCCATCACGCTGCGCCGTAATCTGCTGCAGCTGCTCATTGATCCTCTGTTTGCCCTGCAACAGCCCCTGTTGCCGGGAACGCATCGACTCGGATTTCAAGGCAAGCTGGTGATAGCCCTGGCGCCTGGCGGCATTCTCTTCACGCACATCATTGACCTGCTTGCGCAGTTGATCTCTCTGCTGCTCCAGCACAGCGCGTCTGGATTCCATGGTCTCACTAATCTCCAGCGCCTTAAACAGCTTGCGCTGAGCAACTTGTGCTGACTCTTCACCCGCACCGATCTGCTTCTGAAGATCATTGCGCTCTTTGCCGAGGGTCTCTACACGGTTTCTGATATGCTCTGTACGCATACGCTTGCCACTCAGCTTTGAACGTACTTCCGAGAGTTCATGATTGAAGTGATTCAGAGAGAGCTGACGTTGATCCCGCTGCTGCTCCATCTCGCGCAGACTCTCGACAGCCGCCTCATGCTGCTGCTGGAGGCTCTCCACTTCTGTTTGCAGCGCCTGGCAGGATGCCTTGAGTTCACGCACCTCCTGCTCCCGCTCCAGCACACCCTGCTTGGCGCCCTGCTCCTGTCCGAATCGCATCCAGTTTTTGCCAACCCATACTCCTTCCGCGGTAATCAATGACTCACCCGGTTGCAGTGCATGACGTTTTGCAAGGGCCTCGCTCACCGAGTCAGCAACCAGGATTCCGGCAAGCAGTGCAGAGAGATCAAATTCAGAGTGAACCTTGTGCAGCAGAGACTTCTCGCTGGCAGAAGCAGTGGCATCGCTGTTACGGCCAAGCAACTCAACCACCCCGTCACGCAGTTCATCGACCGAGGCGCTAAAATCCTCGATCCGCTCAATACAAACTGCCTGAAGATGATGACCCAGCACTGTTTCCAGCGCCCGCCGCCAATGTGCATCGACATCGATTTGCTGGGCAAGCCGCTGCGCCTTGTCAACCCCCTGCTTCGCCAGCCAGTCGGCGCTCTCTCCCCCCTCCTGCATCGCAGCCTGCTGCAGCGCCTGCAGAGAGGCGAGACGCCCCGTCGCTCCCTGTAAATTGCGCCGGCTGTTATCCAGATGATCTCCCTGTCTCTTCAACTCTTCACGGTAAGCGGCAATTTGCGATCGCGTCGCATCGATCTTCTCCTGCGCCTCCTCGACAGATGCAGCCAATCTCTTTTGCTGCTCTTCATGTCGGGTGATCTCTTCGTCGAGACCGCTCACATGCAGACGTGAGCTCTCTTCCTGATTGCGTTCGATACGGCGCTGCAGCTGCTGTTGCTGTTGTTCCAGATGATTGATACGGGTGCGTTCAACCTGCGCGGTCTGTGTCGGCTCATTCACCTGCTGATGAAAGCTGTCCCATTCACTCTGCCACTGTTGCAACGCCTCTTCAGCCTGTGACAGCCGTTTATCGGCCTGCTGCTCTGCTACGAGGGCCTCTTCGAGAAGCGGCTGCTGCTGTTGGAGCTCAGCAGTCAGCTCCTGCAGGCGCTTTTCATCCTGCTTCTGATCCTGCATCAGGTGCTGCAGTGAAGCCTGCATCCGACTAAGGTCCTGTTGCTGTTTTTCACGGCTCTCCCTAGCATACTGAATCGCCTGCTCAAGAGTTGCGATCTCGGCGCCCAGGGCATAAAAAGCCGCCTGGCGGCTATTAAAGAGATCATTTGCTCCGCTATGTGAGTCTCGATCAGCCTCGATATGCGCTTCTATGCGACGCTGCACCGAGATGGCGGCCTGTAGGCGGTTCTCCTGTTCAGCCAGTTCACGCTCACCCTGCTGCAACTCATTCTCAAACAGCTGCCAGCGCAATACCAGCAACTCTCCTTTGAGTTTACGCTCCAGCGCTTTCAACTCCTTGTATTTCTCAGCTGTCGCAGCCTGCCTTTTGAGTCGCTTCAGCTGGGTTGAGATCTCCTCGAGCAGATCTTCGAGGCGCTCAAGATTCTCACGGGTATGTCGAATACGTCTCTCGGTCTCGCGTCGGCGCTCCTTGTATTTAGAGATTCCGGCCGCCTCCTCGAGATAGACGCGCAGATCTTCAGGACGCGCTTCAATCACACGCGAAATCATTCCCTGCTCGATGATGGAGTAACTGCGTGGCCCCAGGCCTGTGCCCAGAAAGAGATCGGTAATATCGCGACGCCGGCAGCGGGTATTATTCAGGAAATAGAGCGATTGTCCATCCCTGCTGACGCGGCGTTTGACCGATATCTCTGTATAGGCGACGTACTGGCCGCCTGCGCTGGCGTCGCTGTTGTCAAAGATCAGTTCGATCGAGGCTGCGCCGATGGGCTTGCGACTGCTGGAACCATTGAAGATAACGTCCGCCATCGAATCGCCGCGCAGCATCTTGGCTGAACTCTCACCCATCACCCAGCGCACGGCATCGATGATGTTGGACTTTCCACAGCCATTTGGCCCCACGACAGCCACGAGGTTCGTTGGGAAATCGGCCACGGTTGGATCGACAAAGGACTTGAATCCTGCGAGTTTTATTTTATCGAGTCGCATAGGGCGTTAGGATACTGAACTGAAGAGATTACGTCTATTGAAGATATCCCCATTACGGAAGTAAATTCCTACAAATTTCACAAACCGGGTTCACAAAAGAATTAACCACGGAACATACTGAAAACATGGAAAGGAAAATAACAAAAAGTCCAGCGTCATCTCAATAACATCATACATGGAGGCGGGGTTGGGATCGGTATTTCAGGGCTGTATAAAACAGGGATGTTTTATCAGAGCTTATGACATAGATGGATGTATCAGTGTCGCGTGAGGCAGGATACCGGAAGCGACCATGGATGTATTCACAGCGGTGTTGAAATGCCGATCCCGATCCTGCGCGATGCCATGGCAATGCACGGACTTTTTGGGAAGTTACAAATTCCGTGTATTCAGCGTGTTCCGTGGTTAATAAAATTGGTTTTCCAACGTATAATAGTCATCAATTATTATTATCAGCAGCTATCCATGCCAACCTCTCCAAGCAAATCCCTGGAATCTTTCGAAAACCCGCAAACGAAGCGGGACTATACGATTCGCATCCGTATGCCTGAATTCACCTGTCTCTGTCCGAAAACCGGGCAGCCGGACTTTGCTACTCTCTATCTCGACTATGTTCCTGACAAACTCTGTGTTGAACTGAAGTCACTGAAGCTCTATATCTGGTCGTTCCGTGAAGAGGGAGCCTTCCACGAGGCGGTCACCAACCAGATGCTGGATGAACTGGCGGCAGCAACTCAGCCTCGCTTTATGCGCCTCACGGCTGAATTCATGGTTCGCGGCGGCATCTACACCACGGTAGTTGCCGAACACAAGGCAGAGCACTGGACTCCCCCTCAGGAAATAGAGCTCCCGTAAACCCTTTCCCCGAACCCCCATCCCATCGACTTATTCAGACTATCCTGATCTTCTTATATTGAGAATGATTATCAGTAAAAAGGATTTAATAAAAAATTATCATGTGGACATGATGTATCCGTATCAGCATAGAGGGTCTACTCTTTGAAATACCCACGTAAAGAGGCAATGAAAATGAGCACTCACAATACCGTTGTCATCGTACATATCGATGAGACGCTGACTGATGAAGAGATCCAGAATGTAGAGCGGGAAATTTCTGCAGGCGACGGCGTACAGGCCGCCTGTATGCATGTACGCACACGACATCTGATGGTTGTTGATTATGATGCAGAACGGATCAAATCGATACAGCTGCTCGGGCAGGTTAAATCACAGGGACTGCATGCTGAATTAATAGGCGGAATATAACCTTGGGAGCCTGTCCGAGAATAAAATGCCTACTGCAGAAACGCCCCTTTTGGCCCCTATTCCCGGACAGGCTCCTTGAGTCAGGACTTCGCTCCTGCAGCCGGATTGATTCGAGTACTCCCTGAAAATCACAAGCTCCCGGAGTTGAAGCCCAACTCGCTCAACTCTTCAGTCCGACGCCTTTTCTCAGCAGATAGAGAGAGGCTGTGGTCAAAGCCGCAATAAAAACTATGATAATCGCGAAAGCCACTCCCACGTGAATATCGGATACACCCAGTAATCCGTAGCGAAATGCATTCACCATATAGAGAATCGGATTCGCCAGGGAGACCGTTTGCCAGAACTCCGGCAGCAGGTGAATTGAGTAGAAGACACCCCCCAGATAGGTTAGAGGTGTTAGAACAAAAGTTGGAACGATCGAGATATCGTCAAAACTATTGGCGTAAACTGCGTTGATAAAGCCGGTCAGTGAAAACAGCACCGAGGTCAGAAAAAAGACTCCCAATGCAATCATATAACTGTGAATACTGAGATCCGTAAACAACATGGAAATCACTGTCACGACAATCCCTACCAGCATACCGCGCGCCACCCCTCCACTCACATAACCCGCCAGAATAATCCAGTTCGGCACAGGTGATATCAGAATCTCCTCGACATGGTGCATAAACTTAGCCTGGTAGAAACTGGAGACTACATTGGCATAGGAGTTGGTGATGACAGCCATCAACACCAGACCCGGCACGATAAAATCGACGTAGTCGAAGCCATCCATCTTGCCGATGCGCTCGCCGATCAGTTGTCCGAAGATAACGAAATAGAGCGTCATGGTGATGGCCGGCGGCAGTACGGTTTGCGGCCAGATACGAATGAAGCGCAAAAACTCCTTGATGAGGATAGTCTTGAATGGAACCCAGTAAATATCGCGCTTCATTGCTGCTCACCACTATCACTGGTCAACTCCAGGAAAAGTTGCTCCAGGCGGTTCTGTTTATTGCGCATGGTCGAGACCTCCAGCTTGCTCTCCGCCAACCGGCAAAACAGATCCGTCAGACCCTGTCCCTGTTTGACTGTCACTTCTAGTGTCGTTGCATCACGCTTCAAGACCTGAAAGCCCTCAAGTTTTAGTGCAGCATCAAGCGGTTGCTCCAGATTCAGCACAAAGGATTGCTGGTGCAATCTTGCCAGCAGAGAATTCATCGAACTCTGCTCGACAATTTCACCGCGATGGATGATCGCAATATTGCGGCACAGATTCTCCGCCTCTTCCAGATAGTGGGTCGTCAGGATGATGGTTGTTCCCTGCTCATTGAGTTGGCGCAGAAACTTCCACATGGAGAGACGAATCTCGATATCGACACCAGCTGTTGGCTCATCAAGAATCAACAGACGCGGTTGATGCACCAGGGCGCGGGCAATCATCAATCGGCGCTTCATGCCGCCTGAGAGTTTACGCGCCATGGTGGTGCGTTTGTCCCATAACTGGAGCTGGCGCAGGAGCTCCTCGGTTCGGCGCCACGCCTGTTCACGCGGAATCCCCTGGTAGCCCGCCTGATTGACCAGAATCTCTCCGATCGGCTCCCACTGGTTGAAATTATACTCCTGCGGCACCAGCCCGATATGGCGTTTGACCTCTATCGGATCACTGTCAAGATCATCGCCAAAGACAGAGACCTTGCCGGATGTTTTATTGATAAGAGAACAGATAATGCCGATAGCGGTTGACTTGCCCGCCCCGTTGGGACCAAGTAGTGCAAAAAAGTCGCCTTTTTCGACCTGTAAATCAATCCCTTTCAAAGCGTGGAAACCACCCTTATAGCGCTTGTGGAGATCAGTGATTGAGAGAGCAGTCATGGATGTGGTTGCGCTATGTAGTTAAAAATCCTGATTATGTGTTTGCCAACCTGTAATGTGTGGCGATTGTTGAACCACAGATTCACACAGATATTTTTCTGTAACTCTTGAATAACTTCGATGCAACTTATTGGCTTTTGCAGGGGGGATAAGCGTCAGCGCATCCACCATGATTTTAGCAATTGTTGGGCACGTCGCACCTCCTTTTCCCAACCTGCGACCGCCATGGAAGGCGGCAATGATTGTTCCTACAATCCTATTGCATTTCCTCCATCTGTGGTTAAAAACAATCCTGAGATCAACGCTAAAAAAACAGCTCGGCTAATTTGGCGCCCGGATCATCGGCGCGCATGAACGCCTCTCCGACCAAAAATGCATTCACTGCGTTTTCACGCATCAGTTTCACGTCATCAGGGAGATGAATGCCACTTTCGGTGACAACAATACGATCATCCGGGATCTGTTTGAGCAGATCCAGCGTGGCTCCGAGGGAGACCTCAAAGGTGCGCAGATTACGGTTATTAATGCCGATGAGTCGATTGGAGAGTTGCAGAGCGCGCTCAAGTTCGGCTGCATCATGCACTTCAACCAGCACATCCATGCCAAGATCATGAGCCAGGTCATTCAGGCTTTTCAATTGTTGATCATCCAGAGATGCCACAATCAGCAGGATGCAGTCGGCGCCCATGGCCCTGGCTTCATAGACCTGGTAGTCATCAATAATGAAATCCTTGCGAATGACCGGAAGCGAACAGGCCGCACGCGCCTCTTTGAGATAAGCTTCACTGCCCTGAAAAAAATCCCTGTCGGTCAACACCGAGAGGCAGGCGGCGCCGCCGGATTCATAGCTTGCAGCAATCGCAGCTGGATGAAAATCTTCGCGCAGCACCCCCTTTGATGGAGAAGCCTTCTTGATCTCTGCAATCACAGCGGCTTCTCCGGAGGCTATTTTTGCAGCCATGGCATTGGCGAAACCACGCGGTTCATCCTGATTGTGTAATAGCGCCTTCAGCTGATCCAGCGGCGCTGTTTTTCTACACTGCGCTATCTCTTCGAGCTTGCGCGCATTGATTCTGTTCAGGATATCAGGTGTGTCACTCATGTGAATGCCTTCAGGCAAAACGCTGTGTGCAGGCAATCAGCTGCTCGAGCTTCTCCCTGGCTGCGCCGCTGCTGATGGCTGAAGATGCCGCAACAACCCCCTCCTTGAAGGTAGCGGCAATCCCTGCTGTATAGATCGCCGCCCCGGCATTCAGGGAGACAATGTCACGCGCCGGACCGGCCTTGTCAGCAAGTACATCCTGGATCATTTGCAGACTCATTTGTGCGCTCTCCGCCCTGATCTGCTCCAGCGGATGATACTGCATATCAAAATCTTCCGGTGAAATACGGTTATGGGAAATCTGTCCGTTTTTCAACTCCACAATATCTGTTTTCTCTCCAATGCTGATCTCATCCAGTCCGTCCAGCGCATGCACAACCATGACGTGACGGCTGCCCAGGTTTTTCAGTACTTTAGCAATTGGCTCAAGCAGCTCGCTTGAGAAAACCCCAATCACCTGATTCGGTGCGCCTGCGGGATTTGTCAGTGGACCCAGTATATTAAAGATGGTGCGCACCCCCATCTCCCGGCGCGGTCCAATAGCATGTTTCATGGCACTGTGGTGCGCCGGCGCAAACATGAAACCTATACCGGTCTCCTGAAGACATTCACTCACCTGCTCGGGAGTAATATCCAGCTTGACGCCGGCCTCCTCAAGAACATCAGCACTACCGGACTTTGATGAGATCGAACGATTGCCATGCTTGGCGACTCTGGCTCCTGCCGCAGCGGTAACAAATGCACTGGCCGTGGAGATATTAAAAGTTCCGGATGAGTCACCACCGGTGCCACAGGTATCGACCAGATTATCATGCTGTACAGACACTTTTTCAGCAAGATCACGCATCACTTTTGCCGCAGCAGTGATCTCGGGAACTGTTTCGCCTTTCATGCGTAAGCCAATCAGAAAACCACCGATCTGCGCCGGTGTCGCCCCACCGGTCATGATGGTGTGCATGACATCAGTCATCTCAAAATCTAGCAGGTCGGTCCGATCAACCAACCGCTGAATCGCTTCTTTTATTTCCACAGAAGAACCTCGTGGTTTTTGGTTTTAGGTGAGGTACTTGCAAAACTCCGTCATTTCGGCATGCTTTTAGCTGGAATGACGAATTTTTGAATTATGCAAGTACCTCTGGTGTTAGTCTCTTACCCTGTAAATCTTGTACAGAATGGTAAAGAAAATTTCACGCAGCTTGTAGGGCGCAATAACCGCAGGGCATTGCGCCGCATGGAAAGGTGCAATGCGCTCTGCTTATTGCACCCTACA
>Ga0209013_10002975_pt1 | contig 15218 bp, 15 predicted proteins | sample Cruoilmetagenom2_FD_187291 | JGI IMG/M metagenome (GOLD analysis project Ga0209013, IMG submission 187291) | Oil polluted marine microbial communities from Coal Oil Point, Santa Barbara, California, USA - Sample 2 (SPAdes) (version 2) | ecosystem: Environmental > Aquatic > Marine > Oil seeps ... | reverse complement strand
AAGGCAGTGTGGCAATCTGTCAAACAACCTCATAAGCCGGAGGTCGAGGGTTCAAGTCCCTCTCTTGACACCACTTCCAAATGATCAACAATCCCTTTATTTATTCAACTTGTGAAGATTCTTATCATTTTCCATCTCAAACATACAGTCACACCAATTCAGAATAAAATCAGTAATTCTATAACAAAAAGAAAGCGTTAAATGCTAAAAATGTTATTATTATTCTGAAAATGAGACTGCTTTTGGAGGTAAGGTCAATTACCTTCCACGAATGTACCCATAGTTATTTTTCCGCCAAAATCCACACTTCTTGTAACTAGATATGTATCCAAATCAAGCTCAATGATTTTACCTTCTTCAGTCAAAGCCATGTAAAATTTATTGCCTGAAATATAGTATTCAGGGTGAGCCTGCAGTGTTTTCTCGCCTACGAGATCATCAGCCTCCGATACTCTTGCATCAGCAATTTTACTATTTGTTTCCAAATCAAAAATAGACACAAAGACATCACTGTGATTGATAACAACTGCTATTCTTTTTTCAGGTGACATAAATGTATGACCTGCACCTTGACCTGCCGGTACGATTTTTTCTATCTTCATTTTTTTGTAATTCACTATAAACAAATTACCTTCTGCAGAACCTACATAGATAAGTTTTTGGAACGGGTGAAAATCACCATGATGCCCTTTCATGTCTTTAACGTCTACATCATCTTTTTTTAGGAATACCCTGTCTGCAATATGTAATCCATTGGATGATAATTTGAGTTTTATGATTGCCGGGTATTCAGTATTGCTACCTTCTTCTACCGCATAATAAATATTATCAGGCCCATGATAGCCTTCTCTGGGTATCAATTGATGTACAGATGTCAATGTCTGCACATCATTCACTTTTACTGCTTCTTTATTTTGCATTCTGTACATAACGATTGACTTATTGTATCTATCATTGATCACAAAATCAGTATCATTTAACCAATAAGGATGCCCCGTAGCATGGGAACCGCCCTTCTCAGGCTTATTATCAGGATCATTTTCTACATTAGGTCCAACTACTGCTACGATCTCATCTGTCATCGTGTCAATGATGCTAGCCATTGCTTTATTCATGCCGGAAACTTCGCATAAATGTCCTCTCATTGCATCTGCACTTCTAGGGTAATGTGTAGTTTTTATAGTTTTAATAATTTTATTTTTATCTGTACTAATTACATCTACTGCATTACTACCACGATTGCTTATATATGCTTTTGGTTTATTTGGCACTTTATCTACGGCATAAGTGATCTCATGCCTTGTAAATGCATCATATTTCGGTTTTGAAGGCTCCATTTCTTCTATATCAGCTATTACAACCCGATTTAGTTCCTTGTCTCCAAAGAATGCCTTCGTTACCCCCTGCTTACTTTTATAGCTGTTGCTACTACCATACCCTGACGACAGCATAGCCGCGACGCTTACGCTTATTAATAAGATTCTTATCATTTATTATTCTCCTCCTCAGAAAAATTTACCTAATTATGACAAAATACTATTAATTAACTGTTAATTATGAAAAATATTTGTTTATCTTTTCAACCTATTTTTGAAGAAACCATCATTATGTTAATTCTAAACCTTATAAAACTCTCTATATAGATAGCCTGTTTTATAAGGTTTTGCCAATTTTAAAATGAAATTATATTTTATATTTAACATAAGCCTAATTATTAAGAAGAGTATAATGAAAAAAAGTAGATGGTATTAATTTTTTATCTGCAATTATAATTTGGATTGTATTTTTCATAAACTTAATATTTTAAGCGTAAGGAGCAGAAAGTGGTCACTAAACCCACATGGTATCCGCCATTGATAAAGGAGAACTGTGCAAAGCTGAAACAAGGCAATAGATGTTTATAGAAATTTATAACTCTCTAGCTCTTTTATAAGCTTCTTCTATAGCGTCTATACATGCAGCACGTACATTTCCCTCCTCAAGCGCAGCATAGCCTGCTGCTGTGGTACCACCCGGGCTCATAACACCATCTTTGAGCAGTGCCGGGTGTATCTTTTGGATGAGTGTACCGAAGCCTGAGAATAGACCTCGCATAGTTGTCATGGCATCTTCTCTTTTTAGTCCCTGCTTCACTGCACCGTCCACTAAGGCTTCAGCCATGAGCGCCAAATATGCAGGACCGGAACCTGCAAGAGCTGTCGCTATGTCTATCTCTTTTTCGCTATCTAGCCATAAGGTATGACCTACTGCACCCAAAAGAGCTTCTGCCTCTTTTTGAAATTCCTGGTCACCTGTAAGCGTGGTCATAGAAGCACCCACACTTGCTGCAAGGTTCGGCATGGCTCTGACAACAGCTTTGGGCTTGAAATGTTTTTTGAGTTTTTCAAGGGAGGTTCCGGCTAAAACTGAAAAAAGTACTCTGGCTTTTCCTTTGAGTTTTTTACTGACCTCTTCAACATTGGCAGGCTTTACACATAAAAGAACGGTTTTTTCAGAAATGTCAAAATTATCAAGAAGATACTTATCTACTTTGACACCAAGATCCTCTTCAAAAGCATCTAACTTATCCATGTCTCTGCCTACAACTTCAATGTTGTATTTGCTTTTAAGACCCTGGGCAATACTAAGTCCCATATTTCCGTTACCAATAAATGTGATTGTTTGCATATTTTGACTCACCTATATATTTTAATTGTAGTAATTATAACACGAATTTCTGTCATACTTTAATTGTTCGATAGAATTTTGTTGTGGATCCCCGGGTCAAGCCCGAGGATGACGAGAGTTAAGATTCATTTGTTAAAATAGCTTCAATTATGAATTAGGAAACAATAATGGAAACATTTTTACAAGAAGCAAAAGCATCAAGCAGAGTATTGTCTACCCTGAGTGGTGCTGATAAAAATAGAATTTTAAGAGAGATGGCACAAGCATTGCGAGCTAATACAGATAAGATACTCAAAGCAAATGCCATAGACATGCAAGATGCAGATACAAATAATCTTACATCTGCACTTAAAGACAGATTACTTCTGGATGAAGGTCGTGTAGATGGTATGGCAGTAGCCATAGAAGAGATAGCGGCACTGAAAGAACCGGTTGGACGTGTACTTGACGGTTGGGTTACCGAAGATGGATTAAAGATCGAAAAAGTTTCTGTGCCGATCGGTGTTATTGGGATCATTTTTGAGTCTAGACCAAATGTAACTTCAGATACAGCAGCACTTTCGTTTAAGAGTTCAAATGTTTGTGTTCTTAAAGGTGGAAAAGAGGCACAAAATTCAAATGAAGCTATTGCAAAAGTATTGCAAAGTGTACTTAAAAGCAATGGTCTGCCGGAAGCACTCATCTCTCTTATCCCGGATGCGTCACGTGAAGGTGTAGCAAAGCTTATTAAAATGGATAAGTATGTAGACCTTATAGTTCCTCGTGGTGGTGAAGGGCTTATCCGTTATGTGAGTGATAATGCAACGGTTCCAGTGGTAAAACATGACAAAGGACAGTGTCATACATACATAGATGAAGATGCCAATATGGAAAATGCTATTGCCATTGCAATTAATGCGAAAGTCCAAAGACCCGGCGTATGTAATGCTATGGAGACTTTACTTGTTGATGAAACTATTGCTCAAGAAGTATTACCGCAATTAAAGGCTGCTTTTGATGAAGCACATACTGAGCTTAAGGGGTGTGAAAGAACACAAAAAAGCATTGAAGTAGCACCTGCGACAGAAGAAGATTTCGATACCGAATATTTGGCAAATATTTTAAATATTAGAGTAGTGGATGGTGTTGAAGGTGCCATAGAACACATCATCAAACATGGTTCTGGTCACTCTGAAGCGATCATCACAGAAAATATTACAACAGCAGAATCTTTTTTAAATGGCATAGATGCTGCAGCAGTGTATGTAAATGCCTCTACACGATTTACTGATGGTGGTGCATTTGGATTTGGAGCAGAAGTAGGAATAAGCACAAACAAACTACATGCAAGAGGACCAATGGGTATAGAAGGACTGACAACCTATAAATTTAAGATTTATGGCTCAGGACAGATAAGATAAGCATCACTAAAGTTTGATTAGCTACAATAACGCAAAATGTGACTAGTCACATGAGCTTTCTGCTGAAGAAAACTTAGCGTTAGCGTAAGTATATAGGGCTTTGTTCTATATGCGTTAAATTAATAATAAATGGAGTCAATATGACAATTACAAACGAAAATAGCGTAGTCGGGATAGAGTACGAGGTAAAAGAAGCTGGTACAACTGAGATCGTAGATACAAACAAAGGTGCAGAGCCACTAGAGTTCATCACAGGTAAAGGTCACGTTATTCCTGGTCTTGAAAATGCACTTGTAGGTATGGCAGAAGGTGAAAACGGAGACATTATGGTTTCTGCAGTTGATGCATACGGTGAAGTAAATGAAGAAGCAAAACAGGTTCTTCCACTTGAGCAATTCGAAGGTGTTGACCTTAAAGAAGGTATGACGCTTTATGGTCAAGGTGAAAATGGAGAGACTGTACAGGTGACAGTCACTTCTTTTGATGACAAAGAAGTAAACGTAGACTTTAATCATCCATTGGCTGGTAAAGAGTTAATGTTCTCTGTAACAGTTATCTCTACAAGAGAAGCTACAGCTGATGAAGCTGCTTCTGGTCAAGTTGGTGGTGCGCAGGGTGAGAGTTGTGGGTCACATGGAGAAGGTGACGGTTGCGGCTGTTCACACTAATCTTTCGTCCGATTTAGCGTCATCTTTGCACAAAAAGATGGCGTTCCATTCAGTCACATACTTTTAAGTATGCTCCTTCATTTCACGCCAACTTGTTTGTACAAACCTAACACTACCTCGAACGAAATATTTTTCTATACACTTATTTTTATTCACTGATTTTCTAAAAATATGACAATTCGACATTTTATTACTCTCTCTCATCTATTCTAACTATAATAATACTATGCATAACTATTCAACACTGGAAATACAATTAATTGCCCTCTTAATAATATTGTTTGTCTATTTATTTTTAAAAATAAGAGCTTTTTTTAAAAACCTTGGGAACAAAAGTTTACTGAAACGTAACAGAACGCTCAAAAAACTAAAACGTCTTTCATGGGATGATTTTGAACTTTTATGTATGGAGCTTTTTAGGGAGAAGGGATGGAAAGTTTTAGGGAATGAAAAGAAAGGTGCTGATGGAGGTGTTGATATCTGGATGCAGAAAACATCAATGATGAAACGAAGAACATCAGCCATTGTGCAGTGTAAACGGTATGATGATGCAATGGTCACCATAAAGGTAATTAGAGAGATGTATGGATTGATGTATGAGTATGATGTAGATGAAGCTTATATCGTTACTACCAGCCGTTTTACGAAAGAGTGTTATAAGTTTGTTGAAGGGAAAAATATAGAGTTAATTGATGGTAATAAGCTAGTAGAAATGATTAATTGAACCTTTTGAATAACATAGCTACTCGGAGAGTTCAATCCTCTTCATAAATTTCAAAATTATCTTTACTTACTCCACAATCTGGGCATTCCCAATCATCAGGTATGTCTTCAAATGCAGTACCTGGAGCAATGCCGCTATCCGGATCACCTAATGCAGGGTCGTAAATGTATTCACACACTGTACAAATATATTTTTGGCTCATGACATATCCTTTTAATAAGAGTATCTTTTAAGTGTGTAATCTGTGTTGAGAAGCTCTTATTTTAGTAGTTAATTTTAACATGGTAAAATACGATAAATATTTATTAAAGGACTCGTATGTCAATCAAATGTGCATTTTTATTTCCAGGTCAGGGATCTCAGGCTGTTGGGATGGGACAAGATTTTTTTAACAACTCTGATGTTGCTAAACAGATGGTAGCAGATGCTACAAAAAGAACAGGGATCGATTTTGAAGCTCTACTTTTTACAGAGAATGATGATCTTGAAAAAACAGAATTTACTCAACCAGCTATCTTGCTTGTATCTTCAATGGCACATAAACTGTTTGAAGATGAGATGCCGATCAAACCTGTCTATGCACTTGGACACTCTTTAGGTGAGTTTTCAGCATTGGTATCTGTAGGTGCCATAAATGCTATAGATGCAGTTGAATTGGTGAATCTTCGTGGTAAACTTATGGCTGAAGCCTGCGCTGGCCAAGATGTAGGAATGATGGTCTCTCTTGGTCTTGATGATGAAGTTGTTGAAGAGATCTGTGATGCACAAAGAGAAGCAGGATTGAAAGTATGGCCGGTGAACTATAATGCAGTAGGGCAGATAGTCATCGCAGGTATCAAGCCGGATCTTGAAGTGTTAGCTCCTATTTTAAAAGAAGCCAAAGCAAAAAGAGCAATGCTCTTAAATATGTCAGTGGCTAGTCACTGTCCACTGCTTGAATCTGCGACTGTACCATTGGCTGAGAAACTTACAGAGATGTTAAAAGATGAATTTATAGCACCGGTTGTCTCAAATGTAACAGCGAAGACATATAATACAAAGGCAGAGGCTCTGGATCTACTTCCTAAGCAACTGGTATCTCCTGTACTCTATAAGCAGTCTATCGCTGATTTTGATGAGAGTGTTGACTGTTATGTTGAGTTTGGTCATGGCGGAGTACTTAAAGGGTTGAACCGAAGAGCAACAAAAAAACCGCACTTTGTAGTTTCTGATATGGCGTCGCTGGAAGCGGCAATTGAGGGAATCGGGGAGTTGACATGAAAATAGCCATTATGGGAGCTATGATTGAGGAGGTCGATCCTTTTCTGGAGTCCAGTGAGCATGAGCCGTTGCTGAAGAATTTTAAAAAGCACAATGATGTTAAATATGCAGACAATCTTTATCATGAGGCTAAGTACAAAGATATTGATATCGTTTTGAGTTACTCCAAGATTGGAAAGGTCAATGCCGCATTGACTGCTTCAACGATGATCGAACATTTTGGTTGTGAAATGCTCCTCTTTACCGGAGTAGCGGGTGCAGTTGCTCCTGAGCTCAAGATCGGTGATCTAGTTGCCGCAACGCAGTTGTGCCAACATGATCTGGACATTACTGCTTTTGGGCATCCTCATGGTTATGTGCCTGAGGGTAAGGTCTATGTGGAGCCCTCCAGAGAGCTATTGCATATTGCTAAAGCGGTAGCGGACGATAAAGGTATCAATCTCAAGAAAGGTATTATCGCTACCGGCGATCAGTTCATCGCTGACTCCGAGCGTAAGGAGTGGATCGCCCGTACTTTCGATGCTGATGCCATCGAGATGGAAGGAGCAGCAGTCGCTGTAGTCTGCGATGCGTTAGATATTCCATTTTTTGTACTAAGAGCAATCAGTGATACAGCCGATACAGATGCGACCTTTGATTTTGATGAGTTTTTAAAGCACTCATCACAGGTCAGTAGCAGCTTCATTATGGCGATGCTGGAGAAGATCATGGCGAAGCAGGCATAATGCACGTGTCTGAGAGAAAAAAATCCCATACTCTCCAGGTAATGATGAGTAAAAAACTGCTTAAGGTCATAGGTAAGACCAATGCTGAGTTCAAACTCATAGGTGAGGGGGACAAAGTTCTTGTAGGTTTAAGTGGAGGAAAAGACTCTCTTGCTTTGGTCCATGCTCTTAAACATGTACAACGTCATGCTCCGTTTAACTTTGAATTTGAAGCGTGTACTATTAAGTATGGTATGCCTGATGAGCATTATGATTTTTTGAGTAAACATTGTGAGAAGTATGGTATTAAGCATACCGTATATGATACTAATATCTTTGAGATCTCCCATGATGCTATACGTGAAAATTCCTCTTTTTGTTCCTATTTCTCTCGTATGAGAAGAGGCGCACTTTATACGTTTGCCGAAGAAGGAAACTTTACGAAAGTAGCACTGGGTCACCACTTTGATGATACTGTAGAGAGTTTCTTTATGAATATGTTCTACAATGGATCTATGAGAGCTTTGGCACCAATTTATAAAACAAGCAGAGGGTTTCATCTTATTCGTCCACTCATTCAAGCCAGAGAGACACAACTACGTGCCTTTGCTGAAGATAATAATCTGCAGGTCATAGGCAATGAAGCCTGTCCCGCTATGTTAAAAGATGTCAAAATGCCTCATGCAAGAGCTTCAACAAAAGAGTGGTTGGCCGGACTTGAAAAAGAGAATAAAGATATTTTTAAAATGTTCAAAGCTTCATTCAAACATATACATGACGATACTTTTTTAGATCCTGAACGTTGGGACAGGGATGATATTTAAGTGAAGAGTGAAGAATTTATAGCTACCAAACCGGGTCGCATAGATAAGATATTAGCAACCCAATTAAATGTAAGTCGTAATCAGGTTGAAAAACTTGTGAAAGATGGTCTTGTATCTGTGAACGATAAAGTAGTGAGTAAAACAAGCTATAAAGTTGTAGTTGATGATGTGATTACTTATGTGTTTAAAGAAGCTGAAAAGCGTGAGCCTGTAGAGATAGATTTTGATGTTGAAATACTTTATGAAGATGAGTATCTTTTGGTGATCAATAAACCTTCAGGCCTGGTAGTGCATCCTGCTCCATCAGTGAAAGAAGCTACGCTTGTTGACTGGTTGGTAAAAAAAGGTATTTCTCTCTCAACCATCAGTGGTGAAGAGCGTCATGGTATTGTGCATAGGATAGACAAGGAAACTACGGGTGCATTGGTGATCGCCAAAGACAACAAAGTACATGAAATGCTTAGTGAACAGTTGCAAGATAAGAGTATGGGACGTTATTATCTTGCATTGATAGACTGTCCTTTAAAAGAAGATATAGTGGTAGACAAGCCCATAGGGCGTAACCCTAACAATAGATTGAAAATGGATGTTGTACCTCATGGTAAATCTGCAAAAACTGCATTTAAAAAGCTTTTGACATGTGGGCATGGTGTAGAGTTGATCGCTGCAAAACTTTTTACAGGTAGAACCCATCAGATCCGTGTGCATCTTAACACTTTGGGACGGCATATTTTAGGTGATGATTTATATGGTTTTAAGAGCAAAAGAGATAAAATAGCACGAGTTAATCTACATGCATATCTACTATATTTAGTCCATCCAATTACTGGTGAAAAAATGGAGTTTACAGCCTCGCTTTTTGATGATATGAAAACCTATATGGCAAAATATTTTGATCAAGATGAGATTGATGAAAAGATCGATCCTCTTACGCTTGGTTCTGGTTTTATGAAATAGAACTCTCTGATGAACCTAATGTTATGAGTGCCTTAGGTTCATCAGAGAGTTCTATAATTTTGTACATAGTGTACTTGTAGGTCTAACCTGAATTATGTAATAGGACCCTTATGCCACATTTAAAAGTCACTCCCTTTGATACCTCTTCTATAGATGAAAAACTCTCTAAAAGTACCATATTTACATTTAGAGCAACTTCACTGACCAGTGATGATGAGCTGCTTGGTGTAGAATACGGAGGTGAAGAGTTTTTACTTCAGATCAAACCTGATAAAAAAGCAACACTTGTTAAGTATGACAAAGTGACACGACCTCTAAAAGTCAATCTTTTAAAAGAGGCTTTGCATAAAGTGTCACAAGAGTTGGATATTGAGATACAAAGTTCAAACATTGCTATATCAAATACCAAACCGGCACTTTCCTCTGAGTATTTTAAAAAAATTGAAGATTTTGAAAATATCACTTATACAAAAGATAAAATATCGGTTGAGGTAGGTTTTGGATCAGGCAGACATTTGCTGCATCAGGCACAAAAAAATCCAGATATACTTTTTATAGGTTTAGAAATACATACGCCATCAGCACAACAGGTACTCAAGCAGATAGAATTACAGCGTATTGAGAATATTTGGGTAGTGAATTATGATGCCAGACTCTTTTTGGAGATGTTACCTTCCAATGTTTGTGAACAGATATTTGTTCATTTCCCTGTACCTTGGGATAAAAAACCGCATAGACGTGTGATCAGCCCCTCTTTCCTTGATGAATCTATGCGTGTGCTTAGAAAAGAGGGGAGATTGGAATTGCGTACAGACAGTGATAATTACTTCTGGTACTCTTTGGAAACTTTTTTTGCTGTACCTAAAACAGAAGTGGAAATACGTAAAAATGAAGCACTTGAAGTCACCAGTAAATATGAAGCTAGATGGATAAAGCAGGAAAAAGATATTTATGATGTGTATGTAAAATGCAGAGAAACATCAAAAACTAAAACATTGAGTATAGATTTTAATTTTAATGCTGTAAAATATCAACAGGGCTTAGAGAATGTATTAGTAAAAAAACCACAAGTTTTTGACGGATATTTTGTGCACTTTGAACGTATGTATAAAATTGGTGATGAGAGACTCTTGATCAAGTGTGCATTTGGCAGTTTTGACAGACCGGAACACAAATACATTTTGTTGGACAAAGAGTGTTGTCGATATTTCGTCTCTGCACCAGTTAAAACAACTGTAAACTATGAAGCACATAAAAAAATAATGGAGTTGATAGATAATGTCTAACGTAATTAATGCGTCACATCTCACACTTGCGTATGATAATGGTACAAAAGAGATCATTAAAGATGCAAATTTCAGTATCAAAAAAGGGGAGTTTGTTTTTATAACCGGACCAAGTGGTTCTGGTAAATCAACACTTTTAAAAGCGCTTTATGGACAGATACGACCAAGTGAAGGAAATCTTATTGTTGGTGGACTTGATCTGGCAAATGTAGGGCAAGGTAAACTCCAGGAACTCCGAACGCATATGGGAATCATATTTCAAGATTATAAACTGGTAAATGAGTGGACCGTTGCAAAAAATGTCGTTCTGCCTTTGATGATAGCAGGGTATGCTTTAGATGTACAGAATACACAGGCACAAAGACTTCTTAAGCATGTCAAACTTTCTGAACATGCCGATAAGTATCCTATGGAATTAAGTGGTGGTGAGCAGCAGCGTGTTGGTGTTGCAAGAGCATTGGCAAAAAATCCTGTTGTTATCTTGGCAGATGAACCTACGGGTAATCTTGATGACTACTCATCAAATGTGATTTGGGATCTTATGGAAAATGCCTGTCAGCAACTTGATACAACAGTACTGGTGGTAACACATAAAATCCCTACGATCTTCTCTTTACCATACAGACATTTTATTATTGAGAGCAAGGGTGTATATGAAGTTCATTAAAAATCATCTTATGTTCATTCTGCCACTTATAGCGATCTTGCTTGGAATAGAATTCTTTCTTGTATTTGAGAGAACTACCGATTCGTATGAAAAAGGTCTTAAAGAAGGTTACTCTATGCTTGTTGTCACAAAGAAACCTGCAGAACTTTCAGACTTTAAAGCATTGAACATCCATATCAGCAGCAGTAAGATCATTAAAAGAGAAGATATTGTTTCTGATGTTGCAAAAGGAATAAGTAAAAGTACAACAAAAGAGATACTGGATGCCTTACCGTACTTTTATAATGTAGGCTTAGACAGTTACATGCATACAGCAGGTTTGGATAAGATCAAAAGTGATCTTGAAACAGATAAGAACATTAAAAAAGTGGAAACATTCGGAAGCTCTTATAGTTCGGCATACAGACTGTTTGCGTTCATTAAGTTCACGTTAAAACTCTTTATTGGTTTTATGGGTGTGGTGAGCCTTTTCCTTATCATTAAACAGATGGAGATATGGAAGTATGCACATAAAGAACGTATGCAGGTTATGGAGATATTTGGTGCTCCTTTGATGTTAAGATCCGGAGTTCTTTTTAAAGTGGCTATTTTAGATGCGTTCATAGCAACACTTTTAACCTCTATGGTTTTTTTATATATTAAATTTCAATGGGCCGCAACAAGCGGGATCGATATTATGATGCAGAAACAGGAAGAGTTGTTCAGAATGACTGATATAGGTATTCTTTTAGGCTCTGCTCTGCTTATTGTTATTATTGCAGTATATTCTGTAGTATTTTCAAGCAGGGGAGTGCAGGAGTGAGATCCTTAATCCTTTACTGCTTTGTAGTTGTTGCTTTGGTTTATGGTGCAACGACCACTACCAAAAAAATTAAAAGTTCTAAAAAAGATCTCTCTGCTGTAGCTACCCAAAAAAAGAAGGCAAGCAGACAGTTAGATAAAATAGCAAAAGATATCAAAAAAGCAGAAAAAGATATAGATTTTCTTGATATAAAAATAGATGAACTTTCTCATGATCAGAATAAAACGGAAGAGAAGTACATCTCACTTAAAAAAGAGTTGAAAAAATCAACTCAGGATTTTGAACAGACAAGCAAAGAGTTGGATCAAAAACGTAAAAAGTTCATCTCTCTACTATCTGAACAATTTTCAATCACTTTTGCAATGGAACAGGCACATGCACCTACCAGAAAATCCATTATGTCGCAAGAAGTCTATAAAGCATATAAAAAGCAAAATATAAAAATGCTGGAAGCTTTAAAATCTGATATACGTAAACTTAAAAAGCGTAAAGAAGATAAACTTTATTTACGTAATAAGACTCTAAATCAGATAAAAAGAATTGTTAAAAAAAGAGAAAAATATGCTCAAAAGAAAGAGCAAAAAAAGAAGTTATTGAAAAAACTGTCTGTAGATGAAGAAAAATATAATGCAAAATTAGGAAAAATTGTAGATAAACAGAATTCACTCAATGCAACTTTGGCAAAACTCAATATTTTACGTACCCAAGAGGTAGAAGAGGCACGAAAACAGGCTATAGCCAGAAAAGAAGCTATACGTCTTGAGAAAGAAAGAAAGAGACGTATTCGTAAAGAGAAAGAGTTGGCACGGGCTAAAGCTAAAAAAGCAAAAGAAGCCGTCAGGTTGGCTAAAACCAAAGAAGCTAAAAAAGCGGCTAAATTAGCAGTAAAAAAAGCAAACAAAGAGGTAGAAAAAGTAAAAAAGAAAGCCTATAAACAGAGTGAAAGAATTCGAACCGTCAACTCTTCTTACCAAAAAACAAAAACATATGCCTATAGAGGCGGAAAAACCATTTCTCCACTTTCGGGTGCAAGGCTCATTAAAAAATTCGGTACTTATGTGGATCCTATTTACAAAATTAAAATTTTTAATGAGTCTATTACGCTTAAAGCCTCTTCCAATACGAAAGTACAAAATGTATTGAACGGAAAAGTAGTATTTGCAGGAAAAAGTTCTATGCTTGGAAAAGTGGTTGTTGTTGCACATAGCGGAAAAATACATACAGTCTATGCGGGTCTCTCCAAGATAGCACCTAATATAAAAACAGGCCGTAAAATAAAAAAAGGCTATGTGATCGGAAAGGTTTCAAGCAAACTCATGTTCCAGGCTACAAAAAACTCTAAACATATAAACCCCTTGAAGTTAATTAGAATTTAGTATGAGTGCCTAGCTTATTCAAAGGGTTCAATATGTTATTATTGTAAATAATTTGAAAAGGTATATTTATGGATAAGCAATTTATAAAACTACCAGAGTTAACACTTAAAGCACTGTTTGATTATAGTGTAGCTACTTATGCAAATCGTCCGGTTGTTCAATTTGTTGATGAAGAAGCCATTACCTATAGACAATTTGCCCAAAACGTGGAAATTGTTCAAGAAATGCTATGCTCTTATGGAATCAAGGCTGGAGACAGGGTAGCGATATATAGTGAAAATATGCCAAACTGGGCTGCAGTCTATTTTGCTGTAACAACTATGGGTGCGGTCATTGTACCTATATTGCCGGATTTCCATACATCAGAAGCAATGCATATTGCGATACATGCTGAGTGTAAAGCTGCTTTTATTTCACAAAAATTATTTGAAACTATGTTAGATGAGACGCAATCACCTGCTATGAATCTGCTTGTAATTTTGGATAAACTTCATGTTCTTAAAAAACTCTCAACATCTTCTAAAATGGATAAGGTAATTAAAAAAGGTGGAGAACATATTAATAAAGCTATGGAGAAACTTGGTAAAGATAAAAAAGAGGAGGAAGAAGCTGTTGTAAAAGAAGATGATCTTGCTGCGATCATATATACTTCGGGTACTACGGGGAGTTCAAAGGGTGTTATGTTGAGCCATAAGAATATTACATTTGATGCTACAGCTTCACAATTGGTTGTAGATATTTATCCAGAAGACCGTTTTCTCTCTATCTTACCTCTTGCACATACTTATGAATGTACCGTTGGTATGGTAATTCCTATTTTAAACGGTGCATCCATACACTATATTCAAAAGCCTCCAACACCAACCATACTGCTTAAAGCAATGGCATCTGTCAAACCGGATTTTATACTTACGGTACCATTGGTTATAGAGAAGATCTATAAAAATAAGATCTTGCCTAATTTTCAAAAGAATTTACTGATAAAAATGCTTTATGCTATACCTTTTGTTCGTAAAAAACTCAATAAAATAGCTGGAAAAAAACTTATAGAATCATTTGGTGGAAAAGTTCGTTTCTTTGGTATAGGAGGTGCCTCTGTCTCTCCTACTGTTGAAAAATTTCTGCGTGAAGCTGAGTTCCCATACTGCATTGGTTATGGATTGACGGAGACAGCACCTTTTCTTGCCGGTACCAACCCGACTAAAACAAAATACAAGGCTATCGGTCCTGTGATCCCGGGAACCAAACTGGAACTTAGAGATCAAAATAAAGAGGGTGTTGGTACACTCTGGACAAAAGGTCCAAATATTATGATGGGTTATTATAAAGATCCAGAAAAAACGGCTAAAGTAATGGATGAAGATGGATGGTTCAATACGGAAGATATTGGGTATCTTGATGAAGATGGCTACTTTTTCATGAGTGGTCGTGCTAAAAATATTATTGTAGGGCCTTCAGGTGAAAATATTTATCCTGAACAGATCGAAGCGACTATAAACGCACATAATTTTGTTGCAGATTCACTTGTTCTTGATAATGAAGGTGTATTAACTGCACGTATTTATTTAGACTATGACAAACTTGATGAAATTCTTGGTGTAAAACATAAATCTGAGACAGAAACACATGCCAAAGTTGCTGAACTTCTTGAAGAAATTCGTGTAGAGGTCAATAAAAGTGTTTCAAGTTTTTCTCGTATTAAAAAAGTTATTGAACAACGTGAAGAGTTTATTAAGACACCTACTAAAAAGATCAAGCGTTACCTTTATGCATAGGTTTAACCACCTCCTAAACCACATTTAGATATAATCGCGAAATTATATAAAGGCATATCTGTGACTAAAAGAGTATTGGTTAAATTTTCTGGTGAGGCGTTGGCTGGT